>Ga0306870_1000192_pt1 | contig 15408 bp, 6 predicted proteins | sample AntRauMeHopE1496_FD_190435 | JGI IMG/M metagenome (GOLD analysis project Ga0306870, IMG submission 190435) | Saline lake microbial communities from Rauer Islands, Antarctica - Metagenome Hop E1 #496 (v2) (version 2) | ecosystem: Environmental > Aquatic > Non-marine Saline and Alkaline > Saline ... | reverse complement strand
CACAATTTGCATGAATCGAGTAGCATTGTGTGCGGCACATTGGCTCATCATACCTGACGCTATTACGGCGGCATTCAATCCCAAGACCGAAAATTCATTTACACTACAACCCACGTCGAGAGCATGTTTCGCGAGAAACGAACGCGCATTACACACATGGCGACTGACATGTGCCGCACCATGCTGCAATTCTCTGAAGAGACGGCTCAAATTCTGTACATTTTTCGAATTTTCGTGTTCACACAGTTTGATCAATTGACTCAAAAGTTTTGTGGTGTTGCAAGTCGAATTTTGTGAAAAAAACGCAATGAGTGGACCGATATTAAAATCGTTTTGTGACAGCCCACCTGAACTTCCGTTTCCAATTTGCAAGGGAACCGCATTAAAATATCCTGTTTGTTGATTTTGCAAACATGAGAAGAGCGACTGTAAAACTGGGTGTGTTTGATCATTTTCATTGTAAACCAATGCTGCCAGGACGGATGCACTTATCCCTGTCATCTCGTGCATGACGTGATGAGAATTTATGATAATGAAGGCCCCAATACCTACAACATTGGAAGTATCCAGAGGTCCTGATGCGATTGCAAGTTGCATTTCATTGTGTATGGGCAATGTAGCTGGTGAAGGGGTGGGAACATGTGTGTCCGGCGGATGAAGACCTGGGTCGTTTGTTCTACGCGGTATTGGAGTGCTGGTGCGAGAAGCAAGCGCAGATTCGTGTGGGAAGTGCACAAGACCATTCTCAGTCGGGTGAATCTCCCATTTGTCCGCATCGTGCGAAGCACGAATACTGTGCGGAGCAACCGCAATATTGGGCAATTTGTCTTCAGAACGTGGTTGCGTATGCGCATTATTATGTTCTGTACTTTCATTTGAATATGTTTCTGCGCAATCGGAACTAAATTTCCTTAGTTCTACACTAGAAGCCCTCCACAAGTCGAGTTCTGAGATAATGCGTTTTAGCTTTTCCAGAAAAACGTCACCGAAGTCTGTACTCAACACAACCGGATGGTTTGCATCGTGTGTAGAAATCCTTTTACTGTCTTCTTTGATGTTGTTTAAAATTTCGTTTATGATTGAGGAAGCGACGTCTTGACATTGTCCCCCGGATGATGCTGCTCTTGTGCTCAATACTTGTTTTTCACGAACAATACGTTGCAGCGAAAGTACATCTTCGTCGGCTATCGTCAAATCTGTCAACGCTAAGTGGTCTTTTGGCATATTCGTGTGGTGCGCAAGACAGAACGCTTCATGTGACATCAGATCATTTGACGATGTTGAATTCTCTACTGCAAGTCTCTGTGATGTTGCTTGTCCGACTATTTCGTTATCGTGTGGTGCTTGAAGATCAGAATCTATAGCGCTATCACTCGACGGTGATGAATTATTCCCTGCATCTCTCTGTGATGTTGCTTGTCCGGTTATTTTGACCTGGGCATAATGTGAATCTGTTCGACCTGGGGATGCAGAACCACGTGCAGTCCGGATTTGTGCATGTGCCTCGAATTGTGCAAGTACAGCGTTGCTTTCCTGTACACGTTGTTGGGCTGCTTTTACTGTCTGTTCTCTGATTTTGAGTTGCTCCTGCCAAGTTTTTTCAAACAATTCATGTGCATTTTTGGCTGTATTCGACATTAGACTTGCGTGTTCCTCATGATATAGTACAAGCGTTGCGGCATTTTCCATCCCAGTTTTTATCGAGTTCAATTTTTGTGTAAATGAGATGTCGTCATCGTGTAATTTGTTGATTTTATGCATAATTATATCATCATCAGGTGCAATGTGTGCAGTATCCGATTTGTGTGACTGCACATCTATACATTCATTTGTGTACTTGCGATAATTTTCTACACTCTGGTGGTACTTCAAAGTTTTTTGTCGTGTAAACTCCCATTGCACAACAAGCTCTTGGCGCAAATTCGTTATGAAAGCACGAAGCTTTGCTGTATCTGGCACACAGCATGTCGAATCATCGGATTCGAGACATAATGATTCGACTGTCTTCAAAGTCCTATTATTCCAGGCGATGTGCTTGTCTGTGAGTTTTTTGATCTTGAGATGGATTTTCGTGTCGATGACATTCTTTTCAAACTGTTGTATATAATGCTTCAGATATAACCGATTGGCATATTCAAGGCTCGTGTTGTTTCGTAGTTCTAAATTGATTTGATGCTGGGTTTTCAGAGTCTGCTCTTCTTTCGATATCGGCATCGAGTGCGTGAAAGTGTGAGATAATGTAGACAAGTGATTTGCATCATCATTTAGCATAATATGGACCGCCTCTGTATAGCCGGTGTTCGTCAGCGTACTCAAGACGGGATTTTCATAAAAACTGGCGACATTGACAATGCCGTGCAACTGACCGACTTTGTACACACAGATTCGAGTCAGGTGCTGGCATTCCAGTGTATATGCCTCGATTTCGCGGACACAGATGCTGAGGGTTGTTGTCTGTGTTGGATCAATTTTTTTCCTCTTTTCGTGTGCCGCATTTAATTGTTCTCGTTTTGCTACTAAAACGTCGCGAGTTTCCTGCCAGTGTATTTTATTGAAGAATGAAGTAGCACATTTCACAACCTCTGCACGCAATAGAGGTGTAGCTAACACATCGGATTCCATGGATTGGATGTGAGATTTGAATATTTGCAGTGTCTTAAAGACACCTGTGGCAAAAATATTTTTGAATGTCCCATTCGCTTTGTTGTCGATAGGCCATGAAAAATCCCGAATATTGCAACGTAATTCGTCAAGAAGTGTCTCATAGCTCAGGGTGTATGAAACAGCGATTTCCGGCCTATTCCCACGATGAAAGAGCCAATCAGCCCACAATTCCTTCCATTCGCGTGCGCGTTTACACAAAGAGTAATAGATTGACGTTTCACCTAGATATAAAAACACGTAGCGACTGGCATCATGTTCGTCTGTTCCACTCGTGTCGGTTTCATACACCACACAAAAACCAGGTGGGCTGTCGAGCATCCCCTTTTCGAGTTCCAGGCGTTCTTGCAGAAACATGTACCAATTTTCACGTAACAAGCAATCATCTTGTTTTTTAGTGCTCATCACACAAGTCGGAGAATGTGGCGGCACTACACAGAGAGGATCGTCATTAGGCACAAGTGTATTGGTTATATAGGTTTCATCACCCAGACCAATTTGTGAACTTGGCCACACGATGCAACGCTCACTGGAAAAATGCGACCTTACACTTCAGAATCCTCTTACATTGCTGTGGACAACAGACGCCGAAAATCGAGACACGTGCGTGTAATGGGTCGGTGCAGGTGGAAATGTGTTCGTTACCATCACTATTTTGCGACACTCTCAACATGGGGCTCGGGACATATATAAAGAATCGATGAGTGCCCCGTGTCTCACGAATCAGATGCCTGACGAAATCACGGAGTGGAAAGGTGGAAATTTGTGTACCAATTGGTGCAAAGCTGAACATGGAAGCAGTGCGGCGGACGCGTGCATTTCGTGTTTCCTGCCCTGTTACACGTATGCATATATCCAACAAAAAAACAACCCCGTTAGCTCCTTCTGCCAGAACTTCATGCTCTTTGCCGCTGCCGACTACCTTGGTTTCGGATGTTGTTTGACATGTGTCACGAGGTCTCATGTTTACCCTACAGAGCCCTGTTGCCACAACTGCATGTCCTCTATGTGCTGTCAATCGTGTGCGCTGATACAAGTCCTCAAAACCATTGAGAAGAAAGATGCCAATGGTAACATTGTTCCTCTTGCCGGCGATATGGATCCTCTCTTGCAAATCCCTCCGACACAGAATGACATGTGATAATCGATTTGTTCTGAGATAACATTTGGCTTTGGTCGAGAAATATCCTAGCGGCCTGCGTGGAATGGCTGCCAGTATTTGTGGCCGAAGCATTTTGGAACACGCGATACAAATGTGCTCACTGTGGTGTTGATGCGAGAAACCCCTCGCTGGACACGTCTTTTCGACGTAAGCAACTGCCATTTTGCGTATCATCATGTGGAAAAATCTGTCATTGGAAGAAGCAAAGTTTTATTATGTGACATATATAAACGCATTGGTCGCTCCACTTTGTGTGGCAAAATCACAATGGAGGCCGAAGACGAAGTGGTAAACAATACGGATGTGGCCACAAGTCTGTCGAAAAAGTGCGACATCTGTGCGAGAATGGGCCCCGACGAAAACAAACTCTTGACGGAATATGTTGTCAAGCTGACAAAGGATCACACTCTCAGCAGTATGATCCAGGAAATTGCCTCATTTGCACAGAATTTGTATAGGCGCGATAGTGACAAGAGAAGTGATCGCCTGGAGCAATCGGGATTGAATCCGTCGTCGTGTGTACATTCCGACGACGCGATCGCACGACACGTCATGTTCTGCATAGCTCCGCGCGAAGCTACTGTGCGTATGATAATTTGCAACTCGGTGCTAATGAACCTTTTGAATGACGCCAAGAGCTCTCAAGATACCGCGATTGCCGTCAAATTATTATTACAAACGCAAGCCGCCGAGAAACGTATTTAATGCTGGTACAGATCGCAACGATCTGTCTTCACCACACCTACATCGGAAAAAGATGTGTATACTTGAACTCCCATACGAGAATTTCGTTGAGAGCAATTAGTGTGTCGTATGGATTGGTCAATTTTATGTCAGTGAGCTTACGAGTCTCATCACGGGTATTTTGATTGCGAGTAAATTGTTGTAGCGTTGTGACAGTGCACTTTCGGTCTACAATCGAAAAGATGCCCGTAGAAACAAGTGCAACCCACAGCGTATGGGGATGCACTGAAGTTTTGCGATACACCAGGGCGTAAATCAAGTTTTTATGTTTCTCGTCGGCACCCTGCACAAGGTTGTGCTTCAGCATGTATACCAAAAGCACCAAAACGTATTGCGCACATTGTGCCTCGTGATCGATCGCGTCGATCTCGGCATCTACGCGAGACATTTCGACGGGAGTGCGCCGGTAAAATATCAGAAACATTAAATGATCGCGTAAGATTGTCCATAACGATGGATACTTGATGCCTTTTCGAGGCAGACGATTCCACACGTACGCACCGCTTCCCAGTTGAAAATTGTGCAAAATCAGATCTACCACAGTCACATCGATATCCACGTAAAGGGCCTCACTCGCCGAGATGCAATTTTCTGGTGTATGTTCTTTTGGAATCTCTCGCCATATCGTCGAAGCCTGCGACGCAATGTAACCTATACCCGACAAACGAGAATTCCAGCAACTCAAATCGTAAGGTAGAAGAGCGATTTGTTTCGTGTCTTTTCGTACTCCCAAACTGATTCCGACGTGACGATGTCTCCCCTTGCCTGTCCATTGTTCATATCGCGATACCAGACGTGACAGAATATCAAAACGACTGATGCGTTCCCCAAGCACCTCATAAAACATCAGAAGTAAAACAAAGGATTCTCCGTAACCGAGAGCAACTGGCGTGTCACCTGGACCCAGAGGTGCGCCATATCGTAGTGGCGCAGGTGGACAAGGGGCATCCAATGTTCCCCCATCGGCCGACGCTCTCGGTGCCTCTAGGTCAGTGTGGACCATCACTGCGAAAGCGTGTTCCGTTCACAAACAAAACAACTCCTTTGATACATATATATACCGATTGAATTCGGGACGGATATGTTCACGCGACACCAACATTGAGATATACATATACATGCACCGTGTATGGCGAAAGTACTGGCTACGAATGGTCTCAGTCGAAACGGAGAAACCCCAACAATGTCAATCTACGTGACTGCACCAACACTATATATATTTGCACATGTACTGGCATCAAAAAGAAGTGCCCGATGCCTGACGTTCTCATGCGACGAATACTGCAAGAATGTGACTCAACTACATTACTAAGCATGACTCGATATTTTCAAAATCAGATTAAGAATACGCTATGTGACAAACACGACGATATCTACATACAAGAATGCAAACAATATTACACGAGACATTTGAAATTTTACGCTGATGAAAATGTGAGACGAATGGATCTCGTAAAGACGCAAAATATGTTCATAAAATCTGAAATTTATCTGAGTCAATAAGATTACTTTATTGTGCATAAACGCACTCTGTACTCCGTCTCGTTTGTACTTCTCCTTCTCGTTTGCCTCTCTTCGTCTCGTTTGCCTCTCTCCGTCTCGTTTGCCTCTCTCCGTCTCGTTTGCCTCTCTCCGTCTCGTTTGCCTCTCCCCGTCTCGTTGCCTCTCTCCGTCCGTCTCGTTTGCTTCTTGCCTCTCTCCGTCTCGTTTGCCTCTTTTACATTGCAGGACAGATTACGTCACAAATGTCATTGACATCGAAAAGAATCGGTTGGCGAGATACACATTTCCGGAAAAGAAGCAACAAGAAACGCATTTCCACTTCGAGGAAATGTTCGCATGACAAACATAAGGTATCGACGATGAGCAACTCGCTTCTGAAATACGTTTGTTGATTAGCGTAAAAAAAACAACGCACAGCATATAACAAAAGTTTCAATTTGTCGTTGCTTTGTCCAGTCGACGCGGTGTTAAAGTGTTTTTGCAAATCACCCCGAACGCTACCTAAGACGCGCTCGTGTGTCCACGGCTGGAAAGCGTGATTAACATCCTTGTCCTGAACCAGAAATTGTGACAAAAAACACAGGAACTCCCGCTTCTCATCGTCGTTGTTCAGCGGTACTGCATTCACACGGTTTGTATATTGATAATTGTTATACTCCGCGGGTACTCGAAGTTTGCTGCCCTGTAACGTTTGAATCAATTGGCGCATCGGCACCCAAACACAATGGCGCGTAATATCAGGGGCTTCGACGCTGACGGGCACAAATGGCACTATCATCGGTTTACGCACACATGTTCGAAGCACATATTCTCCTACTGCGAGTAAGACTCTGGCAATAGCAGTCTTTCTGTTGATAGCCCAATTTTTGGGAATCGCAGCCTCAACATAAAACGCGATGATGGAGTGCAGACAAGTCACGTCAACTCTCAGCATATCGCGAAATAGCATCGTAGGACAAGGCACAAGCGTCTCCAGGTGTGAAGGAACATGGATTGAAGGCTTGCACCTTGCCAAGATCAGAAGCAGTGCATCCACTACGCTCAAGCATGCTGACAACAATTGCGATGGCGAGAGGACGTGTACCGAAACACACGGGACGCTTGTTGTCAAGTCAGTGCGGGTCGTCGCAAGCACATTGAACTCTACAAAAGCAATGACAATTCTCGTAGTGTTCGTCGTTTCTTGCTCGCAAGCGGCAACACAGAAAAAGGCACAATGATGTGTATGATGCTTATCGGCTTCAAGATCGGCACCACACGCCATGCATCTGTCTTGTAAGAAATAGGCTGCGTTCACAGTACTCATCACGGCCTGAGTGCGATTTGTAGCATCGGTCAAAATGAAGTCTTCCGCTTCGTCCATGCTCAAATTACGCTTGCGCAGGCTCAAGGAATGTGCGCTCTTCAAATACGGCAGGCATCGGGTCATAAACGACGGGTTCGCTGCGTCAAATGTGACATGTCGAACCGGTATACCATCACCGTCGTCGAATTTGCAGATGTCACCCAACAGCATAAGATCCGACTTCATGCACGAATAAGACGCGTTTGATATTTCGTCAAGAGTTACGTGATGTGTGACGTTTTCTGACATGCCAGCGGGCAAGAGCAGATCAACGTGTGAACAAAGGGTAGCTCGTCTGGACGCCATTGTTTCTCGGGATCACGATGCAGGTGTTTGACGTTGTCTTGTTGCCATCAATTCAATAGTGCAGGGTGACGTTTAAGAGGACAATTGTCCACATAGGTCCCAAAATAGAACGAGAATTAGCCAAATGCCTCATCCGTCAGACAACACAGAATTCGTTGCACCACAATCAGAATGTTGTACTGTACATACATTTTTTGACGTTGAAAATTAATACTATGGCTCTGCATTGCTTCTAAATTCGGCTCCACAGTGATTTCCTGTGTGACTTTGTTACTGTGTAATAACATTAAACAGTGACGAATTTCATGTGGAATATCGGGATGTGTTCTGCATGCCAAAACATCGTGCAGGAATGTAGTCCATTGCGCAATATATTCCGTCGAGTGTGGTGTTGTCGACTGCATACGAGGTGTCTTGATTTTTATGACCAACAAAGCCGACAGGATGTGAAGATGAAAGTGAATCTTTTGTCTTTGTTGAACAGAAACAAGTGTCTTTGCATGGGAAATGAAACTGATCAAACACGGCATCGGGAATAAGATTTCTTCCATGAGCTGTTTTGAGTGACGCTTCTGCCGACGATGCACATACTGCATGGTGTATTGTTCGTGCTTCAGGAAAAAATTTTGCTGAATCAACGTGTGCGCTGCTCGGGCATCATGATGCAAAAATTTCACCAGACAAAGCTGCAAATTTACACAGCCGATTTCAATACTATCGGTCTTGCATAGTTGCATATTGTGGATCACGTTGTCGCATTGCATGTGCTGTGTTCGACCGGAAATCCCCTGTGCATTTGGCACAGATTCGTGCAAAATTGTCTTTTCGAATGAGACATTACTGAGCGTTCCTTGTATCTTTTTTTGACCTACCATAGAAGTCGTTACAGGGCTGCCTGCTGCGTCTATTTCACTGTATGTCATAGTCCTTGTCTTAAGAAAATTGTCTAATTCCTTTTGACTTTGATGGAATGCGGCAATGGCCTGCCTGTTTTCTTCTAGATATTGTGCCCATTTTTCCGCATCCTGCGGGTCGTTGAATTCTTCGTACTTCACGCTGTTTGCATGTGCATGCTCCTTGTGTTTCAACTGTGCAGCTTCCGCGTGGAATTCATTCTCATGCACTGTCTTTTGTTCCTGCACACCTTGTAGCAGATCGTCTTGTTTGCTGATCATTTCGACCAGTTCTTGAATTTGTGCACGCGCACTCATCAAGTTCTCGTCTGTGATTTGACGACTTTCTTTCACGTCTCGCTCATGTTTTTGTCTTAGCATTGTAAACATTTCTTCCGACGCAATGTTCTGTTTCTCAATAAGTTCTTCTTGACGTGCAATGCTCAACTGCATCGCGATTTCGTGAGATAACTGGAGCTGTGTGATTGCGGTTTCCTTCTGCACAAGAGCCATTTGTTGTTCCATAATTTTTGTTGCCATTTCTTTTTGGTTTTCTAGGTTCGTCATGATGACGGCACTTTCAGCCGACTTCTGCAACGAGTTCTGTTGCTGCAAAGTCTGCAGTCCCTGAAATAATTTTTCCAAATCGCATCGACTTTTCGTAATCTGAGCTTGGTTTGCTCTTTCTTCTTCTTGCATCATGCTGACATTCTTTCTTGTTTGCTCTTCCATTTGCAGTACGCTTGCTGCTTGCATTTCGACCATGGTGTACTCAAATTTCGCTCGCATACTAGACAGGTTTTCTGCATGTTGTGCTTCGATCTCGTGTAATCTGGCGACTTTCGCTTTCTTTTGGGTTTCCAATTCTTTCCTCGTCGTCTCTTCCAAATTTATAATTTCTTCTTTTTGCAATCGTTCACGTTCCTTGGTCGTCTCGTATGTCGATTTTATTTCCAACTCTGTCAACTGGTTTATTGCTACCAAACGTGCAATTTCCACATCTGCATTCTCTTTTGCTGCGGCGAGTGCTTTTGAAGCTTGCAATTCTGCTGTCTTCAATGATTGCACAGCATCGTCGTTTTGTTGTTGTAGATTTTGTTGAGCCAACCGTGCTTGTTCAATTTGCGCCGCTTCTAGTATCTGCAGTCTTTGTTGGTGAGAATCTTGTAACAACAATGCATTTAATGCATGATACACGGTGTCTGATTCATGTGATCTGCACAATTCACAAAGTAGACGATTTTGCTCTGATAGTGCAATGGCCTCTTCTTGCGCGGCATGCTCGGTTTGCTGCAACGCTTCTAGTTTATGGTGTAATCCAGTGGATTGCGCCGACAATTCAGTGAGTTGTTCTCGCATTGCTGCCTCGGAAATAGTGATGGTGTCTAGATTGCGTTCTAGCTCCTGGGATTGCGCTGACAGTGTTGCGACTTCATCTCGCGCTGCTGCCTGCAAAGTAGTGGCGTTTTGTAGATCGATTGATAGGTCTTGGCAACGCGTTGAAATTGTAACGAGTTCATTCCGCGCTTGGAACTCAGCAATAATGACAGCGGCTACTTCCTCTTGTAGTTGTTGTTGTCGCGCTTTGAGTTGCTCAATTGTCATCTCCTGCATTCGACGCTTTGCACGTTGTACTTTCATGGTTGTAATTTGACCGCTCATACAACCCAACATGAACGTACACATCATGACCATTATCGCAACCATCGACAATTCTACCACCTCGTGACCCAACGACTGCCCGTTCTGGTTTGGTAAATTTCTGGTGGCTTGACTTATTTCTGTGTCCATGAATATAGACATTAGTGCAAAAGTCTCATTGGCGGACAACAAAGGTAATACAACACATTCTGTGTTTTTGCACACAGCAAACGGCGATGGATAATGCATTATTTCTCCAGATGAAGTAAAATTCAAAATTCCGATCTCAGGATTTTTTGTTGAGTCTGTTGATTTATCTCTTACTGCAGTGTCGAGAACTATCAATTCCTTCGTCGCAGTCATCGACACTGTCAGCTCCCCGGGCGGAACTTCTGACTCCCCGGGCGGAACTTCTGACTCCCCGAGCGGAACTTCTGACTCCCCGAGCGGAACTTCTGACTCCCCGGGCGGTACTTCTGACTCCCCGGGCGGTACTTTCCACACATTGGGTTGTACATTCGACTCATTGTGCGTTATTATACGCTCGCTGCGTGGAACTTCTGACTCCCCGGGCGGTACTTTCCACACATTGGGTTGTACATTCGACTCATTGTGCGTTATTATACGCTCGCTGCGTGGAACTTTCGACTCCTGGGGCTTGATTATACGCTCGTTCCACTGTAATATGTTGTTATTGATATGTGTTGTTTGAATGGCTGCGAGCAACAAAGATAATTGTTGCATTGTGGGAAGGCCGGTCGGAGTGATCATGCTTTCACGGCAGATTTCCGTCCCCGTGCTTGCAACACTTGCATCAAAAAAACTCCACACCCAAGACATTGTGGAAAAAAGGCGCGACACGCTGTTTTCTTCTGGCGTCGGCGGCGGGAATTCTTGCAGGAAAACATTAACGTACTGTAAGAATGGATTCAAGTGCATGTCCGTAATGTTGGTAGATGCCTCGTTTGCCATAAATTGGTAGAATTGCGTATCGTCCGTACTGACCTCAAAAATCATCCGCACATTTAGTGAAAACGAATCCAGAAACGATCTCTTGCCTCTTGCTATATCTAGATAGAGTTGCAAAAGTGTGTGACCTCCCATGACATTCTGATCATAATAACGTTGCATTTGCACCAAAACTTCTTCATCCGCCGATAATTTCATGCTGGCTTTCCAGCACAGCATCGGAATACTTCTTTCATCCTCTGATTTTAATTGCAGGATTTTTCTAGAGTGTCTGAGTTTGTTGCGAAAACTTTCGAGTTTGAGCCGATTGTCCGCAGGGGATTCGCCTGCCCGCTCCGTGTTTGGCGGGACTGTGCCGGCGGTGAGAGAATTGCTCACCGAATAAGTCAAACTGCTCGACTTTCGGTGTTCCTCTGCGACTGTGTACATGAGCATCATCATCTGCCATTGAAGGAGTTTATCCTCCACGACTTGAAGATCTGCTTCCGAACCAGCATTAGAAATTTGTTTCATTTTTTCTTCCAGCTTATCGATAGTGGACTTGACGTGCACATAATAATCTCCGTCCTCTTCGTGTCTCTCGAGCGACGATGCCTGTTTTAGAAAATTCATACAGAGTTCGGTGTCTTCTGAAGACGTTTCTGGTTGAAATACATCGGACCACACCTGTGCGACATCACTGGACCATGATGTGTGACAGAGAGCGCTATGCATCTGTTGTCGAATATTCGGATCCTCTAGAAACGTATACATCACATTGGTGGCATTCACATATGCACGCACCTTAACACAATCCTCCTTGTTGTCGGCAAGTGGCATTTCTTGACAGTCACTCTGATCTTTTTCGGCTAAAACGGAATATCGTTCGAAAGCGGCATCGTGCAAAGCCATCAAACCATTTTTTGTGAGAGTCTTTACGGAAGGAACAAAGTCAAGCGGCACACTCATAATACCACTGTTCCACTTGTCGATCACGCGCTGAAACGTACGTGTGACTCGATCAGAATGCGGGACAACACGTGTAAAAAGACCGGGCAGGAAGCGTGCTGCGGCTACATACAGTACCATCATGATCCGACTTTGCAATTGCATTCCCACCAGTGCGGACATATCTCCAGATGCGTCTGTATTATTATGCAACAAATCGATACCAGCTGCACTTGCGTTCAAGTTACCACTTTTCATACGGCTATACGCTTGGTTTTCTGACGTGGCTTTTGTGTGCGTCAGCACTGTGTCGCCGTCGATATCGTCATCACTTGTCTCATCATTCGTGTCGACTGCACTATCATGCGAGGATTCATTATCGTTTTCCGAGACGCTCGCCACAGTAGTTGCCTCATCGTCGGTCGTGGAGTCTGTGTCGTCGGTGGTAGAGTCTGTGTTGTCGGTGGTAGCGTCTGTGTCGTCGTCTGAAGGCGCATCATCGTTGTGGGATGACACGAGTGAATCGTCGTCTGACGTGTGCCGGATCGAACCCAATTTGACTGCGGAGGTCGTCATGCGGTTAAATCGATCGAGATACGTCAAAGTCGTTTCGTGATGTAACGTGCTCGAATCAGCTTCTTCGTCGTGTTTTTCACTGTTAAGTTTGTCTTGCTGGTTCTGTTTTTTTTGCACCCGACGCTGTAACTTGTCTGCTTTTCGTTCGGCTTTCAACTTGTCATTGTCATGTTCCGTTTTTTGATCTGGATCCCTCACGCGTTTTTCTTCTTGTCGCAGATCTTTTTCTGTCTTGCGTTGGGAGTCACTTTGTGCCTTTTCTTCTCTCACACGCTTGTTGAGCTCTTCTTTTAATTCTTCAATTTGCCGTTCCTTTTCACGTTTTGTGAGTGCTAATTGTTGCAATTCGTTTTCGTGTACAGCCTTTGCTTCTCTCGCACGCTGTGCCAGTTCTTCCTTCATGTGTTTTGCTTGTGCGTCATTCTCGCGCTTAATTTGCGCTGCTTCCGCGTTCTTTGCTTGTAATTCCTTGTCATGCACTGCCTTTTCTTCTCTCGCACGCTGTGCCACTTCTTCCTTCAAGTGCTTTGCCTGTGCATCCTTCTCACGTTTGAGTTCTACTGCTTCTACATGCTTGACTTGTAATTCCTTGTCATGAACGGCTTTTTCTTCTCTCTTACGCTGTGCCACTTCTTCCTTCAAGTGCTTTGCCTGTGCATCCTTCTCACGTTTGAGTTCTACTTCTTCTACATGCTTGACTTGTAATTCCTTGTCATGAACGGCTTTTTCTTCTCTCTTACGCTGCGCCAGTTCGTCTTTTAAGTGCTTTGCCTGTGCATCCTTCTCGCGTTTGAGTTCTACTGCTTCTGCATGCTTGACTTGTAATTCCTTGTCATGAACGGCTTTTTCTTCTCTCACACGCTGCGCTAGTTCGTCTTTCAAGTGCTTTGCCTGTGCATCCTTCTCGCGTTTGAGACGTGCTTCTTCTTCATGTTTGGCTTGTAATTCCTTGTCATGAACGGCTTTTTCTTCTTTCATACGCTTTGCCAGTTCGTCTTTCAAGTGCTTTGCCTGTGCATCTTGCTCTCGTTTTATGCGTGTTTCTTCCGTATGCTTGGCTAGTAATTCCTTGTCGTGAACGGCTTTTTCTTCTCTCACACGCTTTGCCAGTTCGTCTTTCACATGCTTGGCTTGCACGTCTTTTTCGTGTTTTATCCGAACTTCTTCCGTGCGCTTGACCTGCAATTCCTTATCGTGTATTGCTTTTTGCTCCTTAGCTTGTTTGGCGATTTCTTCCCTCTGGTGTTTTGCGAGTTCGTCTCTCTCGTGTTGATCCTTGACCTCTTGCGCGTGCTTAACCTGCAATGCCTTATCTTTCGCTGCCTTTTCCTCCTTGGCTTGTTTGGCGATTTCTTCCCTCTTGTGTTTTGCGAGTTCGTCTCTCTCATGTTTATCTTTGGCCTCCTGCGCGTGCTTGACCTGTAATGCCTTATCTTTCACTGCCTTTTCCTCTTTGGCATGTTTGGCGATTTCTTCTTTCTTGTGTTTTGTGAGTTCGTCTCGTCGATGCTGTTCTTCCTGTTCACTGTCCTTATGTTTTTTCGCCTTTGCATCATCTTTTGCCTTCGGATTGGACTTGGGTACCGATTTCGATACAGATTTTGCGGCACCACTGCCTCGACTGCCACCACCACCTCCTTTGCCGTTTGTGGGACAAATACGAAAGTACGAATCGTCTTCAGAGTCGCTGGCATCCGCCATCCCGACTACAAACAAGATGCCAAGTGCGTGAGATACGAACGCACATATATATAGTAACAACACTCGGCACCGAAAAACGGCAGACCAGAAGAATGATGTGTCAAATTCGCAGGAAGTGGCTATCAATTCTGGCATAATGCACGGCGTTGCGCTCCACGTGTTTTGCAAGTGCGAACATGTCCAAAGATCGTGCTCTCAGCAAGCGGGCGGAAGTCGTCCATTTGTTGACAAATGCCGCACACATCTCGCGACACACCACAAACAATAGAGCCGATGGCACGAAGGCAAACACGTTCAAAAAACGGATTTCGAAGGAGCAGCAAGTTCGATCCAGAACCGGGTCCTTTTCAAACACCATGACAAACGTGTCAAACGCCACGTATGAAGCACTAGTCGTTCTGTTTCGTGATCGGTGCATGTCTTCACACTGTATACAAACCGCCACATCGCTGTTGAATTGCGTCTGTTTTATGTACAACACCATCACTCCCATCACAAGCAAACACGCAGGATGAAGAACGAGGCGGCACACCATGGTATCATTCATAATATAATCAGTGTCCATCACTCGTTGGGATAATTTCACAAAGGGACACCATCTTTGTGCAAAACTCAGTTCACACAAGAGGGCCACCAAATCAACACACTCCGCCACCAACTCCATTTCCACACGGTACAGCCTGTTTGTAGCATCATGGAAAATTGCAAGACTGTTACCGGCGCCAACGTCACACCACGCTGCACTACAACGTTCCCAAGTTGGCCTTGGGCTACTATCGATCGCACACCCAACTTCTGTTTTGAGTGTCTTCGTTGTTCGGGGCATGTTTGTTTTTTGCTCTATCTATTCTGTATTTATATACAGTGTTGTTCAAGAAACTGCTTCTGACACTAGTATTTTTCCTGACACTTGCATCAGAATACCATCCTTCTACTAATGTATGCGGGTCGACGAGAGAAAATCCACCCCTTTGTGTACC
>Ga0306870_1000184_pt1 | contig 15918 bp, 13 predicted proteins | sample AntRauMeHopE1496_FD_190435 | JGI IMG/M metagenome (GOLD analysis project Ga0306870, IMG submission 190435) | Saline lake microbial communities from Rauer Islands, Antarctica - Metagenome Hop E1 #496 (v2) (version 2) | ecosystem: Environmental > Aquatic > Non-marine Saline and Alkaline > Saline ... | reverse complement strand
TTTTATCTTTATTTATTTTCGCTTATTTTTGATCTGTAAATCAGAAAAAGGGATGTTTTCTAAAGCCTGTAAATACGCTATCAATTCGATGATCTTCCTGGCAACAGTTCCGGAGCAAAAGGAACGAGCGAGTTTGAAGGAAATCGCCATAGCGATCAATTCACCGGAGGCATTTACTGCAAAGATTCTTCAGGTTTTAGTCAGAGAAAAGCTTCTCAGCTCAATCAAAGGACCTCATGGTGGATTCAAGATTTCGGAACAAGGCAAGAAAGTACCTCTTTATCTCATTGTTCAAGCGATTGATGGCGATGCTATTTTCTCAGGATGTGTGCTGGGTCTTCCAGAATGTTCGGAAGAAAAACCCTGCGCACTTCACCATAAGTTCAAGGCCATTCGAGAGCATCTCACCGGTACGATGATGACCACGACTTTAGAAGATATGGCGCACGAGATCCAAGATGGAGTGAGCTATTTGAAGATTTAAGAGTAAAGAAATAATTGAATCCAGTCAATACTCAGATTATGAATAGTATAGCCGATAAAAAAGTAGGGAAAATAGTCGCTGATAATTTCAGATCTGCGAAAGTTTTCACGGAGTACGGGATCGACTTCTGCTGCAAAGGCGGAATCAAGCTATCCGAAGCCTGTGAGACGCGCGGGTTGGATACCGACTTGGTGATTGAGAAAATCGTAAAGGCGACACAAAACGCTGACGGGGTAGACTACCAAGCACTGAGTATGGGCAATCTGGTGGATCATATCCTTCAGGTTCATCATAAATATATCGAGGATACCATTCCAGCTCTGAAGTTTTACTTGGATAAAATAGAGAAAGTACACGGCGAGAGTCATCCTGAGTTGAAGGAAATTAAAGAATTATTTTTCGGGGCTGCCGATGCTCTGACTTCACACATGAAAAAGGAGGAGTTTATTCTCTTCCCTTATGTCAAGGCAATGGAAGAGGCAAACCTTCATCATTTCAAACTTTCTCCTCCTCATTTTGGAACCATCGAAAATCCAATTGCGATGATGGAGCACGAGCATGATACTGAAGGCGAGCGGTTCCGCCAAATCGCCACACTGAGCAATAATTACATCCCACCATCTGATGCCTGTCAGACTTACAAGGTAGCTTTTTCACTCCTTAAGGAATTTGAAAGTGACCTGCATACGCATATCCATCTGGAAAATAACATCCTTTTTCCTGAAGCAAAAGAGGCCTATTACCAACTGAATCCCTGAAGCAATGAACACGGCCAAGATACATCTTCCTTCGTTTCTGCGTCCTGAGAATTTTCAACGCTCTTGGATGAGATGGGCTTTTGGCTTTTTCTTCATTGCCTCACTGCTCGGCTTATTGATGCGGGCATTTACAGTGGTGGAGGTTCCGCTTGTGGAGTACCTCTATATCCTTCATGCTCATTCTCATGTCGCTTTACTTGGCTGGGGTTTTATGATGCTGATAGGTGGGATCGTATTTTCACTATACAACAGGGAGGAGCAGGTAAAGGTATTTGGATGGCTATTTATTTTAGCCATTATTTCGGTATTGGGGATGCTGTTTTCTTTTCCGGTTCAAGGCTACGGAGCTGTCAGTATCGGTTTTTCTACCCTACACATCTTCGTCTCCTACGGTTTTGCTTATAAGATTCTCCTTCGTATCCATCAGTTGGAGAAGACCACTGGCACCAAATTAATCCGCTTGGCAATTATTTTCATGTTGATTTCCACGGTGGGGTTGTGGGCTTTGGGGCCAATTATCTCTCAGTTGGGAAGGATGCATGAGCTGTACTTCATGAGTATACAATGGTTTCTTCATTTCCAGCTCAATGGCTGGTTTGTGCTGGGAGTCTTGGGATTGGTTGTTTTGTATTATGAAAGTCAAGGCCATACGCTTCAGTTACCGGAGTGGAAACTCTATCTATTGGCACTCTCCGTAGTCCTGACTTACGCGCTGGCTGTGACCTGGGCTGAGCCAAGTGTATGGGCTTTTCAAGTCAACGGTGTAGCCGTTATTCTGCAACTTTTAGCTTACAGTTGGTTTGTTTTACCTCTTTTTAAATTATTAGATAAACTGATTTTGTCCCTTGCTGGCAGCTGGTTACTCCGAGCAGCCTTGACAAGCCTAGTGTTGAAAGGACTTTTGCAGGCCTTGTTGGTACTTCCTCAGATCGCAGTCATGTCCTATACAATCCGAATGTATGTGATCGGATTTTTGCATCTGGTTTTACTTGGGATTATGAGCCTTGGGCTAGGTTCGTTGGCTGTCGCAAAGGGTTGGATTCCTGATACAAGATTGACCCGAGCCGGATGGCTTAGCCTTTTTGCCGGATTTGTGCTGTCGGAGGGATTACTCTTTCTACAGGGTACTCTTATCTGGGGCAAGTTGGGATTTCTAGCCCAGTATTATCTGTGGCTGTTCCTGGCCTCGATACTTTTCCCAATTGGACTTGCGCTTTTACTTATTTCTTTATTTACCTCCAGTCAAATTCAATCTATCAATTTTAAAACCAATCAGTTAACCCGTACAAAAACCCAGACTATGAAAAAGTCACTCGTTTTGTCAATGGGTATCCTAGGGATACTCATGACTTCATGCGGAGGAGGCAGCTCTTCCGATAGTAGCAACTCTGCTGCAGATCAATCTGCGGTGGCAGCCGATCCTAGAGGCATCGGAGAGATCCGCGATGTAGATCTGGGAGCCGGTGTGGATCCCGCTTTGGCTGAATCGGGACTAGCCATAGTGGATATGAAGTGTACCGCTTGTCATCAGCTGAACGACAAGCGACTCGTAGGTCCCGGATTCCAAGGAGTCACTAATCGCCGTACACCTGAGTGGATCATGAATATGATCACCAATGTCGACGTGATGCTGGATCAAGATCCAGAAGCTCAGAAGCTTCTGGAAGAATGCCTTACCCGGATGCCAAATCAAAATATCACAATTGCTGATGCACGTGGCATTTTGGAATTTCTGAGACAAAACGATGAAGCCAAAGCAGGTAAACGCGATGAAGCTGCATTGAACTAATACTTAACCATTAATTCGACAAAACATGAAAAAAAATGTATGGCTCTTGGCTGCAGGCTTGACCGCTGCAGCATTAGCTCCGGGCTGTAAGCCCAAAAGCGCACAAACTGCTATCTCAGGAGATGCAGCTGCCAAAGTATATGTGGCACCGGGTGAACACGATGAGTTTTATAATATCGTCTCTGGCGGATTCAACGGACAAATATCTGTTGTAGGACTGCCTTCAGGCAGAGTACTGAAGATACTTCCAGTGTTCTCAGTGCATCCGGAAAACGGCTATGGCTACTCCGAAGAATCTAAGCCGATGCTCAATACATCCAATGGTTTTGTGCCCTGGGATGATTTGCACCACATCGCAGTCTCGACCACGAATGCGGAGCATGACGCAAGATGGGTTTTTGCCAATGGTAACAATACGCCGCGAATCGCGCGGGTGGACTTAACTACCTTCAAAACCGTGGAAATCATAGAAATTCCCAACTCGGCAGGGAATCACTCTTCACCATTTATTACCGAGAATACAGAGTACGTGGTCGCTGGTACACGATTCTCCGTACCGGTAGGAGACAATAAAGATGTCTCCATTGACAGTTATAAAGAAAATTTCAAGGGCCATATCTCCTTTATAGCTGTAGATCCGGAATCAGGCGAAATGGATATTTCATTCCAGATTGAAGCACCGCCATTCAACTTTGACTTGGCAAGAGCCGGGAAAAAGAAATCTCATGGCTGGTTCTTCTTCTCTACTTACAATACCGAAATGGCTCACACGCTTTTGGAGGTGAATGCTTCGCAAAAAGATAAGGATTACATCATGGCTATCAATTGGAAGAAAGCCGAAGAGTATATCAAAGCTGGAAAAGGAGTGAAGAAAAAAGTAAGATATGCGCACAACAAGTGGGATGAAGAAACTCATACGGCTACTTCCACCATCAAAGAGGAGGTCTTGGTATTAGATCCAACCATATTGAAAGACATCGTGTATTTTATCCCTTGTCCTAAATCTCCGCACGGAACTGATACAGACCCAACTGGTGAATACATCATTGGTAGTGGAAAACTTGCTGCGATTATCCCTGTATTTTCTTTTACCAAAATGCTAAAAGCAATTGAAGACAAAGATTACGAAGGTGAGTTAAGTGGAATGCCAGTTCTTAAATATGAGTCTGTTCTTCATGGTGAAGTAGAGAAGCCGGGGCTTGGACCTTTGCATACCGAATTTGACGGAAAAGGATTTGCTTACACTTCCATGTTCGTGTCTTCTGAAATCGTGAAGTGGAATATCGAGACACTGGAAGTAGTAGACCGAGTGCCGACTTACTATTCTGTCGGTCACTTGAGTATTCCCGGCGGACCTACTGGCAAGCCACATGGTAAGTACATGGTTGCCTACAATAAAATTACCAAAGACCGCTACTTGCCAACTGGACCGGAATTGGCGCATTCTGCCCAACTCTATGATATCTCAGGAGATAAAATGCAGCTTTTGCTTGATTTCCCGACCATTGGTGAGCCTCACTATGCAGAGGCATTCCCTGCCAGTCTGATCAAAGATAAGCAGGTAAAGTTTTACGAGATTGAGAAAAACATGCACCCTTATGCACTGAAGGGGATCAAGGATGCCCGTGTCGAGCGCAAAGGAAACGAAGTCCACGTGTATATGACTTCGATTCGATCCAATTTCCGTCCTGACAATATTGAAGGTGTATTTGTAGGAGACGAGGTTTATTTCCACGTCACTAATCTTGAGCAGGACTGGGATGTCCCTCACGGATTTGCTGTAAAAGGCGCGCGTACTGCCGAACTTCTAGTGATGCCAGGTGAGACTGCCACACTGAAATGGGTACCTGAGAAGGAAGGCGTTTATCCATTCTATTGCACTGACTTCTGCTCAGCCTTGCACCAGGAGATGCAGGGATATATGCGAGTATCTGCCAAAGGATCTAATGTTCCTTTGAAATTCTCCACCGGAGACGTGGAATAATCAAGTTTCAACCTACCGTCGATTTTCTTCGGGAAATCGACGGTATTTAATCCAAAATTCATGAAAACGCTAAGTTTTTCGAATAGATTGATGATCCTGCTGGCAGCGATTGCAATCATCCCAGCCTACTTCACGCCACTATGGCAGATCAGTCTCTGGGCACCCCAATATCCCGAGGGGTTAAATATGAAAATATGGATTGACCACCTCAGCGGCAATGTCGATCAGATCAACGGAGTCAACCATTACATTGGGATGAATCATATCGGTGACGAGATGTTCCCGGAGTTTCAGTACCTCATCTATATTATTGGAGTTCTTATCGGACTTGGAGTCTTAGCCTTTGCCATCGGCAAAAGGTGGTCTCTTTATGGGTTTTTCGGGCTAATCTCACTTTTTGGGGTGTTGGTGCTCGTGGATATGTATCTCTGGGGGTACGAATATGGTCATACGCTGGATCCAAAAGCCGCGATCAAGGTGGAAGGAATGAGCTATCAGCCTCCACTTATCGGCTATAAAGAGCTACTGAATTTTCTAGCCTACTCTGGGCCTGATACCGGAGGTTGGATTCTCACAGGAGGCACAGCATTGCTTATGTTGGCGATCGTCAGAGACCGACTGGAGAAGCCTGCCAAAATCTAAAATCAAATTCCCCTTTTAAATCACTACATCATGTTCCGCATCCTTTACTTATTTGCCTCCTTGTGTTTATTAGCCGCCTGCTCAGCAGAACCTAGACCGATAGTCTATGGACAAGACGGCTGTCATCATTGCAAAATGACCCTTATGGATCCCAAATACGGTTCGGAACTGGTGACCGAAAAGGGCAAAGTATTCATCTTCGACGATTTGAATTGCATGCTGAATTTTAAGGATTCGGATGAAGGAAAGAGTCAGGAATACAAGCATATTTTAGTCACTGACTACCTCAATGAGGGCGTGCTGATCGAAGCGAAAGATGCTTTTTATTTGAAATCAGAGGAATTTAAGACACCTATGGCAAGTCAGATTGTCGCTTTCAAGGACTATGACCTTTTGAAAGAACAAAAATACGCCGACGGTGGAATCTACCTCGCTTGGGGTGAATTGGTGACTCAATTCAAATAAGGCTATTTGTATAGGTAATTATAGGAAAATGTTTCTTTGTTTTTTGGGACGATTGGGAAAGAAGACCGGAGACGGTAGACGGAAGATGGGAGACGGAAGATCGGAGACTGAAGACGGGAGACGGGAGACGGAAGAAGACGGGAGACGGAAGACCGGAGAACGAAGACCGGAGAACGAAGACCCGGTAAGTCAGGAAGTCCAATGAGCCAAATTATCAAGTTGGCGTCAATTAAAATTTTAACTCTTCTGCCTATGGGCGAAGTAGCAGATAATCATTAAACACATTACTAAGTAGTCATGAAAATCTCACTATTCACATTTCTTTTCGCTTGGATGCTGCTTCTATCTCCGCTTTTTGCGCAAGCAGGAGTGATTCATCTCACACCAAAGGACAATATTCAGCAGGCCATTGATCAGGCTGCCGAAGGGGATTCGCTTGTATTTGCATCGGGGCTTTACCGGGTGAATGCGATTACGATTCGTAAGCCGCTCACGCTGATAGGTACTGATTATCCCGTACTGGATGGTGAGGGTAAAGGAAATGTACTTTTAGTTGCAGCAAAACATGTCACGATCCAAGGGTTTAAAATTATCAACACGGGCAAATCCAATATGGATGACTCCGCAGCGATCAAATTCTTTGATTCCAAACACTGTATCATTCGGGACAATATTTTGGATCAAACCTTCTTTGGACTTCATTTCTCCAATTCCAGTAATCTGACCATTATCAATAATACGATCCACACTGATGCCATTCGGGAGTTTGAGGTCGGAAATGGGATTCATCTCTGGAAGTGTAGAAATTCCTTTATCGGAAATAACAAAGTCTCCGGTCATCGGGATGGGATCTACTTGGAGTTTACCACAGATACCCAAGTCAAAGACAATTTCATCGAAAAAAACATGCGTTATGGATTACATTTTATGTTTGCCCATGACAATAGCTACATCAGAAACACTTTCAAAAACAACGGTGCAGGTGTGGCGGTGATGTACACCAAGAATGTGTTGATGCAGGAGAATCGCTTTGAGCAAAACTGGGGTTCCAGCGCCTATGGCATCTTACTCAAAGACATTAGCGACAGCCATGTGATTGATAATGTCTTCGTGAAAAACACCACAGGAATATACATGGAGGGAAGCAGTAGAATTGAATTTACAGGAAATGAATTCAGGGAAAACGGCTGGGCGCTGAAGCTCATGGCGAGTTGTGATCAAAACACTTTTACAGGTAACAATTTTATTCAGAATACTTTTGATATGAGTTCCAATGGTTCGGTGGTCCTCAATACGATCAACGAAAACTACTGGGATAAATATGAAGGCTATGATCTGAATAAGGATCAGATTGGCGATGTGCCTTACCGTCCGATCAATTTATACAGTGTCATTGTTGAGAAAATCCCCGCAGCAGTCATCCTGTGGAGGAGCTTTATGGTCACACTATTGGATCGAATGGAAAAGATCCTCCCTACACTCACTCCTGATCAAATGATCGATCAATCACCACAAATGAAAGCGTATGATCTCGGTTAATTCTATTTGTAAAAAATTTGGCAAGCTACAAGTGCTGAGAGACTTCAATCTCCGGTTTGAATTGGGTAAAAGCTATGCCATCATGGGCCCTAACGGAAGTGGCAAAACCACCCTGATCAAGTCTATACTCGGAATGGTATTGCCAGACTCAGGGGAAATCCTCGTCAAGGGACAATCCATCAAAGGAAACAATGCTTATCGTGAACTAATCGGTTATATGCCGCAAATAGGCCGCTATCCGGCAAATATGAGAATCGGGCAATTGTTTGACATGATGAAAGATATGCGTCCCAAGATTCGAGAATACGATTTGGATTTGGTAACTGATTTTGAGCTGGAAAGTCTGAAAGACAAGCCATTGGGCACACTTTCGGGTGGTACCAGGCAAAAGGTAAGTGCAGCTTTGGCATTTCTATTCAACCCCGAGATCTTAATTCTCGACGAACCTACGGCTGGACTGGACCCGATTGCGGTAGAGATACTGAAAGCGAAGATCAAAAAAGAAATAGCTGCCGGAAAACTGATTCTGATCACTTCGCATATCCTCAATGATCTGGAGGAACTTACCAATCATGCGGTGTACATCTTCGAAGGCGAAGTATTCTTTGACGATACGATTCAAAGCCTTAAGGAGATGACGGACGAAGAGCGATTCTCTCCGGCTATTGCCAAACTGATGCAATGGTCACTAAAAAAAAATCCGAAAAATAAAGATTTGATCCATGCTTAAGCTACTTAAATACGCACTTTACGATATTCTCAAGTCTAGATTTGCGATTATCTATACCTTCTTCTTAGTCTTGATAGCCATTTCGATTTACCAGATTTCGGATGATCTGAGCAAGGTCTCCCTTAGTCTGATGAATATCATGATTATGATCGTGCCGTTGATTTCGGCAGTATTTGCAACCACCCACTTTTACAATAATTTGGAGTTTATCGAGCTGATGCTGGCGCAACCGGTGAAGCGATCGCAGGTCTTTCTCAGTCAGCTATTTGCGGTGATTCTGATGTTGAGTTTGTCGATATTGATTGGATTTGGGCTTCCAATGCTACTTTGGGGAGCGGATACAAGTTTGATTACGCTTTTGGCAGTTGGGATTATGCTTAGTGCTGTATTTGCAGGCTTTGCTTTTTTGGCAAGTGTCCTTACCCGTGACAAGGCCAAAGCCATCGGAATCAGTCTGGGACTTTGGATTTACTTCTCCCTCGTATATGATGGATTTGTGCTATATATTATTTATAGCTTGGCGGACTATCCCTTGGAAAAGCTCACGTTGGGTTTGGTGATTCTAAATCCGGTGGATCTTGGACGGATATTGATGCTGATGCAATTGGATATTTCAGCTTTGATGGGCTACACAGGAGCCTTTTTTAAGCAGTTTTTTGCCAGTAATGTAGGATGGTTAGTTGCTACAGGAGCTTTGGTGATTTGGATGGTAGTACCCAATTTGATTGCAACCCGGGTTTTTGGGAAACGGGATTTTTAAGTAGATTATACATAAAGATGTCCTTGACTCTTTTTTCTATGGTCTTCTGAATTTCAACCTTGCAGGGAAGACCAATGTAGCCGATCTTTTTAGATTATAAAGATTTACTGGCGTCCGAGTAAAACTAAAACTATGAAAAAACATTCTTTAGTTAGTTCAAAATGAATATTTCAATGCCTTTCTGAAAACTACCCCCCTTTTGACCATCAGGGATACAGCACGTAGGTAGGTACGGGGAAATTTCCAAATACTCATTTCTAAGCCGCTTGATTTCCTAGGACGAAATTTTTCGGATGACAGTAATAAAGATTTATAAAATTCTGTTTAAAGTTCGAGCAGTACAAGAAAGTCCGTTTAACTCTTTTCCTGGAAAATGATTATATCAAGTTCCAAAAACGACATTCACCTTTTCCGAGCTTATTTTTTTTACCCACTCATCCTGAGGTTTGATTTCGGTATTCCAAAGGTAAAGTGATTTGAGTGATTTGATTTCTGCTATTGATCCCAAGCCGGATGCACTGATCTTAGTGCCGTTCAGGTTTAAAACTTCCAAGTGGGAAAGGTTTTTCAAATCTGAAATTCCAGCATCCGATATAGAATTATTTTCGATGCGTAGTCGGCGAAGATTGGAGAACTGGGCGATCATGCTCAGATCAGGATCCTGAATCCCCGTTTCTGCCAAACTCAACCAATAAATATGTTCTTTGATAGGCAGAAGATCTTTCAATAGTTCGGAGGCTTTGCCATTTGCAACCTCCGATGGCAAGACCACATCCAAGGCGCCTGTTTCCTGGGAAAGAACTCTGATCCTAAATCCTATTTTCTCCAAAGTCCTGAGATAAACCGTATCGATGCTCACCGCAAGTATTTTTTCAGCTCCAAGAATATTGAGTGTAGGCTTTGCCCATGCAATCAGATCTTCATCAGCTTTCATTATTGAAATTTTCGGATCTGCATTTCCTTTTTCTATCCACCAGGTGAGCCATTCAATTTCCTCCTCGGACAGGGGCTTTTTTCCTTCGGAAGGCATAAAGTCGTCGTGGTCTTCAGGCAGCGTTATCCTTCGGATCAGTTCACTTTTCCCACCAACCAAGGAATTAATTACCGGTCCATTTTCTCCGCCTTTGAGTAAACCTTCGTAGGAAGTCATATTCAACTCGCCCTTGGATTTTCCGGGTCGATGACAGCTTTGGCAGTTGCTTCTGAGAATTGGCTGAATCACATCGGTAAATACCTCAGCTTGATCCATTGAAGCCAAAAGGCGAACTGTATTTTCTTCCTGCTTTCCTCCAAAAGGTGCATAGGCAGTCAGGTAATCTTCTCCGTGCGTGAGGCTTCCTCCAAAATGTCCTGTAACCGATAGCACTAGCATAAGTGATCCCAAAACTGAATAATTAAGTTTTTTGGAGAATCTATGCTCGTTTTTGTTCAACCAAAAAGCAATAGCAGAAATGAGTACAGTGGTCCATCCTGCCACCAAATGAATATCCAAAAGATTGCTTTCATAGCCTCCAGACCGGGAAAGAAGGAATCCCAACAAAGCAGCGATCAAGGCACTGATCGTTCCCAAGAGTAATGTGAAATTTACTGCCTCTGCCAAAAAAGGCTTTTTGCCCAATACCACATACCCCTTCAACAAAACAGAAATAATCAAAAAGCCAATAGGCAAGTGAACCCAAAGCGGATGAAAGCGTCCGATGAAAGTGATGAAATCTTCTGTCATATTATGATCAACCTAGGTTAAAATACTTTTAACCACGTGACCTTCTACGTCGGTCAACCTAAATCTTCGACCCTGATGCTTGTAGGTGAGTTTTTCGTGATCGATCCCAAACAAATGTAAAATCGTAGCCTGCAGATCGTGCACATGAACAGGATCTTTGACGACGTTATAGCCAAAATCGTCTGTTTCTCCGTAGGAAAAACCCGGCTTCACACCGGCACCGCACATCCATTTGGTAAAGCTCCTCGGGTGATGATCCCTTCCATAATTATCTGCAGAAAGAGTACCCTGACTATACACTGTCCTTCCAAATTCTCCACCCCAAACGACCAACGTGTCTTCCAATAAGCCACGCTGCTTCAGGTCTTTGATCAGTGCTGAGGTAGCTTGGTCAGTTTTCTGACACTGGTTTTTTATTCCATTGGGTAGATTTCCGTGATGGTCCCATCCTTGATGATAGAGTTGTACAAATTTGACATCTTTCTCGATTAGCTTTCTGGCCAAGAGGCAATTGGCGGCATAGGTGCCAGGATCACGGCTCTCTTCTCCGTACATCTCATACACCCAGTCAGGTTCCTGAGACATATCAGTCACTTCCGGTACTGAGGTCTGCATTCGAAACGCCATTTCGTATTGAGCGATGCGAGCGCTGATCTCGGGATCACCATAGGTGTCAAACTGGGCTTCATTCAATGATTTGAGGTAATCCAGCATTTCGCGTCGGTCTTGGCCATCATAATTCTCAGGATTACCAAGGTAAAGAACTGGATCTTTGCCTGACCGAAACTGTATTCCCTGATATTGGGAAGGCAAAAATCCATTTCCCCAAAGTCTGGCATAAAGTGGCTGATCTTGTACAGCATCCTTGGAAACCAATACAATAAAGGCCGGTAGATTTTTGTTGTCCGAACCTAGGCCATAGCTTAGCCAGGCTCCCATAGAGGGTCGGCCCGGCAGCTGATGACCCGTCTGGAAGAAAGTAATGGCAGGATCATGATTAATCTGACTGGTCTGCATGCTTTTAATAAAGCAAAGCTCATCCACTATCTCAGCAGTATGGGGCATCAGTTCACTTACCCAAGCTCTGCTTTGTCCATATTGCTTGAATTTGAAAGCCGAGCTAGCCATAGGAAATGAACTCTGATCTGCACTCATCCCAGTGAGGCGCTGTCCGTCTCGCACCGAATCGGGGAGCTCTTGCCCGTGAAGGTCAACAAGCTTTGGTTTGTAATCATACAAATCCAACTGGGAAGGTCCACCGGCTTGAAACAGATAAATAACGCGCTTAGCCTTGGGCATAAAATGCGGTAATCCTTCCAAACCATTGGCCGACTCGGAAACCATAGGTGGAGTCTGTGGATTCCCGGCAAAAATCTTCTCCATTCCTATCAATGACCCAAGAGCCAGGGAACCTATCCCCAAAGAAGTTTTGGTCAGAAACCTTCTTCTATCCATGTTTTTTTCAATTTCCTGAAGATCTCGGTTAGAAGACCTCATTGGAGTTTCGTGGTGGTGACTCATATCATCTTTTGGTTAGAAAAGCATCTGAATTAATAATGGCACTGGCAGTCACAGCATTGGCTGCTAGCTCGATAGGATTTAAGTCCGGACGGATTTTATATTCCCCTGAAGAAAGCCAGCCTATTGTTTTGGTTGGATCTGATTTGAATTTGCGGTATTCGCTTTCTCGTAACTTCAATAGTATTTCAAGCTCTTTGGGGTAAGGTCTTCTTCCTGTCAGTCTTCGAAAAGTGTCTTCTATTGACTTGGAGATGTCAGAATAAGCCATCATTTTTTCGCCCAAAACCTTGGAAGCTTCTACAAAGGTCGGATCATTCATCAGCACCAAGGCTTGAAGGGGCGTATTGGTCTCCTGCCTCTTGCTGACCGAAAAACTATGGTCCGGTGCATCAAAGATGGCTAAGGTCGGGTGGTGAACCGAGCGTTTCCAAACGGTGTAGAAACTCCTACGATACAGATTTTCACCGGTATCCTGCACATAGTTGGCACCATTCACTTTCCAAAGTCCTTCGGGTTGGTATGGAAATACACTTTTGCCGCCAAGAGTTGGATTTAATAAATCAGCTGCAAAAAGCGCGTTATCCCGAATCATTTCTGCAGAAAGACGAGCCGAAGTTCCTCTAGCTAGTAGGTAATTGTTGGGATCCTTTTCTTCCAGTTCGGGTCTGTTTTTTGATGCTTGCCTGTAAGTGGCCGAGGTGACAATCAAGCGTTGCATCGCCTTCACATCCCAGCCCGAATTTTGAAATTCCAGTGCCAGCCAATCCAGTAATTCCGGATGAGACGGCAATTGTCCTTGGTTTCCGAAATCTTCGGACGTAGCCACAAGCCCTTTTCCGAAGAAATTTTGCCAAAATCGATTGACTGCCACCCGGGAAGTGAGTGGATTTTGAGGGTCTATGAGCCATTGAGCTAGTCCCAGTCGGTTTCTTGGAAGATTCTCGCTCATGGGTAGGATATTTTCAGGTGTATTGGGAAAAACCTCCTCGCCGTGTAAATTGTATTCTCCACGAGTCAGGATATAAGTCGGACGCTTTTTAGGCATGTCCTGCATAATCATTATTTCAGGTATTTGCTCTATGGAATCTGAATATACTTTTCGCTGCGCAACAACCGATTTCAACTTTTTTTTGTAAGCCTCAGAATGGGTATTGAGGTAAAGTTTTTTGAGGGATTGTTTTTCTTGGTCACTGAGTTGGTTCTTGGATTTGGCGATTGTGGTTTTGAATTCGGCAGGTTTGGCAATCTGTAAGATTTCAATAGACGAAAGCTCTTTGTCGTAGACACTAACTTCATCTACCAATGCATCTTTGAGTCCTTTGCCTCTCCATACCGCTCCCACCTGTAGTCCTGGCTGATTGCCTTTGAAAAGGATGTCTTTATACAGGTTGTCATGGGTAGTTTGAGTATTCATTTCCTGTCCATTAAGGTAGACCTTGAGACCTTTTGCTTTGGAAGAGCCATCATAAGTCATGACCAAATTGACCCATTGGTCCCGGGGTATATCCTTTTCGGTGATTTTGGTAATGGCATTGAAGGGTGCGGTATGAGCCATTAGTAATTCCACCCGATTATTTTTCAAACTGAGGTGATAGCCCCGCCAGTTGTAAAGTACCGCTCCTGATCCCATATGAAAAATCGCACCAGCTGTCAATGACTTTGGAACAGAAATCCAACTACTAACTGAAAAAGGCTCGCTCCTGGAAAAGATACCCGTCCCGCCCAAGTCCAACCAAGAATCTCCGTTGAGTTGAACTCCTTTTCCTCTTATTCCACTCACATAAACCGGTGTCTGATTTTTCACCTCGCTGGTTTCCATCGTTCCTTTTTGAAATGGTGAAAGCTGGTTTTGAATCATGTTTTGATCAAAGGCATAGAAAGCCACACGACTGGTGGGAAACGCGCGATTAGCTTCCTTATGGTAAGATTTTGAGGACAGCCAAGTCTGAAATGCATCTTCTTCTTGTTCAGCTACTTCTCTCAATTGATCTTCTTCTTTCTCTTTTTGAGAAAGTAGATAGGCCAGCATTTTATCCTTTTCTTGATCCGTCAAAAGCATCGTTGGAGCAGGCATGGCATCATCCCAAGAAATCTGTCCAGCCTCATCCACCTGGTTAAAAAAGCTACTCATTTCGAAAAAATTTTTCTGGGAAATCGGATCGAATTTGTGATCGTGGCAACGTGCACAGCCCAAGGTCAATGCCATAAAGGCGAGGCCTGTAGTACTCGTACGATCTACTACATATTCCACCCGATACTCCTCTTCCACTATTCCCCCCTCCATGTTTTGTGGATGAATCCGATTGAAAGCCGTGGCAATCAACTGGTCTTTGGTCGGATTTGGAAGAAGGTCTCCTGCCAACTGATCTGTGATAAATTGATCGTACCGAAGATTTTGATTGAATGCACGGATGACCCAATCCCGGTAGGGTGAAGCGTCTCGATACCGATCTACTGTATAGCCATGCGTATCTGCGAATCTGGCGATGTCTAACCAATGAGTGGCCATTTTCTCGCCGTAGTGAGCAGAATTGATCAGTCTGTCAACCTGCACTTCATATGCATCCTCCGATTGATCTGCCAAAAAAGCTTCTATTTCCGCCACGCTAGGGTTTAGGCCAGTCAAATCCAGACTTAGTCTTCTTAAAAGGGTTTCCTTATCCGCCTCGGGTGAAGGTTTGATTTCTTCTTGTTCCTGCCTGCTTAGAATATAGTGGTCTATGGAGTTTTTAGCCCATAAGGTATCTTTTGTTTTCGGAAAGTCTATTTTTTGAGGGGGTATAAAGGCCCAATGTTTTTTGTATTCCGCACCATCCTCAATCCATTTGATGAGAATTGCCTTTTCCCTTGGAGATAGTACTAAGTTGGATTCTTTGGAAGGCATCCGGTAATCTGGATCTTCAGAAATAATTCGATGAAATAGCTCGCTGTTGCGGAGGCTCCCGGCCTTGATGGCAACCTTTCCCGGTGAATCTTGGAGCGAGGCAAAAGCAAATTCAGAAGTATGGAGACTAAGTCCGGCTTTTCGTGCTGCCAGATCAGGCCCGTGGCAAGCAAAGCATTTGTCGGATAATATAGGCTTTACATGAGTATTGAAATCTAAGGCTTGTGGTAATTCCTCATAGGCTGTCTGGACCTCCTCAGGGAGATCAGGGCTACAAGAATACAGCAGGTATGTGAAGCAGAAAAAACTCAGTAGTCTTATATTCATTTTAAATAGAATCTTTTTTTTGAGCTCGTTATAATCAACTTAAGATATTACAATCTAATGGTGCTTCCAAAAAACAGATAATCGTTTCATTCGTAAATTAATTTGTATATCCGTAATTGCACCAGTAGCCTTATTTTCTTTGCTTATTGGGACAGAAGACCCGCCACGCCGAGGCAAGCCGAAACGCCCAAATATCAATTTGGCACCACTTATATTCTTGTCTTTTTTGCCTATTGGCAAAGCAGTGGATAATCATATAAAAAAAATCATAATTCAATTATTCTTGGAAAATAACTAAATTTTCAATTTGCA
>Ga0306870_1000183_pt1 | contig 15926 bp, 16 predicted proteins | sample AntRauMeHopE1496_FD_190435 | JGI IMG/M metagenome (GOLD analysis project Ga0306870, IMG submission 190435) | Saline lake microbial communities from Rauer Islands, Antarctica - Metagenome Hop E1 #496 (v2) (version 2) | ecosystem: Environmental > Aquatic > Non-marine Saline and Alkaline > Saline ... | reverse complement strand
CAAGCCTACTGGGAAAAGAATCAAACTTACCTCGCCGAGCCAAATCCCGACAAACCTAAATTCTACACGCTGGACATGTTTCCATATCCTTCAGGTGCAGGACTTCACGTAGGTCATCCGCTAGGATACATTGCTTCGGATATTATTGCAAGATTCAAGCGGCTGAAAGGCTTCAATGTCCTACATCCGATGGGTTACGACAGCTTTGGCCTTCCCGCTGAGCAATATGCCATCCAAACTGGACAGCACCCTGCTATCATCACGGAACAAAATATTGCCCGATACACCGAGCAACTGAAAAATATCGGCTTTGCTTTTGACTGGAGCAAAGAGCTAAAAACTTCTGATCCGAACTATTATAAATGGACGCAATGGATCTTTATGCAGCTTTTTAATAGCTACTACGATCAGGACGCTGACAAAGCACTTTCCATTGATTCGTTGATTTCCAGTTTTGAAAAAGAAGGGAATAAAAACGTCAAAGCAGTATGTGATGACGAAACTCCGATTTTCTCACATTTTGATTGGAAAGCTTTTAACGAAAAAGAAAGGCAAGAAATGCTGCTCAAGTATCGTCTGACTTTCTTGGCAGAAACCACCGTAAACTGGTGCGCTGCTTTAGGAACCGTACTTTCCAATGATGAGGTAAAGGACGGATTCTCAGAGCGAGGAGGTCATCCTGTCGAGCGAAAGAAAATGATGCAGTGGTCGATGCGAATCACCGCCTATGCCGAACGCTTGCTACAAGGTCTGGATAAACTCGATTGGTCGGAACCGATCAAAGAAATGCAGCGCAACTGGATCGGAAAATCCATCGGTGCAGATGTCGTTTTCCAAGTAAAAGATTCAACTCAAACCATCAAGGTATTCACCACTCGCGTGGATACTATATATGGTGTCACTTATTTGGCTTTGGCGCCGGAAAGTGAATTGGCAGCTACATTGATCGCAGAAGATCAGCGCACCAAGGCTGAAGCCTACATCGAAGTAGCCAAAAACCGCTCGGAGCGCGAACGCATGAGTGATGTCAAAACCATCTCGGGAGCTTTCACAGGCTCGTATGCCATCAATCCATTTAACGGCGAAGAAATCCAAATCTGGGTGGCCGATTATGTATTGGCTGGCTATGGCACTGGCGCTGTGATGGCTGTTCCGGCGCACGATGAGCGGGATTACAACTTTGCAAAGCACTTTGGTCTTGAAATCCGACAAGTCATCGAAGGCTCAATGGACGAGGGTTCTTTCCCGGGAAAAGGAGGTTTGATTATCAATTCTGGCTTTATCTCCAATCTTTACATGAAAGATGCGATGCTTAAAGCCAATGCCTTTTTGGAGGAAAAAGGCATTGGGAAAGGAAAAATCCAGTATCGTATGCGGGATGCGATTTTTACCCGTCAGCGCTATTGGGGCGAGCCGCTTCCGGTTTATTTCAAAGACGGCTTGCCTTATCTGATTGATGAAAAAGACTTGCCATTGGTTTTGCCTGCGGTGGATAAATATTTGCCAACCGAAGACGGGGCGCCTCCACTGGGCAGGGCAAAAGAATGGAATTATAAAACTTCTGATGGAGAGTTTCCTTTGGAAATGAGTACGATGCCTGGATGGGCTGGATCAAGCTGGTACTTTTTCAGATACATGGATCCAAAAAATGATTCAGCGTTTGTGGATAAAGCGAAAGCGGATTATTGGGGAGCTGTGGATTTGTACATAGGCGGATCAGAGCATGCGACGGGACACTTATTGTATTCCCGATTCTGGACAAAATTCCTTTACGATCTTGGAATCGTACCATTCGATGAACCGTTCCAAAAGATGATCAACCAAGGAATGATCCAAGGTAGATCCAACTTCGTGTATAGAATCAAGGGCGAAAATAAGTTCGTTAGCCACGGCTTGAAAGATCACTACGACACTTCTGGGATGCATGTGGACGTCAATATTGTTCACAATGACCAACTGAATCTGGATAAGTTTAAAGCTTGGAGACCGGACTTGGCTGATGCCGAATTTGTATTGGAAGATGGGAAATATCTCTGCGGCACCGAGGTCGAAAAGATGTCCAAGTCTAAATATAATGTCGTCAATCCTGATGACATCATTGAGCGATACGGAGCCGATACGCTTCGCTCCTATGAGATGTTCCTTGGACCTTTGGAGCAATTCAAGCCATGGAATACCAATGGAATTGATGGAGTCTATAAGTTTTTGAGAAAGCTTTGGAATCTCTACCATACGCAAGCTGGCGAATTCCAAGTGTCTGATGCCACTCCAAGCAAAGAAGAATACAAAGCACTTCATAAAGCCATCAAAAAGATGGAGGAAGACATGAGCAATCATTCCTTCAACACATCGGTATCGAGCTTTATGATTTGCGTGAATGAACTGACTGCTTTGAAAGCGAATAAAAGAGGGGTTTTGGAACCTTTGGCAATTTTGGTTTCACCATATGCTCCGCATATTGCTGAGGAACTTTGGAGTTTGTTGGGTCATACTAGCTCAATCACCGGAGCTACTTTCCCGGAGTTCAGGGAGGAACACCTCATCGAAAGCAATTTTGAATACCCAGTCATGATCAATGGCAAGCTGCGTGCAAAGTTGAATCTATCGCTTTCCCTTACAAAGGAAGAAATCGAAAAAGAAGCGATGGCCGACGAAACTGTCCAGAAATGGCTGGAAGGTAACACGCTGAAAAAAGTGATTATCGTACCTGGAAAGATTGTGAATCTGGTGATTTGAGTCAAAAGAAATCTGCTAAAAGCTCAACCCTACAAAAGGTTGAGCTTTTTTCGTGTTATATTGTTTCAGTTTATATTTGAGAAATGGACTTAGTAGAGGAAAATAGAGAAGCAATAAATTCACTTTGTAAAAAACACAAAGTGGAAAAGCTTTATGCCTTTGGCTCAGTATTGTCGACTTCCTTCAATGCCGAAAGCGACGTGGATTTTTTAGTGGATTTTGATAAAAAGAAAATTCAAAATTTTGGAGAAAATTTTTTCGAGTTTCTCTTTTCATTGGAAGATTTATTTGATAGAAAAATAGATTTAATCGAAAGAGAGGCCATCAGGAATCCGTATTTCAAAGAAGAAGTCGAAGAAACAAAAATGATGATTTATGGATCTGAAGGCTAAAACATATCTTTTTGATATTCTAAAATGCATAGAAGAGCTAGAATATTTTTTCCAAGGAAGAGAAATCACGCTTGACACCTTATTAAAGGAGGTAGTTAGAACTAGGGCAGTTGAACGTGTGCTTGAAATAATCGGAGAGGCAACCAAACAATTATTGAAAATTGATCCCGCATACCCGATTTCAAGTTCTAGGCAAATAATAGCTACTAGAAATTTTATTGCGCATGAGTATGGTACTATTTCCTATGAAAATGTGGTTGAAATATTGAATAATCATTTGCCTATCCTCAAGCAAGAAGTAAAGGAATTACTTGCTCAGGAATGATTATCTACACCTTTCCCATCCGCACAGCATTCATTGATCGTGATCTGGAAATGATCTCATCGGAGATGGAAATCAAGACATTGGAATTCACTCAGAGTCCAATAAAACTTCCCTTTTACGTTCTTCTCCAGTTTTTTCAATTGCTCTGGTACTTCCCAAGAACGACCCAATACCTCTGCTTCTTTGGTGGGTATCATTCCGTTTTGCCGGTTTGGTTTGGAAAGACCCTCGGGAAAAAAGTACTTATCCAAGCAGGGGGCACAGATTGCATGAATATGCCGGAGATCAATTATGGGAATTTCAGAAAGAAATGGCTCCGAAAAGCCACCATTTATTCCTTTAAGAATTGTAGTCTGATCCTTCCGGTGGCTCAAGCTTTAGTCAAACAGGATTACCATTACGACCCAACAATTCCCCCAAAGCAAGGACTGCTTAATTTGATCCCTGATCTCAAGACTCCGATTCAAGTCATTCCGAACGGATTTGATACTGAATTTTGGAAAGACTTAGGAGAAAAAAGAACTCCATTCAGCTTTATTTCAGTAGCTACTGGTACTTCTCACCAGGCTCGGGCACAAGTCAAAGGCTATGATCTCATTGAGCAATTGGCAGCAAATCATCCGGAATGGACTTTTACGTTAGCAGGTGATTCGAATTACAGTTCGTTAAACCCAAATGTTACGGTTCTTGGGAAGCAGGGAATCAATGAACTTCGAGCTCTTTATAATTCACATCAATTTTACCTTCAGCTATCTACCTCAGAGGGTTTTCCAAATGCATTAGGTGAAGCTATGGCCTGCGGTTGCATCCCGATCGGATCGGCTGTGGGATCCATTCCTGAGATAATTGGAGATAAATCATTGATTCTCCAGCAAAAAAATAGCTCAGACTTAGAAAACCTTCTATCAAATCTAGAACAGACCCAGCTCAAGAGCTACTCAGCAAGTGCTGTTAGGAGAATTCAGACACACTTTAACTACTCCTTCCGCCAAGTGCTCCTACTTAAATTTCTTGCAGCATAATCCAACAAAGTACGATTTACTCAAAATCCTGCTGTATGTCCTAAACTTTTCGATTGAATAGCTCGAGTATACTTTCCTTAAATTTTTCAGTATTTCAGATAAACGGATTAGTTAAGTAATTCCTGTGCGTAAAGTCACTGAAATCGGTGTAGAAATTATGGAACCTTAGTCCGAATTAAAATCGTCTACGGACCTACGGATATGACACTCGTTTCACCTTTGATTTTCCTTTTATTTCAGCTCACAACGGAAAACCCTTTGCCTACCAAAGAGGAGGACCAAATCAACCCCATTTACCAAACAGGTCAAGTTGAGAATGGTCTGACTCTCTTGCAAAAGCATTGCTATGCCTGTCATAATCCCAACAGCGATTCGCATGATGATATCCTTGCGCCTCCACTGGCAGGCGTAAAAAAACATTACGCAAAGGCTTATCCAGAGAAAGAGCAGTTTTCGAAGGCCATGATTGAATTCGTCAAAAACCCTACAGTCGAAAAATCACTGATGAAAGGGCCTGTGAAAAGATTTGGACTGATGCCAAAACCTACAGCTACGGATCAGGAAATCCAACAAATAGTGAGATACATACGAGATGTTGAAATCGCAAGACCAAGGTGGTTTGATGAGCACGGAAAGGGGCATGGCAAATAGTCGAAATTTTCTAATTGTACCTTTAGACGTGACCTTTATCACTGTTCTTCATTGGTATTTCGTCTAGTTTTGAATATCAAATTAATACTGATTTAATCATGGAAATACAACAAACAATAATGCCTAGAATCGGAGATCAAGCTCCCGATTTTGATTCAATGACTACTACTGGAAAGATTAAGTTCTCCGAATACATCAAAGGAAGTTGGACGATTTTATTTTCGCACCCAGCGGATTTTACACCAGTTTGTACCACAGAGATGAGTGGCTTTGCTCTAGAGAAGGACTTCTTTGCTGACCATGAGACCAAATTGATAGGGCTCAGTATCGATTCCATTCACTCGCATATTGCATGGGTAAACAATGTCAAAAAGAACACAGGGATTCTATTTGAATTCCCGATCATAGCAGATATTGATATGAGCGTATCCAAGCTATATGGAATGCTCCAACCGGGTGAGAGTGAGACAGCCGCTGTTCGAGCTGTATTCTATATCGACCCCACAGGAAAGATCAGATTGGTGATGTATTACCCATTGAATGTTGGGCGAAATATGGAGGAAATCAAACGAGCGTTGATTGCGCTTCAGACCGCGGATAAATATAAAGTATCGATGCCGCTCAACTGGAAGCCGGGAGAGAAAGTAATTGTACCGCCACCAAAAACAGTGGAAGAAATGCTGGAGCGAGAGGCTAGCGACTACGAAATGGTTGATTTCTACCTCGCAAAAAAGGATCTGGAGTAGATAAAAATAGGTTAAAGGGTTAATTGTTCAGAAAGCCTTCACCAAATATTTGGGAAGGCTTTCTTTTTATTTAGCCTCCAAACCAAATATAATTTATTAACCAAAACAGAAACCTAGGAAACCATTTTTAAAGAAATAAACAGAATATATACTATATCTGATTCTTTTTTAAACCGATATTAGGACTATCAGCAATATCTACATATAAAGATGTTTAAAAAAAAGGAGCCTTTCTGAAAAAAGGCTCCTGAATTGGGTTTATCGTAAATTGCCTAAAACCAAATAATCCATGGCACTAAAGCCTAACAATCTGTTTTTATGACATTTATTCTTTCCTAAACATAATAAAAAGGAATTAAACCACACAAAAACAAACAAAAATTATTCCTAATGGCTCTTATCAGGATCAGCAAGATTGTGTTTGAAAAACCTTCGGTGTCAGTCCAAACTCTTGCTTAAATGCCCGAATGAAATAAGTGATATTTCTGAAACCTGACAAATAGCAAACCTCTTGGATTTGAAATTGACCGAGTTGGAGATATTGCTTTGCCAATTTAAGTCGCTCATGAAGCACATACTCCATGGGAGTCAGCCCCATATCTTGTTTGAAAGTCCTCAAAAAATGAGCTTTACTCATACACGCTTCATTTGCCAGTTTATCAAGAGAAATGATTTCTCTCACATTCTTTTTTATAAACTCTACCACGTGAGCCATTCGATTTCCGGCAGCTAACTTCTTATAGGTTTTCTCCATCATTTCTCGAGCCTGAGTCTGACTTAGCCGTATAAGTAATTCTTTCAGTGCAAGGGTAGCGATCAGATCTTTCTCTTTGGAACTATCTTTCACTCCTATTCGAATGAAACGACTTATAATTTCAGACAGATCTTGAGTATTGATCAAATGGTAATAACTCAAATCGAGGCTCCAATCTTTAGATATCATTTTAACCGGGAATTTCTCATTGAGTAGATTAAAGGTAGCTTCAATCATCTCTTTTGAAATAGATAGTGCAATACATTGGGTAGGATTGTCTAATTGAGCCTCCGGAAAATCAATTTTCATCACTTCGTTTGGCGGCACAATCACAGACTCCCCAGGCAAATAATCAAATCCGGGCTTATCAAAAAGATGCATGACTTTCTTGCCTTTCAACATTGTAGTCAGAACCAAATCTCCAAAAACCAAATTTACATCGGCAGCTTGCTGATGGGTTTCAAAAATATTGAGTTCACAATTTTCGAGCGTGTAAGTCGTCCTGTTTTCAACCAGTGTTTTTAGATCCCTACTATTTCTCCAAGGCACACCTGCAATAAAATCATTTTGGGTCATGCCTTTAAAATAATCAAATTTCATCGCATTTTATAAAGTGGAGCTTTAAAATCCATACTATTCGGAAAATGGGACAAATAAAAATTATCAATACAGGTGGATGAGATGATGACTCAGTGTTATTTTCCAAGACAGCTAATCATCAATTTTGGTATTAACCAAAATAACCGTCTAATATGACAACATTAACATTATCTGAATCCAAGCCTGTGGATCGTCCATCGGTGAAGGAAAAATATGATCATTTTATCGGAGGGAAATGGGTAGCGCCGTCTTCCGGAGAATATTTCGACAATATCTCTCCCATTGATGGGAAAGTTTTCACAAGAGCTGCCAGAGGAAATAAGGAAGATGTGGAAAAAGCAATTGACGCTGCTCATATAGCATTCAAAACATGGTCTAAAACTTCTCCTGCGGAGAGAAGCAGAGTGCTAAACAAGATTGCTGACATCATGGAGGAAAACCTTGAAATGTTGGCTAGACTTGAAACTATCGACAACGGGAAGGCACTTCGTGAATCTAGAGCTGCGGATTTACCACTTTGCATAGATCACTTCAGGTATTTTGCAGGGGTAATCCGAGCAGACGAAAGCACCATCTCGGAGCACGACGAACATACGGTAAGTATTGCCTTGCACGAGCCATTGGGAGTGGTTGCACAAATTATTCCTTGGAATTTCCCTCTTTTGATGGCAACATGGAAAATGGCTCCCGCAATAGCGGCAGGATGCTGTACTGTTGTGAAACCGGCAGAACAAACGCCTACCAGCATTATGGTTTTGATGGAGCTTATAGCCGACGTGGTACCACCTGGTGTAATTAATGTAGTTACGGGATTCGGCGTTGAAGCCGGAAAACCACTTGCTTCTTCTAACAGAGTAGCAAAAGTTTCTTTCACAGGTGAGACTACAACCGGGAGATTGATCATGCAGTATGCTTCTGAAAATCTCATCCCAGTCACCATGGAATTGGGTGGGAAATCTCCCAATATTTTTATGAAATCCATAGCCGATGCAGATGATGATTTCTTCGATAAAGCAATCGAAGGAGCAGTAATGTTTGCGTTAAACCAAGGTGAAGTTTGTACCTGCCCATCCCGAATCCTTGTACATGAGGACATTTATGACCAATTCATGGAGCGAGTAATTGAGCGAACCAAAGCTATCAAAATGGGCCACCCACTTGCCGAAGATACAATGATGGGAGCTCAGGCATCCAATGATCAGTACGAGAAAATATTATCTTATCTGGATATCGGAAAGCAAGAAGGTGCTATCGCTTTATGTGGTGGAGAAAGTGCTTCTTTAAACTCTGGCTTGGAAACAGGTTATTATATTAAACCGACTATTTTCAAAGGTAACAACAAGATGCGTGTTTTTCAGGAGGAAATATTCGGACCTGTCGTTTGTGTCACTACTTTCAAAACAACCGAAGAAGCTATTGCAATTGCCAATGACACTATGTATGGGTTAGGTGCAGGTCTATGGTCAAGAGATGCTCATGAATTGTATCAAGTACCTAGAGCAATTCAAGCAGGTCGGGTTTGGGTCAATTGCTACCATGCTTATCCTGCTCACGCTCCATTTGGAGGATATAAGAAGTCTGGGTTTGGTAGAGAGAATCACCTGATGATGCTAAGCCACTACCGACAAACCAAGAATATGCTGATATCCTATAATAAGCAGAAGCTAGGTTTCTTCTAACTGCCCATCAATATAAACTGAAAAAGGCAGGGGAATTATCCTCTGCCTTTCTTTACTTTACACAAAAGCCACTACAAAATGGAAACTATTGAAAGAGTCCTGATCACTGATACTGCCAAAGAAGTAATCGACACGTTGAGAAAACGCTTTGATTCGGAGCTGATGTTCCATCAAAGTGGCGGCTGCTGCGACGGTTCCTCTCCCATGTGTTTTGAAAAAGGTGATTTCAAAGTAGGTGCTCAGGATATTTGGCTGGGCGAAGTTTATGGATGTGATTTTTTTATGAGTGCCGATCAATTTGAATACTGGAAACATACCCAACTTACATTAGATGTCACACCGGGACGAGGGAGCAGCTTTTCTATCGAAATCCCCATGGGCATCCGATTTATGATTAGATCAAAACTGTTTACAACAGAAGAACTGGAAAATCTCATTCCTACAAAAACTGGCGAAGAACTATTAGAAGAAAGCTAAACACCATTTACCTCTCAGTACATTTTTTCCTATCTTCAAAAGCGTAACTGGTAGCTATGAAGAAAATATTACTTGCCTTGGGAGTTGTCACGCTCATTTATTTTGCGGCCACGCAACTTATTCCACCTTACATCGAAGAGCAAAGAAATCCTGTAAAGTCACCTGCACCCTACGCAGTATCTACTGAAGCTCAAGAATTATATGACGACTTGGATTTTATTGCTGATCTCCATTGCGATGCCCTCCTTTGGGGGAGAGATTTGACTGAGAGAGGCGAAATCGGTCATGTGGATTTCCCACGAATGCGCAAAGCAAATGTCGGTTTGGTGATGTTAACTATTGTTTCTAAATCTCCCGCAGGTCAAAATATGAAGAGTAATAGTGCGGATGCTTTTGACAATATCACGCCACTCACCATCGCCAAAGGCGAATATCAGACTAATTGGTTTAGCCTCATTAACAGGACACTATCTCAATCTAAAGATTTGACTGATTTTGTTGAAGAGGAAAATGGAAAAGCAATTTTCATCAAATCAAGATCGGAGTTAGAGAAACTAATCATAGCCAGAAAATCTGATAAAAATGTCATTGAAGCTATGCTGGGAATCGAGGGAGCACATGCCTTGGAAGAGAATATTGAGAATCTTGATCTAGTCTATGCCGCCAGCGTGAGGATGATAGGGCCTACTCATTTTTTTGACAATGAGCTCGGAGGCTCCGCTCACGGTGAAAATCTCGGAGGGTTGACTGATTTTGGAAAAGAGGTGATTCGAAAAATGAATGCGCTTGGAATTTTTATCGATTTGGCTCACTTCGCTCCTGCTGTAGTGGAAGATGTTTTAAATATGTCCACAACGCCAGTCATCGTTTCTAATACAGGAGTCCAAGCGGTCTTTGACTCGCAGCGGAATCTAAGCGATGATCAAATCAAAAAGATCGCAGCAAAAGATGGAATTATTGGAATCGCCTTTTTTGATATGGCAGTGGGTGAACCAGAATTACCAAATATTATCGCTTCCATTCGCCATATCCGAGATCTAGTTGGAATTCAATATGTTGCTTTAGGCTCGGATTACGATGGCTCCGTTGCAGTTCCTTTCGATATTACAGGATTACCGCTAATCGTAAAGGGTCTGATGGAAGATGGCCTTACCACGCAAGAAATACGCGCTGTGATTGAAGAAAATATTAAAGAATTCATGTTAAAAAATCTCAGGTAAATGAAAGAATCACTAATTCATCAAGAAAATAGTTATTTCGGGAAGCTACAGGAATACCTGCGGGAGTTTGTATATGGAGGAATAGATGGTGCTGTCACCACTTTTGCTGTAGTAGCGGGAGGTTTTGGAGCCAATTTGGACACAGGTATCATTATCATTTTGGGATTTGCCAATCTCTTTGCCGATGGATTTTCTATGTCTGTAGGAGCATACCTCGCTGCGAAAAGTGAAAAGGATAATTACAGAAAACATCAGGATATTGAATATTGGGAAGTGGAAAATCTGCCCGATGTAGAGCGTGATGAGATTCGAGAGATCTATGAGGCAAAGGGGTTTAAGGGTGAATTATTGGAAAAAGTTATTGATCAGATCTGCTCGGATAAAGATATTTGGGTAGCGGAAATGATGAAAGACGAACTCAATATGATGGAGGAAACTAAAAGTCCGTTTCGAATCGGTTTGGCAACTTTGATCTCATTCATTGTGGTTGGATTTATTCCATTGACAGTTTACCTCTGGGATTTTTTCAGCAATGTACAGCTCAATATATTCCTTTGGACTAGCATTTTGACAGGCATCGCTTTCATGTTGGTAGGATGGATGAAAAGTCTTGTCAATCAAACTCCACCATTCAAAAGCATAGCTGAAACCCTCTTACTAGGGCTTTTAGCGGCCTTAGTTGCTTATTACGTAGGTGATATCTTAGCACAATTTTTTATTGGCAACTAATGAAATCAATTGGAGAGGTTCTGAATCGAATGGATCAAATCGTATCCGAATGCAAATTGAAGCAATCCCGGATTGGATACTTTGCGGTACTCTATAGACAAGTGACTCGGAGAATTCAGCAAGGAATAATAAACCAAGAGTTTGAAGATAATCCTCGGATGGAAAAACTGGATGTGATTTTTGCGAAGCGTTTTGTGGATGCTTATGATTTATGGGAAGTTGAAAAAAAGCCTACAGAAAGCTGGAAACTGGCCTTTGAAGCCAGCCAATCAAGCAGATTTCTAGCCTTGCAGCATTTATTCCTAGGAATCAACGCACACATCAATCTTGATTTGGGAATAGCTGCATCCGAGACCATGGAAAGTGATGATCTAATGGGAATCCAAAATGATTTTAATCAAATCAATTCAATATTGGATGAATTGGTAGATGGAGTGAAATCAAATATCAGCACGATCTCACCTATTTTCGGTTGGCTAGTCCCTTTGACAAAAGGCAAAGACGAAATGCTCCTCAATTTCTCCATCCAATTGGCAAGGGATGGCGCTTGGAAATTTGCCGGTGAATATCATCTTGCTCCAAATAAAGAATTTCAGATCCAAAGCAGGGATCAAAATATTTCAAACCTAGCTCAGCAACTTATCAACCCTGGGAAATTCCTTTCCTTTTTGATAAAAATTGTAGGGTTTGCGGAATGGAAATCAGTCTCTAAAACAATGGATCAATTAGATATAGTTATGAAAAAATCTTGATACTTTTCAAATCTTAATACAAGCATTTCCCTTGTTTCAGTACTATCAAAAAATATACTCTTTCAGAAAATCTTCGCAGCCCAGAACCGGGATTTTAGAATAATAAAAACCATTATCATCTTCGGTTACAATCACCTCACAACTGCTTTCCAATGCAGAATAATACTCCAACCCGTCTTCAAAATCCTGAACCTGACGATTGGCAAAGGTTTGATTCACCACTTCCTGATTCACCGATGACATTAGAATCTTTTTCGAAAGCATTTCGATTTTCAACTTTGCCATATCGGCCCCGCTTTTCTTTTCTGAGAAATAAAATGCGATGGCAAGACAAATTGGTGATGTGTAAAGAGCTATCCCATCGCGATCTGCCAAACTAAGTACTCGCGAAGAAATAGGAAATAAGGGATACTCTCTGTTCAGAACAGAGATTAGGACATTTGCATCCAGAAAAATCTTCATTTCTTTGAAGAGAAGAACTCATCTTTTAAGTCTTTTCTGCTGGCTGACTTCCGATATTCTACGCGACCCTCTGCCACAAAGTCAACCCAATCTGATACCGGAAGATCTTCAAGAGATTTGTAGTTTTTGGAGGTGATTTGAGTATATAGGTATTCGGTCAGCCTTGAAAGACTGATGTTGTTTTCTTCTGCAAAAGTCTTTGCCCGATCAATTACGTCCTTGTCAAAGGATAGTGTTACTTTAGTGTCCATAGCTCATGCCTTATTAAACCTCCGTAAATATAAAAAATTCTATACGTACAAAATAGAATTCGGAAATTTATTTTAAGTTAAGTGTCAACCCTCAATTTCACGTAGTTCAGCTTCAGTTTGTGCTTGGTTTTTTCGATTGGTTTTTTCCTTATTCAAATCATTTCCATAGAAATGCGTATCCTGAAAGTAGCTCACCCGAGCCTCCGATTCTCCCTTGGCCTTCACCCACTTTTCGCTCTTAAAGAGACTGACCTTGTCCTCTGCAAGTTCCAACAAATCATCATATGGCCCTCTTGGGGAAATCAACTTTACAAATATTGGAGCAGTCTCAATGGCAACAAAAAGTAACGTAATAAACACGTTTGCCAAAGCCATCGCAGCAGACTCTTTAGTCAATAAGTCTAAGCCATCCATTCGAGCAGCCAGTCCATCAAAGCCATCAATTCCCGCCTGCTGCTTTTCAAATTCAAGCTGTCGAAGGTGGGTAAATTCATGGATCTGCGCATCAAGTGTATCGATTCGGATCTGATTCCTTTTGCGTAACTCATCAAACGCTACTTGGGCTGCGTCCAGCTGCTGCTCCTTTTTCTTGGCATTAGTCCCAAGTCCTACAATCCCACTTGATCCCCTCGTCTTTTCACCAAATCGCTCCGCATCATATTCCGATTGGACTTGGGCTCTGAACCTTTCAGCCTTTTGAACCTCCGACTTCAAACTGTCTTTCTGAATCTCCAATTCTTGAATTTCAGGAAAGCCTTTGGCCAAATTCAACTTCGAAGTGGCGATCATTTCGATTTTCTTTTCATCCAACTTTCGATTGATCTCCCGCTCAAACATTTTCAGCTCCAGAGGTTTTGATATAACCAAAGCCAATAGGATAGCTAAAACTAATCTGGGTATCGCCAGCTTCCATTCTGACCAGGTATTCTCCTTCTTTCGCATGCTGGAAACGATAAATCGATCTAAATTGAAGATCATCATTCCCCAGAGAAAACCAAAGAATATGGCAGGCCAAATACTCTCAAAAACAGTGAATAACGCATATCCAGCTGCTATGGCTGCAAGAACACCGGTAAAAAAGACTGTTGCTCCTATTCCAATATACTTGTTGGATTCTGTAGACGATCGCTTGAGTATAGAAAAATTAGCACCACTACAAAACCAGAAAAACCGGGTAAATTGATTCATTCGAAAAGGAGATTAGATTGACGCAATAACTAACGCCAAAACTTCTCCAAAAACATCAGCCCGCTTTATAAACATTTATTTCCAAGTATAAATGTGACCAAAACCCTCTTTTAAGGGATGAATCAAAGCTTTTTACAAAACATAATTCATACTTTACTGGTACACTCGCACTTCGTCAAATTGTCCGCTATGTTCATATTTGAGCACTAGCTGCACGTTTTCGAAGAAAATTGAGAACACCCCAAAACCAAATCCAATGAATTCACTGAGATTACATTTTATTCTTCTATTTCTGCCGGTAACCAGCGGCATAGCAATTTGCCAAGAAATCCCATTTCAAAATGAAGTAAAATCACTCACCGAGAGAATCGATCAAATGGGATGGAAACCAAATTCATTTGTGTTTACAGGTAGCTCCAGTATAAGACTATGGGAAAATCTGCAGGAAGAATTTCCAGATATCCCGGTTATCAATACTGGGTTTGGTGGATCACAGGCCTCGGATTTGCTGATTCACTTGGATGAACTGGTGATTCGATACAGTCCTGAAAAAGTATTTATTTACGAAGGGGACAATGATCTAAATGCCGGCAAAGAAGTATCTGAAATTATGGAAGATATCGACTTGCTGGTCACTCGGATTCACCAAAATTTTCCAAAAACAAAAATAGTCCTGATCAGCGCCAAACCGAGTCCCTCTCGATGGCAGCTAAAAACATCCTATAATGTATTGAACGATTTGATGCGACAGTATGCGACTACCCACGATCAAGTAAATTTTATGAATATTTGGGACGTGATGCTGGACAGATCAGGCAGACCAATTTCAGACATTTTTATCGATGACAGTCTTCATATGAATGAAAAAGGCTATACAATTTGGAATAAATCTGTGATTCCTTTTATGAAATAACCTTTTGCCAATCTTATCCTTTTCCAGAAAGTTTCCTACTAAGGACATTCAAAGGTATTTTGTATGAGAGATCAACCATATATCCTTGGATTCGGCTTTCTACGACAAAATTTCCATTTTGACCATCTGCTCTCCAAGACACTAGAAAGCTCCTGTTAGGGCTGATGGTAAATGCTCTGCTTGCTTGAAGTATCAGAAATGAAGAATTGAGAAATTGGAATTCAGCATGTAGCCCGGCCTTAAAGAAAAATCTGCTCTGCTTGTCACTCGTTACCCAAGTGTATTTGAGTGGCTCGGCATTGAGGTTAGTACTTCCAGCCCCACCATATCCAGATGGTAATCCATCGGTAAGTGCTGCGATGATATAGTTTGTGGTGAAATTTGTCCCCAATCGAAACCTTTCCCTAGCTCCAACCGGGATATCGTAGCGAAACACCAAAGGGATAATTATACTGTTTGCATACAGGTTGAGGTAAACCGATCTGTCTACTGACGGAATATAAATGACCATTTCTGGCGAATGATAAAGAAAGTTAAGGCCATATTCCAAGCTAAAATTTCCTTTTCGATGACCAATTCCTAACCCAAGGTTACCACTCAGATTGGAAAATTCAAGATTTGGAATACTTGACTTCCCCTCCCTTCGCATTCCAAAATTTAACATCAAATAGGGACCGTCCTCCTAACTCAGTTGATGATAATCTGATTGATTTCCCCATCTAATAGCTTTTCTCCGATTTTTAGAAAGCTCTTGGGTGATGCCAGAAAAAGAGAAGGAACCCAAGAAAAAAAGAACTAACAGCGAACGAATAATCGAAGAAGGAATTATCATGGTAAACAATTAACAGTTTCTATATGCATTAATATGATTATCCACTTTATTACCAGTAGCTAGTCTTTTGCCAAATGGCCTCGATTACGCTCGGCCCCCGGTATAGAGTTTTATCTCTTGATAGAGCAATTATATCCGGTCACCGAACGCATCCGAGATGCGGAAAATATATTTTGGCTACTGGCACAATTGCGGAT
>Ga0306870_1000182_pt1 | contig 15971 bp, 10 predicted proteins | sample AntRauMeHopE1496_FD_190435 | JGI IMG/M metagenome (GOLD analysis project Ga0306870, IMG submission 190435) | Saline lake microbial communities from Rauer Islands, Antarctica - Metagenome Hop E1 #496 (v2) (version 2) | ecosystem: Environmental > Aquatic > Non-marine Saline and Alkaline > Saline ... | reverse complement strand
TACGGTAAGTGAAATAGATAATTACCTTTATAATCATGGTTTCCTGGATTCAGAAGTCGATTTCAAAGTAGACACTGAAAAGAACAAAGCAACCGTATCCTATCTTATCGAGGAGCGAAAGCCCTATCGGGTAGATTCGATTTATACCAACTCAGACAACGAGGCCATCAAAAAACTTCTTGCTGCAAATCACAAGGAATCATTTCTAAAAGATGGGGAGAATTATAACCAAGATGCATTTGTATCCGAACGAAATCGAATTGAAGAACTTCTAAAGAACAACGGTTTCTACATGTTCAACAAAAGCTTTATCGACTATAATTTGTATTACGACACTCTTAAAAAATCAATTAACGCAGAGCAACGAATCTTAAAACCTACATTCTCGGAATACCATCAGATATATACCATTGATTCGGTTATTTTCTACGTAAACCCTCCTTCTGAAGAATATGAAAATGATCATATTGCCAGAAAATATCGGGATATCAATTTCGATTTCTACAGAGATCGGTATTCTGAAAAAATATTATCTTCTAGAATCTTTTTTCAAAAAGGGGTGCGATACAATCGTTCGGATTTTGTGGAGACACAAAAACAGCTGAGCAACCTTGACCTCTTTCGATTTATCAATATCTCATTTGATACGCTTGGCACCTCGCTTGTAGCCAAAATAATCACGCAGCCAAACCAAAAATATCAGCTTACCAATCAGCTGGGGCTAAGTATCACGGAGCAGCTTCCGGGTCCTTTTTTCAGTGCATCGCTGCGAAATCGAAATTTCTTCAGAGCAGGTGAGATACTGGAATTCAACTTTCGGGCTGGATTGGAAGGAGTGGCCTCTGCGACAGATCAGGGAGTCTATCAAAGTCGGGAACTAGGAACTTCTGCATCCGTGATTTTTCCAAGATTTCTATTCCCCTTTTACCAGAGCAGTTTACAGAAGTTTGGTAAATACAATCCAAATACACGGACACAGCTAGGATATAACTACACCAATCGCCCAGAATATACCCGTAGTGGGTTGAATGGCCTACTCTCCTACACATGGGCTACCCGAAACAACAGACAGCAATTTACCATCAATGCTGCCGACCTGAACTACATCCGTACTCCTCAGATTCAGGATGAATTCTTGCAAATCCTGACCGATCTACAAAACCAAGGAAATAACTTGATTTGGTCTTTTCTGCCTTCATTCATCAGTTCTATCTCTGCACAATCGGTCATCAATTTTAACCAATACGGAAACTTTACCAGAAATAGGGCGTCCCTACTTAGACTTTTTGCAGAGAGCGGAGGGACTACACTAAACTTCCTTAATGCGGCAGACAATAGTGAGACGACCGATTTTGCAAATTTCCAATGGCTGAAATTTCAAGCTGATTTTAGGCGCTTTTACCCTATCGATAATGAGCAAACTATTGCCTATCGGGCTAATTTTGGAATCGCACAGCCTTACGGAATTAGTAATGGAATTCTGCCTTATGAGAAGTATTTCTTTGCCGGAGGAGGTACAAGCATCCGTGCTTGGCAAGCTCGAAGACTGGGCCCGGGAAGCTATTCCCCACGTGTGGGCGATAGAGGACCATACAATTATACCTTGGAGCAGCCCGCTGAGATGATATTTGAAACTATGATTGAATATAGAAGAAAACTGTTTGGCTATTTTGATATGGCGCTATTCGTTGACGCGGGTAATTCTTGGGTAATCGGAGTGGACAATTCAAGACCCGGTGCAGACTTCAGATTTGACCGATTTTATAAAGAGATAGCGGTAGGGACAGGATTCGGTTTACGAATGGACTTTGACTTCTTGGTAGTAAGATTGGATATGGCTACGAAAGCAATTGATCCTGCTCAGCCGGAAGGTAAGCGCTGGGTATTAGACAATGTCTCATTCAATCAGCCGTTTGGAGTCAGAGGTCAGACTGTCCTTAATTTTGGGATTGGATATCCTTTTTAAGAAAATATACAACATGTCTAGAAAAACGAAAGAAGAAATAGCATCAATTTATCAGGCGATGCAAAACCATATTTGTCAATCGATCGAGAAAGCCGATGGATCAGGAAAATTTGAGGAAGATCTATGGACCCGGGAAGAAGGCGGCGGCGGTCGAACTCGAATTTTTAAAAATGGCGCTATCCTAGCCAAAGGAGGCGTGGCATTTTCGGCAGTACACGGACCTACTCCGGAGAAAATTCTATCAAAACTCCAGCTTTCCAAATCAGATTTTTTTGCTACAGGAGTCTCCATAGTTATTCATCCCAAGAGCCCTATGGTACCGATCATTCACATGAATATTCGGTATTTCGAAATGGAAAATGGCGAGTATTGGTTTGGAGGCGGTATTGATCTTACTCCACATTACCTCAATGCTGCCGACGCATCCTATTTTCATCGGGAAGTAAAAGCCGTTTGTGATCGATTTGACCCTAATTATTATGTGAAATTCAAGAAGTGGGCTGATGATTATTTTTTTATCAAGCATCGGAATGAAACAAGGGGTGTGGGCGGGATATTCTACGATAGATTGAAAGCTGATAGTGATGCGGGATTTGAAGATATCCTCAATTTCAGTCTTGCAATTGGCCGACTATTCCCAGAAGTCTACGGTTACTTTATGGCTAAAAACTCAGCTTTATCGTATGGAGAAAATGAACTTTCGTGGCAAGGATTACGACGTGGAAGGTACGTAGAATTCAATCTGGTATGGGATGCAGGTACAAAGTTTGGTCTGGATACAAATGGTCGAACTGAAAGCATCCTCATGAGCATGCCACCTGAAGCCAACTGGGAATACATGCACTCAGTCGAAGAAGGAAGCGCTGAAGACTTCACACTTAAAAATTTAAAAAAGGGAATCGATTGGATAAACTTCTCGAAATGATTCAGAAAATAAAGGCTTGGGATGAGGAATTGTTTCTTTGGCTGAATAGCTTTCATGCGGATTGGTTGGATCCGATCATGTTTCAATTTACTCAGACAGTGACGTGGATTCCCCTCTATGCGATATTGATATTTCTTATTTACAAGATTAACCCCAAGAACAGTTGGTGGATTTATGGTGGCGCTGCATTGACAGTTCTTATCTCAGACCAAGTGTCCTCGGGCATCATGAAGCCATTTTTCGAAAGACTACGCCCCTGCCACGAAGAGAAATGGGAGGGCATCATCCATAATTATGGACGTTGCGGAGGACTTTACGGATTTGTCTCGTCCCATGCCGCCAATACATTTGGGATCGCTATGTTTCTCACCTTGACACTTCAGAAAAAATTACCTTATCTGAAATGGCTTTTTGTATGGGCAGCAGTCGTTTCCTACACAAGGATCTATCTGGGAGTTCATTATCCGATGGATATACTTCTTGGAGCTGTGATAGGGATCGCCGCAGGATTTTTCTCATGGTTTTTGATCGTGATTGTGAAGCGCGAAATCCTGAAAATCTTCTTGAAATAAGTTATACGGGTATCGGCAATGATGCCGGTAGCCTTATTTTATTTGTTTCATGGGGCCGAATACCGAAACGCACAATTATCAATTTGGCACCAATTATATTTTTGTCTCTTCTGCCAACTGGCAAAGTATCGGATAATTAAAACAAGTAATTCACAGATCATTCTTTTATCAATTCTAAGGAATATGATCATCGCATTTTTTTTAAGGGAATGGAATTTGTTGGTCCTTGTGTAAAATAAAAAAGAATATTGTCGCTTTTCTGACTGAGAAGAATGACCTAAAAGTCTAAATATAAAAATTTGCAAAAAGAATCCCAGTCTTGGATACATTGAAAATTTAGCAATTGATTCGCGTGAGCAGCCGCGCGATCAATCCAAAAGCATTCAAAGTAAACAATCCAACTTGATCGGTTTTTTTATTCAGTTGGAAATAGTGTTAAATCAACATTATTAAAACTAATTATTAGGTTAATAATATCCAGAGTACCTCCCCCTTATCTCCGCAATAAAAATTTCGGAAAATCTCTAGCAATGTTAAAAAACAATGAAGAGCAGGTTTGAAAATCTGTTTTAAAAAAAATTTCCACGGACAGTTTTAAAATCAACTCTTTCAGATTCACAACCTCAAATCACATGAGAAAAAAACTACTAGTACTCTCAATTATCACACTGGTGATAAGTCCATTGTATGCTCAGATTGAAACCATCAATCTGGATATCATCTCTGGTAAGCTCAATGGCGGAAATCCCGTCCCTGCCGAAAAGGAATTCTACATTCAGGGATCGATCCCTGAGAAAATAGAAATGGTCAAATTGATCGTGTATCCTTCCAAAAAATCGGAAAAATCAGCGAACACCTACTTCTGGAAAACACCATTTGGATATAAAGAATTGTCCTATCAGGTATTAGTTTCTGATCCCCTTCGATCCAGTTCGGATTACCATCTGGAGTTTGGCTTTTATCAGAAAGCTGGAAAAGAACAAGTAGATGAAGTGACGAGGTTGATCACCCTAAATATGGAATCCTACCTCTCCACGATCACAACAATCAAAAGAGGTGGAATCAAATTTTCTGAAAATGATGAAGTGATACTAACAAACCTCGAAAAGATATTTGAAAGAGGTGCCTTTTATTTTGAGCTTCCTAATGGTCAAAAATTCCCCGGCTTCAGTGATATCGTCAGAGCCAAGCTAGACCAAAGAGGGAAATTAAAAATGGGAAAAGCTAGATTCAATATTATTAAGGTCAATAAAAATGACAATGAAAGAGCAGTATATGCTGCCCAATATCTTTCCGAGTTGAATGCGATCATAGCAGCCGAAATTGAGCAGTTCCTAAGTCCAAACATGCTGGTAAGAGTGGATGAAAAGATTTTTGCGAATTACGCTTCCGAGAAGACACCTAATTCTATTCCTTTAAATATTGGATACGGTGCAATTTCTCTAAGCGATGGTTTACCCAATCAGGAATTTGCCTACAGCCCATATGTGGGATTCTCTATTCCACTTGGCAATCGCACATTCGCCCGATTCATGAATAATCTTTCCCTTTCTACCGGCGTATTCGTCGCCGGAAATATGGAAAATGCGCTCAATGAGCAAATCTCAGGTCCATTAGCGGATCGTCCTGTCTATGTGGGCCTCGGTTATAATTTCTTCAGAATCATTCGTCTGAATGCGGGCGGCACGTTCATGACCACAGAACAACTGGGCGGAATGAATGTCAATAGCTTTCAGCCATTCGTAGGCCTGAGCGCTGAGTTTAACATTTGGGTAGGTATTGGTAAAAAGAAATAAGGATATGAAAAGAATATCAACTTTAATTCTCGTTCTATTTCTTAGTTATTCTGCTCAAGCACAGCTTCACGGCAATAAGTGGCGGATTGGCTTCAGTATGGGCACAACAAATTACGTCGGCGACATCAGACCAATGCCGCTCAGAGATTCCAAAAATCTTGCAAAACTTTTCAATCACTATGAAAACTACGCACAACAATTTTCCTATCAGGCATCGCTAGAATATGCACTGGGAAATTCGGTAGGTTTGATGCTGACAGCCGGTAGTTATCAATTTGGATCAGGTGACCGTTTTTTCCAGAATAACGGAACACTCTTGACAGAAAGTCCAAGCTTTGATCGTGCATTGAATTTTCAGACCAATCTCTATGATGCCGGCTTTTCCTTTGTTTTCAAACCGGATAATAACTGGTTGCTTTCAGGGAAATCGTTTATCGCTCCATATTTCACCTTAGGGATTGGGGTGCAGACGTTTGATGTATCCGGGGATTTGTTGGATGCTAATGGCAATCGCTATGATTATACCAATCCGAATACGATTCCAGATGGGAATTTCGAAACTTCCTTATCTGCTTTGGGCACTGAAAGTACCGAAGGCTATGATCGAACTACATTGTATGCCAACCTAGGACTCGGACTCAGGTTCAGACTCTCCAAATCGATAGAAATCTTTGCTCAATCTGATTTTAGAAGAGCTGCTACAGATTATTTGGATGATGTATCAGGACAATATCGGACTAGCTACGATAATGATTTTCAGGAATATGCCGCAAAGCCAGGAACAAATGTAGTAACTGCAGAAAACCGGAATAGAGGGTTTAATGACGGAAGAGGCGATTGGTATATCTACCATGGCTTTGGCCTGAAATTCAGCTTTGGTGCCAATAAAGCAGCATTCAAACCACCGGTAATTACCCAACGGTACACTTTCATTCCCACTGAGCTCTCTCAAAAACAACTTCTGAAAGAGAATACTTCTGAAAAAACACCTACTGGTACAGGAACCACGAATAATTACTTTACCATAATTCAACTGCCACAAAGCGCTATGTCGCCCCGGATGAATCAGCCTTTGGATTCTGCTACTCTAGCTCAGAACCAGACCATATTCGATTCGCTGAATTTGCAAAAAGATACTTTAAATGCTGAACTCCAGTCTACCAATAAGAATCTGTCTGATCTCAATGAAGCCTTGATCTTGGCTGAAAGAGATTCTTCAATATCTGAGTCAGTCAGATCCCTGAGACTGGAAAATTTGGTAAGCGAACAAGAAACTGCCCGTGAGAAAATTATCAAACTAAACAGTCAATTAGCAAGAAATCAAAGTAAAACTGACTCTCTCAGTAAAGCCTCCTCAGTCACTTCTCAAAATCCTATTGTTGTAGATAGTGCTGCTATGATGCAGGAATTAATAATCTATCCTGGACAAGTGAGTCGGATCTTATATTCCACCAATTCAACCAAAGCTATTTTGAGATTGGATTCTGCGGATCAATCAGCTATGGCTAGCAGATCCAATACCGAAGATGAGATGATGAGTCGCAAGGTATTTGAAGATGAAATGAGCAAATTGAGATCAGAAATGGTCAGAGCTCAATCAAAAAATGATTCAGCAATGGTCATGACCTCTAAAAGTAGAACGCAAATGGCAGAAGATGATGCTAGGGCAAGAAGCTACTACACAGAAGCGCGAGATATTACAATATCTCAGCAAGGCTTAGATGAAAAAACCGCCAAAAAATTTGAAAGAAATCAGTCAAGAGCGATTAACGCAGAGCAAAAAGCTAGAAGGCAACAAGAGAAGTTAGAAAAGAAAAATAATGAGTTGCTGAAAAACGCCCTGCTTATCGGAGGAACAGCAGCTACTACAGCTGCCATTACAAGCAATAAAAAGGATCAAAACACACCTTCGGAATCCACTTCAATAACTCCAGCGGCAACCGTCAGAAAAGACTCTATCGCTGTTGATTCCATTTCAACTCCGATTATCGCTCCCATTCTACCCAAACCTGAAGTTCGAGTAGATACCGTAATCGTAGAAAACGAGAGGCTAATATTATTGAAACAAGCTAAAATCGAGGTGTATTTCGATACCAATCAAACCACACTTTCTGAGGCTGAAATTGCGAAATTAGCTCCTCTAAAGGAGCTTTTGGATAGAGATTCAGATAAAAACTTAGAGCTAATTGGCTTTGCTGACAATACAGGTTCGATCGCATATAATTTAGCTTTAACTGAGAAGCGAGTCGAATCAGTCAAAAAGATTCTCATTGAGACTTACCAGATTCCTGCAGAAAGATTAAAGAAAGGCGATGGAGGCTTGATTGTAAGGAGCAAAAGTAGAGGCGCTCAGGAACAAGATCGAAAAGTAGAAATCAGATTAATTCTCAATTAGGTATTGTTGCGTAGTTGAAAACGAAAACCTGAAGCAAATACTTCAGGTTTTTTTCATGATTTTAGGAAACAACTGTCATAATCAATTCAATTTTTTAATAAAAAAGCAAACTGAAAAAATTTAGAAAAAACTTCCCGCTCGGACCATCTTAACTTTGCTCTAAACTAACAGGCAGCTCCCAATACCATAGATTTAAATCATTGCAAAAGATTTTGAAAACGCTAGAAAAACGCCAAATTCAGGGACTGGTAATTAAGATATTATCTGCCAATTTGATTTAGCTTTACTCTATAATTTATCGCTTCTTAATAGACCACGAGAAACAAAGGATGATTACTAGATTTTATCTGTTGAGCCGAAACTTACCTAATGTGATGAAAATAGAAAGTGATTACCAAAACATTCTACTATTTTGAAGAAGTTGAAGCTACTTTTATTTTGTTTCATCCTATTTGGATTCTCAGCTCAGAGTCAAGATACCGTCGACTATAGACCAAACAAATTCAATAAGTTTAAATTCGTCCCTCTTCCTGCTATTGGATCTAATCCTGCCAATGGTTGGCTCTTTGGACTGGCACCTTCGGCTACTTGGAGAATGGGAAACCCTAAAACAACGCACCTATCCAATTTGGTAGGCAATTTCCTCTATACCACCAAAAAACAATGGATATTCAGCTCAAGGAGTACCGTATTTTTGAATGAAGACAAGTGGATCCTAGTCGGTGACTGGCGCTATTTCATCACCTCCCAACCTACATTTGGATTGGGTAGCAGCACTCCCAACGAGCCCACCGCCAACCCAAACCAAGCAGGAGTCTATTGGGGAGAGCAGCAAATGGATTTCAATTGGTTGCGATTTTATGAGACCGTTTTGAGGCGGGTGGGAGATTCCAAGTTTTACTTAGGAATCGGGTATCATCTAGATGTCTATTCCAAAATAGACAACTTCATTGATTCATCACTCCCAACTGAGGTTCGCTTTGCCCATGATTATTACAACGATCAACTAGGCTTCAACAACGACAATTATACGGTTTCTGGAGTAACTTTGAATGCTATCATGGAAAATCGGGATATCCCCGTCTCACCTTACGAAAAGAATTTTGCGCTCATTTCCTATAAGATCAATCCTACTTCCCTTGGATCGGACCAATCATCCTCGAGTCTATTGTTAGATTATCGCCACTATTTCAACTTGAGTGAAACACGAAAAAGACACCTAATTGCACTTTGGGGTTTTGGCAATTTCTTAGTGTCCGGAAACTTACCGTATATGGGACTTCCATCCATTGGCTTCGATATGTTTGGTAGAAGTGGCAGGGGCTATGCACAAGGAAGATTCAGAGGAGAAAGTATGGCCTATTCGGAGGCAGAATACCGCTTTCCCTTGCAAAAGAATAAAGAGACTTTTGGAGGAACCATTTTCGTAAATGCCGCAAGTTTTGGGAGTAAAATGACGAACGAAAAGATTTTTACAAGTCTAAATCCCGGCTATGGTTTAGGATTGAGAGTGATGATTAATAAGGAGAATCGAACTACTATCACCGCAGATTATGGCTTTGGTCAGAAGGGTAATTCAGGATTTTACTTGAATATCAACGAGACATTTTGAGTTGATATATTTTGAATAGTCTATAATTCATATCCTCTCTAATTTTAATCAAAGCTGCCGCGATGTCAACAGAAAAAGGCCACGAATCAAAATGATTCGAGGCCTTTTTTGTTACTACGCTGCGTTTCTCGTCACTATGCTGCGTTTCGGGCGGCATTGATTATTCCAAACATACTTCGGAGAATCAATCGCTGAAGATTTTCGTCAGGCTTGCCGGATTCGAGCATTAGCTGGATTGCATACTGTTGCACTGTAATCAGTGGCAGGACTATTCGCTCTCGGATCTCAATGGATTTTTTGGAAACCAGATTGTCGCCCATCAATTGATCCATTGAAGAAACTGCTTTCAATTTTTCAATGGATCGATTGTATTCATTGAACATGATATCCCAAAATTCTCCGTAGTTCTCATCCTGACTCAAATAGGCTGTAGCTGGGTAGAAACATTTTGTCAAAGATTGCATCGAATTTCCTAATAGCGTTCGAAAGAACAAAGAATTGTCGTAAAGTTCCCGCAACTGATTTAGCTTACCGCGTTTTTCTAATACCTCCACAGCCTCCCCTACTCCATAAAATCCGGGAATATTCTGCTTCATCTGTGCCCATGAGCCCACAAACGGAATAGCCCTAAGGTCTTCAAATTTCAGTCCTTCGCCTTTACCTCGCTTTAGTGGACGAGAACCTATGTTGGTCATTCCGAAATATTTGAGCGGGGTCACATGCTCCAGATAAGGCACGAACTTGGGGTGACTTTTGAATTTCTTGTACGATTCATAAGCCTCCTTAGCCAACTCATCTATCAATTCTCTTTGCTTAGTATTCAGATTTTTTTCAGCATCCTGATAGAGGTGATTTTCTAGGCCCGCGCTTAGAAGCTGCTCCAGATTGTAGGTACAAGAGGCTTGTTTGCCATAGTTGGCAGAGATAGTCTGACCTTGTATGGTGACTTGGATTTCAGCATTTTCTACTTTTTCACCCATGGAAGCGTAGAAATTATGCATATTTCCTCCACCTCTGGCAGGTGGTCCACCTCGGCCGTCAAAAAAGACCACTTCGATGTTATTTTCTCTTGAAACTTTAGTCAGTTCTTCCTTTGCCCGAAGGATAGACCAATTGGCCTGAAGGTATCCGCCATCCTTGGTACCGTCAGAAAATCCCAACATAATCGTTTGCTTGCCACCGCGGAATTTGAGGTGGTTCAAATATTCGGGTAGTTCATACAAACTGGTCATGATTGCCGGAGCAGCCGCCAGATCATCGATCGTCTCAAAGAGTGGGACAATATCCAAAGGCATGTTCTCCTTCCCTTTTCCAAGTGTAAGTTTTGCCAATTGATAGACTTCCAGCAGATGCTTTCGGGATTGACAGTTGGAAATAATATATCGATTCAGAATCTCTTCGCCACTTTCTCTTTGAATTGGATCAATCACACCAAAGGATTGAAGCATTTCTTTGTGAAAAGGTTCCGCAAATTGATCCAAATGTGGAAGGCTTTTCAGGGCGAGGATTTGATCAATTTGGCTTTGCTCGGAAGCTCCGATTTCAATACCTTCTATTTGGAAAATCTCTTCCCAGAGCGCATCGTGCTTACGACTATCCTGACGCATATCCATACAGCCAAAGTGAAATCCGAATATTTTTACCTTGAGTATAAACTCATCCAAAACCTCTACAAATAAACCTTCGTGATGCTTCACCAAGGCAGCTCTTGCTTCCAATAGATCTTGTAAAAGTTGGTCTTTGGTTAGATATAAGGGATTATTTTCAAAAAGTGTTTCAAATATCCCTTTCTCCACCTTAAGAATAATCTCTTCCACATGCTTGAAAGTCAATCGCCTTTTGAGCTTTCGCATATCCCTGTAGTAGCATCGAAGGATCCATTTTTTCAGCCGCAATGCCACCTGCTGGGTAATGTCATGCGTCACAAATGGATTACCGTCCCGATCTCCTCCAGGCCAAAACCCTACTTTCAACAAGCCTGGATTTTCCCAATCGTGAATCGGAATATTCAATGAATTGAGCAATCGGATCATGATATCCGAGATACTTTGATAGAAAATATTTTCCAAAAACCAAATTAAACTCACTGCCTCATCGTAGGGTGTGGGCTTTTCCCGCTTGGTAAAACCTGTTTTGCCCAATTGCTGGAGTAACGAATTGATTCGCCCCAGATCATCTGTTCGAATCGCATTTTCAAGATCTGAAATGATCCCCAGTACGCTGCCCGGATAGAATTGCGTAGGGTGAGCTGTCAGGGTCAACCGAACAGAAAAAGTCTTGAGCTTTTCGATCAATTCCGCGCGCTTTTTGTCATTGTCAGTGCGGTTGATCAAGGCATTGATTGATCCCTTCCCCTTCAAATCATTGATTTTGTCATACGCCGCATCCTCAATGGAATCAAATAAGACCACTTGACGCTCTACGTATTGAATCATCTGAAATAGCAAATCTATTTGAGATTTCTCTTCCAAATCAGGCATCATCTCATCAAAGAAACCTTGGATAATGGCTTTGGGAGTGAGCCCATCCTTAAATCCCTTCTGACATGCTGTGCCTAAAATTGGGAGAATCGTCCCTATTCTATAGATATCGTTGAACGGGAGATCTAAGAATAAGCTATTGTAAATCGTAAATCGCTTGGCGACTTCAGTATCGTAGGTATTTTGCATTTCGGAAAAATTTTATTCAATTGTTAAATTAACGAATTTTCTAAAATCATACCCATTCATTAGAAAATCTCTAAAGAATTAATATCCATGATTCCATTTTTTTAAGAAAAGAGGATACTTACTGAGTTTTGGAAAATAGTATTCGATTTGGCTATCTTCATCGGATGAAGCGACACAGCCTAGGTATTATTTTATTTGTATTGATATGTGCATGCCAATCTCCAAAGACTATCGAAATGGAACACCCTGCCCCCACTTATACATTTTTAGTCGGCACCTATACCGATCAAGCAGATCAGGGGATCAATCTCTTAAAATTTGACCCGGCAGCCAATCTTTTGGAAGTGGAAGTGGTCGCCGCCGGTGTGAAAAATCCCTCTTTTGTAATCTCCAGTAAGGCTAGAAGTCTAGTATTCTCTCTGGAAGAAGAATCAGGTCAAAAAGGGGGCAATATCGTGAGTTTTTCCAAAGTTGGAGACAAACTCGTACCTCTCGACACTATTCCTTCTTTTGGTGACCATCCTTGCTATTTGGCCTTGTCCCCAAATGAGAATTTCGTGGCAGCAGGCAACTATTCTGGAGGGAATTTTAGTTTTTATAAACTGAATCAAGAAAATAAGCTGGAACATGTGCAGACGATTCAGCAAGAGGGATCAAGCGTAAATTTGGACCGGCAGGGAAGTGCACATGTTCATAGCACGGTATTCAGTCCAGATGGCCAATTTTTACTTGTAGCGGACTTGGGCACAGATAAAATCTATACCTACAGCATCGATCCAACTGAAGAAAAGCCTTTGAGTTTGATTGCTGAATATGAAGTGATCGCTGGTGGTGGCCCCAGACATTTGATTTTTTCTGAAGAAGGAGATACCGTCTTCGTTGTTTTGGAATTGACAGCTAATTTGGAAGTTTTAGACTTCCAAGCAGGGAAATTAACCCATCGGCAGCGGCTTTCTCTCTTGGATGAGGACTTCCAAGGAAGCGTAGGGGCTGCGGAGGTTCGCCTCTCCCCCGACGGGGAAAATGTATACGTCTCCAATAGAGGTGAGTCGAATACTATTTCAGTATTTGGAAAAGACCAAGCAGGAAACTTTGAACGAATTCAGCTAATTTCTTCCGGAGGACTGATACCTCGGAATTTCAACTTGACCAAGGATGGGAAATATCTCTTGGCTGCGAATCAAGGAAGTAATGATATTGTTGTGTTTGAGCGAAACACAGATTCGGGACTACTTTCCACTACTGATTGGAAAGTCAACGCACACAAGCCAGTTTATCTATACCGATTGGAGAATTAAGCCGGGTTTTCCCAATTTCTCGATTTTTGATAAGTGATTTGACCTGCTTGGATCTGGAGAGGCGAGTCTAGATTATTATGGAAAAGCTTTCCAGTTCCTAAGCCTTGCGGGAGCACCGGCTGAAGGCTTGAAGCTAATTGGGCAATTGCGTTTAAGCCTATATTACTCTCTAAAGCAGAAGTCATCCACCACCCAATGTTCCGCTCTTCGGCCAGCCGAATCCATTCTCTGGTTTCCAAGATCCCGCCTAGCAGCGTCGGCTTCAGGATAATAAATTGCGGGGAAATTGCATCAAGCAACTCACCCTTATGTTGTACGCCGATCAGTTCTTCGTCAAGTGCAATAGGCAGCGGAGACTCCTGACATAAGCGGTTCATTTCTTGAATATTTCCACTTGGAATCGGCTGCTCTATGCTATGCAGATCGAGTTTTGCAAGTTCGTTCAGTTTGGCAGGAGCTTCTTCCTGCCCAAAAGCACCATTTGCATCTACACGCAAAGTCATTTCTTCGGATGAATACCGGTTACGGATCGATTTCAAAAGAGCCAATTCTTGCTCAAAATCAATTGCTCCAATTTTCATCTTAATGCAGTCAAACCCCTGCTCAATTTTCTCCTCAATTTGCGAAGCCATAAAAGCAGCATCACCCATCCAGATCAGTCCATTGATGGGAATAGGCTGATTTTCGTCGAAGAACGAATTTGGGAGTATTCGCTTTTTCCCGCCCAGAAAAAAATCTAAAATGGCTGTTTCCAATCCAAAACGAACACTCGGCAAATCAGAAGAAACAAGGTCTTGGAGCAGTTTCAATATTGACTCTGAATCCGTTTCAAATTTAATCTCTTCGATTTTTTTCAATTCCTGAATCAACAATTGCTCAAAATCAGGTCTATCGTCCAGGCTCAACTTTACCAAAGGAGCTGCCTCGCCCCATCCGACTCTTCCCGGCTGATTGGGGTCGAAGGCTTTGATCCAATAAACTGATCTAGTCTTCAGGACTCCTCGGGAAGTGCCTGCATCAAATCGGAAGTTCAAGGTCCGTTTGACCCATTCAAATCGGAGGGAAAATGTAGTAAGCATCGAATTTTGGAGAATTAAAGGTGGAATTAAGCGAATGGACTATATTTGCAAACTGAAATTAAGCCCACTATGCAGATCCCAAAGATTAACTTAAAAGCCTACGAATATACACTGCCAGAGGAAAGAATTGCCAAATTTCCCTTGAAAAAACGAGATGACTCTAAGCTTTTGCACTATAAAAACGGGGTAATCAGTCACTTTAATTTCCATCAGATCCCTGATCTGCTTCCGGCAGACTCGTTGCTGGTTTACAACGACACCAAGGTGATCCCTGCCCGATTGATTTTTCAACGAGAGACAGGTGCGAAAATCGAGATTTTCCTGCTGCAACCTCTTCTGCCTACCACTGTGATACCTGAAATCATGCTGGCAAAACATCCTGTCGTGTGGGAAACGATGATCGGAAATTCAAAAAAATGGAAAGACGGTGAGATTTTGACCGGAAGTGTTTCACTAGATGGAAAAGAAATTCTGTTGAAAGCAACTCTATTGGATCGGGAAAGCCGAACGGTGGAGTTTGCTTGGAATGATGCTACCATTGCTTTTGTGGATGTGATAGAAGCAAGCGGTGAAGTACCTCTCCCACCCTACCTTAACCGGAAACCGGAAGCCGATGATAAGAATCGATATCAAACCGTTTACTCAGAAAAGGAAGGTGCCGTAGCCGCTCCCACTGCCGGTTTGCATTTCACCAAAGAAATATTTGAGCGACTTGAAAAAAAGGGAATTCTAAAAACACAAGTAACGCTGCATGTGAGTGCTGGGACTTTTCAGCCGATCAAAGCAAATGAAGTATCTGAACATCCCATGCATAGTGAGCAGATTCATGTCTCTAAATCTGCGATCAAATCTGTACTTGCTATGGAGGGGAAGATCATAGCCGTTGGTACGACATCAATCCGAACACTGGAAAGTCTTTTTTGGTATGGTGTAAAATTGATTGAGGAAAAGGGCGAAGAGCTAAAAATCGAAAAGCTTTTTCCTTATGAGTCAAGAGAACGGATTCCAACTCCAGAGGAATCGTTTGATGCGATCTTGACCTATATGCATCGGCAAAATCTCGAAACAATAATGGGCACTACAGAAATCTTTATTTTCCCCGGATATTCCTATCAAGTAGTCAACGCTCTGATCACTAATTTCCACCAACCTGGATCTACTTTAATCCTGCTGATAGCAACTATCCTTGGAGACGATTGGCGAAAAGTATATGATTGTGCTTTGGCGGAAGACTATCGATTTTTGAGCTATGGGGATAGTAGTTTGCTTTGGTTGAGTTGATTATTCGCCGGCAATACCGAGTTTTTGGATGCCGTTGATCAAGGCATGGTAGTAAGTTCTGCCTACCGGAACTAGATCACCACTAACATCTACTTCGCGGGTAGTAATGGATTCGATCTCATCGATTCGGACTACGTAGCTTTTGTGAATCCGCATGAAATCGTTGGTTGGCAACTCACTTTCAAAGTTTTTCAGAATATTACGAATAGAAAAAACACCTTTCCGGCAAACCAAGGTGGTGTAGTTCCCGTCAGCTTTAAGCCATAGAATATCTGCGAATTTCACTTTGATCAAAGCACCTTCATGCCTCACGAAAATGGCATTTTTGATTAAAAGCTCCTGAGGTTTTGGATCTTCTCCCTCATTTTGCTTCATGAA
>Ga0306870_1000176_pt1 | contig 16379 bp, 11 predicted proteins | sample AntRauMeHopE1496_FD_190435 | JGI IMG/M metagenome (GOLD analysis project Ga0306870, IMG submission 190435) | Saline lake microbial communities from Rauer Islands, Antarctica - Metagenome Hop E1 #496 (v2) (version 2) | ecosystem: Environmental > Aquatic > Non-marine Saline and Alkaline > Saline ... | reverse complement strand
CAAGGAGATCACTGAGTATAGCACAGAGAGAATATCATTAACAACATATTCTTACAACTAAACCAATGTGGCTATTTGTATTATATGCGTGTTTTGGGTAGTAAATTTGGATTTACGGAGTGTCCTAGGATATCCATTAATTTGCTCTTAAGTTACTTTCAAATTTGTTAATCCAAGTATTCACTACCTTTTCCATTAAAATCGTGGTAGTGCCGTTTTTGAAGGTTGGAATTAAAAATTGATCCTTTTCTGATAATGCCTGATTCCTCTGATTTTACTGACTATTTTGGTTCCTACTGATACGGAGATGAAGACGTCAGCGGCGTCACATATTACTAGATAAAAGTCTGTGAACAGTAACCACGACCCCGGAGTAGGCCGGAGATTTGTTCCATTCTCCTAGTATTTTGTCATGATTGCAATCTTACGATCCTACTAAAATCGGCCAAACGAATAATTCAGCATTCTTTTAATACTATTTATCCATCTGGAGTCGGTAAAACTATTATTTCAGCCCTCTTTTAATAATCTCCAATACTGTCTTTCAGCAACCCACTCCTTTACAGAATACCGAATAAAACCACCTGGATGGTATTATCTCGGACAATCAAGACATTTATCAATACAAATTCCGTTAATAATTCTCAGAGCTTTACCAATTCTGATTCTTCTAAAACTTAAAATTTATTAAAACGTAAAGGATGTGTTGTTTTAATTGAAACGTCTCCCTACGTTTATTTCAGCATTCACATTTTGGGCTATAATTCAATCCACTGTTATGAAAAAGTCGTGCAGGTATTTTATCATTTTGGGCTTATTGTTTTGGTCCCACTTGGCTTTGGCTCAGGGCAAATTTAATTTGGAGATTTATGGCGGGCCACTACGGAGCTATAATCAAGTAACTTTCAATCCAAATCAGCCAAATATCGATGCAATCACACCTTGGAATCTTAATTTAGGGGTAAATTTTCTGACTCGGATCAAACCAAATTTGCAATTGTCAGTTCAGGCAGAACTGGCAAGGAATAGGCAAAGAGGAATAAATTATCCAAACTTTCCGGCCTTGAATCCAAGTTTTGAAAAATTGTTATCAGCTGAAAGTTTTGGCAATTACAGTGTTGGGCTTCGATACAACTGGAATAGGGAAAAATACAGTTTCTTTGTCCAACCTTCAATTGGTTTTACGGTGAATAACTTCAGTGAGTATGTACTGCGAGATTCACTTTTTGGAAGTTATAGTATTACCAACAAACAGACTGAGATTAGCCCTAACCTAAGGTTGGAGACAGGTTTTAAGTTATACACCAGAAGAAAGAACTATTTTCTAGTAGGTCTTCGACACCAACAAGGTCTTCAGGAGCTGAATCCTCGTATTACCCCAGACTTTAGAAGCTCTTTTGATACAGAAATATCACGAAAAGGTTCCTACTCCAGTCTATTTGTTGGCTATGGAATCAATTTTGAAAACTGGTCAAAAAGTAAAAGAGCTGAATTTAGAAAGTTTCCAAAAGAGAGTAAAGAAGTCAAAAGAGACCGAGCTTGGAATACTGGTTCCTATATAATCGCCGGTGGTTTTTTACGCTTTAGATCAAGATCTGAGCGAGAGCCCAACCTCCAGTTTTCGAATATGACCAGTGTGAATTTTATAGGCTTGGGTTATAAGTTCAAAGACTTCAGTATCGAATCAGGCTACAGTAGCTTTTGGATCTCTACTCCAATTTTTACCGCCGCAACAGGCGTGATTACAACTTTTAATACTTCAAATGTGAATGCCATCCCGTTGACCTTCAAATATGACTTTGAGATTGGTGATAAAAATCGGCTTCGAGTTGGTCCTACCTTTTCTGCCTATTATATCACAGGCACCGGCGACCAATTCAGAAGCGAGGGCGCTTTTTCAGGTTCAGATTACTTCTTGAATTACAAAAAGGCGGATACAGATCTCAGTGGGAAAATCTTTTTTAATGCTGGCGTATATGCTGAATTACCCATATTCAATTCCAGTTTGATTAATTTCAAAATCTCTCAGAATTTTGGAAGTCCACAAGTAGGAGTAATTGATTTGAAAGGCGATATCAACGGAACGCCGGTCGACTTTGAATCTTCGGGATCACTCAACGGAGTGATGCTGGAACTGGGCTACAAGCTACCTTTGAATCTTATTTTCAAATCTGGAAGAAGCGCACAATAAGGTTTTGTTGCAAAATTTTTAAAAAACGGTTTTACCCTATGTTTAGTGGAAATACGATTTTTTAAAGGCTCAAAAATCTTCTCAACACAGAGACACGGAGTTCACGGAGCAAAGCACAGAGAGAAGATGATTAACAAAATAATCGTACAGTTAACCCGGTGTGGACATTGTGTTAGGTGGGTTTTGATGTAAGGAATTCCGATGTACACGATGTTCTAGGATATCCATGAATCTTTTCTAAAATTACTTTCGAATTTACTTATAAAATATTCAGTACCTGATCCATTGAATTGGGGGTAGAACCTAAAAAACTAATCCGGGTCTTAAGTGGGATAGATTTTCTCTATTTTAGGTAAGACCTATTTTTGTTGTTTGAGATTTATTCATAAATATTTCACTATCCGACTGATTTTTTCGAAATTAAATTGTTTTTTCAATCATTTTTAAACCAACCAATTATGAAAATTTCAGGAACTAGTATCATGGTTTTTTGCCTACTGTTAGTATTCTCAACTTCCGCAGAAGCACAATTCATCAAAAAGCTAAAGCAAGCTGCCTCTCAAGGTGTAGAAAATGCTGTCGAAAGGAAAGTCCAACTAGAGGCTGAACGGATAATGACTCGACAACTCGAGAAGCAACTAGCGGGACTGTTTGGATCGGACTCTGCCCGATCACCTGTTAATTTTAACATGGATCAAATCCTTGCCGGAATCGGTGAGCAGGTCCCGACAGCAGATTCTTATAATTTTACGGGTTACGTCATCATGAAGCTTGAGACCAAAGATGAAAAAGGAAAAACTATGGATCCGATGAATATGAAGTCGTATCTCAGCGAATCATCCGAATATACCGGGATGGAAATCACCGATCCTAAGAATCCAAGTACCATTACCAATATGATTTTTGACATGGAGCGTAATGCCTCAATTCTATTAATGGAAAATGAAGAGTCAAAAAGCAGTTTTGCATATAAATTAGACTTGGATCAGGTAATGGACGATTCTGAAGTTTTGGAAGAAGAGTTAGATTACTCTATTGAAAAGACTGGAAATACTAAGGATATTCTAGGCTACAGCTGCGAGGAATACCATATGAAAAGCGAAGATGGAGAAGGTAATTACTGGATCACAGAAGAATTGATCAATGGTTCGAGTTCATTCTGGAGTAGTAATAGTCCATTTGCCACAAGCAAAATGCAGGAAAAGTATGCAGACCATTTTGCCAATATGCCAAAAGGTAATTTTATGGAAATGGATTTCAAATCTATTGATGGATCTGAAGTCAACATGAAAGTCGTTGATATTCAAGCTTCCCAAGTCACAACGTTTACAATGTCCGAATATCCAAATATGATGCAGGCAATGAAGCAGCAGTAATTATGGCTTCATTTTTTTTTTAAAGCAGGTAGGCATGTTATCTTCATGACAAACATGACCAACTTATGAAAATATCTCTCATTGCAGCGCTAGCCCAAAATAGGGTAATTGGAAAATCAAACGATATGGTTTGGAGATTACCGGTTGACTTCAAGCGATTTAAATCAATCACTTCAGGACATTACATTCTGATGGGTAGGAAAAGTTTTGAATCGCTGGATGGGCCACTTCCTAACCGAACGCATCTAGTAATTACTCGAAACAAAAATTATACAGTTCCTGAGGGACATTTCGTTTTTCAGTCTGTCGAAGAAGCCTTTGTTTTTGCAAATAAACTCCAGTTAGATGAATTGTTTGTCATTGGAGGAGGCGAGATTTATACCCAAACTTTAGACTTAGCCGATGAATTGGTTCTCACCGAAGTAGATGCTAGTCCTGCCGGTGATGCTTATTTTCCGGAGTTTAATCGGAAGGAATGGAAAGAAACGTATCGGGAATTTCATCCAAAAGATGATCGGCATGAGTATTCGTTCTCATTTGTCAACTACGAAAGAATAGAGCCAAAAAATGCCTAATCAAACCATTTGGATCACAGGAGCATCCTCAGGTATCGGTGAAGGAGCAGCAAGATTATTCATTTCCAAGGGCTACAATGTGATCCTCTCAGCGAGAAATGAGCAAGCCCTCTCGCAAGTCCGTAATTCTTCAGCTTATCCTGAGCGATGTTATGTATTGCCGCTGGACTTGGTAGATCAGGACTCATTTCTCCAAAAAACCAAAGAAGCAATCGGTGCTTTTGGAAAAATTGATATCATGCTACACAACGGTGGCATCAGTCAGCGTTCGCTGATCCAAGAAACACCGCTGGAAATCGACAGAAAGCTCATGGAGGTGAATTTCTTTGGTACAGTAGGGCTTACGAAAGCACTTCTACCCCATTTTATCCAAAATAAGTCTGGCCAATTCGGGGTCGTCACTTCCCTCGTGGGTAGATTTGGCACCCCCTTTAGATCCAGCTACGCCGCCTCAAAGCATGCTTTGCATGGGTTCTTCGAGTCGCTACGAGCTGAGGTTTTTGTCGATAATATCTCCGTGACGATGATTTGTCCTGGATTTATCAAAACAAATGTATCAATCAATGCCTTGACAGCAGATGGAACAGCACTCAATGAAATGGATCAGGCTCAGGAGAATGGAATGAGCACCGAAGACTGCGCAAAAGCAATTTTTAGCGCACTTAATGCCAAAAAAGAGGAAGTTTGCATCGGTGGCAAAGAAACTTATGCCGTGTACCTCAAGCGCTTTTTCCCTACCCTATTTACAAAGATTCTCAGAAAGTCAAATGTCCGTTAATAAACTAAAAATGAAAGTTGTCCGAGCCGAAATCATTGCCATAGGTGATGAATTGCTATATGGACAGATAGTCGACACCAATAGTCACTGGATCAGTCAAGAACTTGATCTGATGGGTGTGAAAGTGGTACGTAAAACCACAATTGGAGATGATCGAAAGGATGTGCTTGCAGCATTCGAATCTGCGGAAAAGCGAGCAGATATCGTCCTGATCACGGGCGGTCTTGGACCTACCAAAGATGATTTAACTAAGCCATTGCTCGCCGAATTTTTCGGTTGCGAGATCATAGAATTTCCCGAGGCAGTCGAAGCAGTAAGCTCCTATTTCCTGAGAAGAGGCCGAGAAATGACGCCTCTGAATATTCTTCAAGGCCACTTGCCGGCTTGCTGCACCTACGTTCCCAATGAAGTAGGCACCGCGCCGGGAATGTGGTTTGAACGCAACGGCACCTATTGGATGTCCATGCCTGGGGTTCCTTACGAAATGAAGAAATTAGTAACCGACTTTGTGCTGCCGAAGCTGCCAGAGATTTTTTCTCTACCCATCATTTATCACAAAGTCATCAAGACTGTGGGTATCGGAGAAAGTTGGATGGCAGATCTGATTGCAGATTGGGAATCAGCACTTCCAAGTAATATCCGATTGGCTTATCTTCCCTCTTTGGGTCATGTCAAACTCCGATTGACCGGATTTGGAACCTCAAAAGCAGAGTTGGAAAAAGCAGTCGATGCTCAGATTGATTTGCTGATGCCTTTGATCGAGAAATATGTCTACGGCTTCAATGCGGAGACTTTAGAGACTGCAATTGGAAAGCTTTTGAAAGCCGAGAACAAGACAATAGCCGTGGCAGAGAGCTGTACCGGAGGCTATATTTCGCATCTGATCACAAGTGTAGCAGGAAGCAGTGCCTACTTTCAAGGAGGAGTGATTCCTTACCATAATCAGTTTAAAAATGAAATACTGGGAGTCAAAAAGGAAACACTTGAGCAATTTGGAGCCGTGAGTGAAGAGACAGTCATAGAGATGGCGCTTGACGTTCGGTCAAAATTCCAAGCAGACTTTGGGCTTTCCAGCAGCGGCGTTGCTGGTCCAGACGGAGGTTCTGACGAAAAACCCGTGGGAACTATTTGGATTGCCTGTGCCTTCGGAGAGTCAGTGGAGACTAAAAAGCTACAGTTGACTCAGGATCGAGCCCTCAATATTCAATTAGCTGGAGTGGCAGTCTTAAATATGCTAAGAATCTGTATTTCTCAAAAAAAGCAAATAAAATTTTAACTGAAAGGTTTGGGATACTATTTGATAAAATTTAATTTTAAAGATTGAAAATAAACCCAATATAATTATAAAATCATAACCATGGCAAGTGTAGAAATGCTGATGCCCAAAATGGGCGAAAGTATCACAGAAGGTACAGTGCTCACCTGGCTGAAGAAAGAAGGAGATACAATAGAGCAAGATGAATCGGTGCTCGAAGTGGCGACCGACAAGGTGGATACCGAGGTGCCCTCTATTCATGGTGGGATCTTAAAAAAGATTCTGGTCAAAGAAGGAGACGTCGTGGCAGTAGGCGCAGCTATCGCAATCATCGAAACCGCTAGTGATGAGCCTAGTATCGCTCCCAAAGCTGAATCAAAAGAGCCTAAGGAAGAAATTCTAAAAGCAGCCCCTGAGTTGACAACATCTTTAATTACTGAGGTTGATTCCAAGGAAAATTCCACAGATGATGAGCGATTCTATTCCCCGCTTGTCCAAAGCATTGCAAAAGCTGAGGAAATCTCCAAAGACGAACTAGCCAAAATCCCCGGGACTGGTAAAGAAGGACGAGTGACTAAGCAGGACATGCTTACTTATCTTCAAAAGAAAGGCGAAAAAGTGGAACCTGTTGCCGCTGCGGCTGCTCCGTCTATTTCTGCCCCAAAAGCTCAGATTAGCATATCTGCGGGCGATGAGATCATCGAAATGGATCGCATGCGAAAGATGATCGCTTCACGGATGATCGATTCCAAGCGAATCTCTGCTCATGTGACGTCATTCGTGGAAGCAGATATGACCAATATTGTCTTATGGAGAAATAAGCATAAAGATGCGTACAAGACAAAATATGGTGAAGGACTTACATTTACCCCTTTCTTCATAGAGGCAGTTGCAAAGGCGATCCGGGATTTTCCGATGATCAATATCTCAGTAGACGGAGATCGAATTATCAAAAAAAAGGATATCAATGTGGGAATGGCTGTAGCACTTTCAAGTGGGAATCTAATCGTACCAGTGATTAGAAATGCTGATCAGCTGAACCTGGTAGGTATCTCAAAACGAGTAAATGATCTTGCCAATCGAGCTAGAATCAATAAGCTAACACCCGACGATCTTGCCGGTGGAACTTACACGGTGTCCAATGTTGGCTCCTTTGGCAATGTGATGGGCACTCCGATTATTCCGCAGCCTCAGGTTGCTATCATGGCTGTAGGAGCTATCGTCAAAAAGCCCGCTGTTGTAGAAACTCCTACCGGAGACGTGATTGCAATTCGTCATAAGATGTTCCTTTCCCATTCATACGATCACAGAGTAGTAGATGGATCATTGGGAGGAATGTTTGTCCGGAGAGTCGCTGATTATCTCGAAGCGTTCGATATCAACACTTCACTTTGATAGAAAAAGAGCCGGTTGGGAAACGAATCGGCTCTTTTTATTTTTCTAGATTTACTTTTTTTGAGTAAAATTTAAGCTTCTCCGCTAAGGAATGAAGGCGAATAGGCTTAGTAAGGTAGTCATCCATACCTGAATCGATGGCTTTCTTCTGATCCTCATCGAAAACATTGGCCGACAAACCTACAATAAACAATTTTTCACCGGACAGTATTTTTCTAATTGTTTTTGAAGCTTCCAACCCATTCATGTTAGGCATTTGTACATCCATGAGGACAAGATCGTATTTGTTTAGAAGTATCAGTTCCACTGCTTCTTTTCCATCTTTTGCAATGTCACATTTATACCCAAGTTGATCTAACATCAGATTCATCAGTTTGATATTTAGATCATTGTCTTCAGCCAAGAGAATCCTAAGGGGAAAATCTCGAGCCATTCCATTCCAGTTTACACTTTTTTGTTCTGATGCAAATCTTTGCTCAATAATAGGAGAAGTAGAAACCTTCAGTAACGTACTGAAAGCAAACTCCGAACCTTGACCCTCAATGCTTTTGATTTGTAATTCTCCACCCAGCAGTTCTATTATTTTTTTCGAAATAGCAAGCCCCAACCCAGTTCCATGAAATGCTCTGGTATCTGAGCTATCTACTTGAAAAAATGGTTCGGTGAGATGAGAAATCAATTCTTCAGAAATTCCAATTCCAGTATCTTTTACTGAAATCTTCAAAAAGACCAGTTCTGACGCAATTGACTCTATTTCTGCAGAAACAAACACCTTTCCATTTTCTGGAGTAAATTTCAAAGCATTACCCAATAAGTTAAAAAAAACTTGTTTAATCTTGTCTATATCACCTTCAAAAGGTGTATTTGTGGCGGCTGAAAAGGCGGTAGTGAGCTGGATATTCTTTTTTTGAGCAAGGCCAGAAAGCATCCGAATGTATTTTTTCAGTTGATCCTTTGGAACAAATGGTGTCGAATGGATTTCGATTTTTCCAGATTCGATTTTGGAATAATCTAAAATATCCTTGATGATGTTAAGTAAAGAATTACCTGAATCCTTGACCACTTCTAAATATTCGCTTTGTATATCGTCAAGCTGGGTCTGCTCTAATAAATCTAAAATACCCAAGATTCCGTTAAGAGGAGTCCGTATTTCATGACTCATATTGGCAAGAAATTCTGATTTCGCTTTGTTGGCTTCCTCTGCGGCATTCATAGCTTCGATAAGCCCCTTTTCCCAAATTCGTTGACTGGTGATGTCGGTGGATATTGACATCATTTTCTTACTATCCAAAGGAAATATCCTGACAGCATAATATTTCTCCTCAGAATTAATCCTAGCCTTCATATCCACGGATTGCATTTGACCCAATTTCCTTGCTTTATTAAAAGCTTTCTGAATATGATCAATTTGACTCCTGGGAATGATGTCAGTAAAATTACTACCTATTAATTTTATTTGAGGATCAATTATAATTTCTTTAATCTGAACTTGGTAGTCAATTATGACTCCGTCATTGTCATAGATAAATATATAGTCAGGTATATTTTCGATGAGTGTTCTAAGTCGCTGTTCGCTTTGTATCAAGTCCATTTGAGCCATATGCTGGCTTGTGATGTCGGTACAAATCCCGATACCCCCCATGAAATGACCATTTGCATCAGTCACCAATTTCTCAAAGACTCTCAAAAAGATTTTTTTACCACTTCGATTAACAAAATTATACTCAAAATCAATATAAGAGACCTTATCTTGAATTGCTTTTTTGATTAAATTCCGGATCTTTCCAGCATCTATTTGTCCGGTTTTTTCATTGAATGCAGAGAGAAAGTGCTCTTTGGGTACCCCAAGTACTTCTGATACCTCATCGCTGACCCGTGTGATTTTACCTTTAGTATTATGAAAAAATACGAACCCCCTTAGCTCTTTCAACAGTAAGTTTTGCTGATCAAAGAGTGATGATATTTCATTTGAGCGCTCAAACAGTAGACGCTCTGATTCAATTCTATTTCTAAGAAAATAAGTGAAAAGGATTACGATTCCGAAGATTAGAACTATTAAACCTATTAAGAGGGATAAATAGTTGGAATATATTTCATCTGTTGCAGAATCGGACTCAATCAGGAATAGCAAGGAAGAGTTAGGTATGATATTCCCGAATCTGAAAGGATATTGAACTATGATACCTCGTCGTTCAATATCGAGGTAAGTCCATTTAATATCATAAGTAGTGAAAACTTTTTTTTCAATATCCGCTGCTATTTTTTGATAGGCGATTGGATCTATCATCAGGTCCGGTAGATTGGACCCTTGATTAATATTAAAAAGAGTATCATTCAAAAATAGAAGTTTATTTCCCGATCTATTTAAATAATAGTTCTTAGCAAAGTTCTTTGTATAAGCAGCTGGATTCAATTTGAAATAAAGTTTTATTCCCTTTTCATTTCCCTCGACACGATACAAGTATTCTGATTTTTCAAAATCTACTACGCTCTTAGCATATTCTCTTCTTATAAAATCATTACGGGGCGTCATAGTCATGAAAATGACGGAATCCGTAAAGTCGACTACAAGTGTATCTATAAGTCCTAGATGATTATTGAAAACTCTTCTACTAGTGTTGGTGAAATCTTCATTATAATCCTCTAAATCAAGATCAGAGTCATCCAAGTATTCGCTTAAGGAATTGGCATAGTCGATAAATCGATCTACTTCGATCTCTAAATCAATTGCTGCCAATTCAGTTTGATTTTTGAGAAAATCTCTTCTGGAATCAATTTGAGTGGTATTCAATGCCCTGAAAAAACTTATTCCAAGTAGCAATATCAATAGGACTAGGCCAGATCCAACCACTATAGTCCAAAAAAAATCTTTTCGGTATATCTGAGAAAACCTCATGGTTTCGATGGAATTATTTCAATTAGTATCCAATCCAATAGTTCAAATGGAGCTTTCTGAGCTGAGACCGGGCTAAAATCTTCCTTGAAAGTGAAATAGCTTTTATCCTCAAAAAATAATTTTTCTGCCATTTGTCTCACTTCTGAATTCTTGCTCTTGAATAAATTAAAGTCCGAGATCCTGTAATTATCTTCCTTGATCGTATTGCGATAAATATAATTTCTTAAAGGAGAAAAACTCAAAAGCTCTATGGTCTCTGGCCTCGCAGCTACGATGTCTCCAGTTTTTGTTACAATCAGATAGTTTTCATTTTGCTTTTCCAAGTATCTAGTAATTATCTCTTCCACAGTAATATCGATACCTACTACTGCAAAAAGTGACTCCTTGTCATAAATCGGTTGAATCACCGATAAAATCCAACCTCGCCCGGCAGGATCTACATATGCATCTGATATCCACACTGATCCTTTTGATGGGTTATTTGCACTATTTCCTAAATAAAAAAAATTATAGGATGTGAGGTTAATTTTTTCGGTTAAAAGAGCGCTTGCGTCATAGGCTGGAAATACCCTTGATACTTGATTGGAAGAGTTGGAATAAACCTGAGATACAAAACTATATCGATCTAGAATATGACTAAAAACTGAATCCAGACTATTAGTTAATTGAACCTCCAATAGCTTTTCCTCATAGCTTTTCTCAGGTTGCAAAATTACAATCGAACTTAGAGTAGTATCTGTTCCAGGGCGGTTACTGGAATATCCGTTTTCAAAATGATACTTATTCGGTTTATCTGATTTAAGAACACTATCCCGATTGGCTAGAAGAAAAGCATAATGGTCTTTAATGGAAGTGATCTCTTTATTCAAAAGAACGAGTTCGGCTTCTATCTCAGAAACCACACCTTTTAATTTAGGTTCATTTCTGCGTTCTTGACGGTCAGCTTCTTGAGCGCAAGAATAAAAGAGAATTGATATAAACGAAAAGACTAAGATTCTCAAAGTCATAAACGGCGAGGGAGTTTCTTCTGAAAATTATAAATTTTCCAACTCTTCACGAAACGTTTTTCCCATTTCACCAAATCTTATTTTTACCCTTTCAAAAAAATCTCCTCCAAGGAAGGCATCCAAATCACTTTCCTCCAAAATATCCATTTCACTGACTTTGAAGGTCTGCTCCATAGGTCCAAGCTCATATTTAAGAATGTATTTATTATTCCAGGAGAAAACGCTAATTCTGATTTCCTCTTGGGTAAATTCTTTAATAACTCTCATTATGGTCTTTTTACCGTTGCAGAAAAGCTGATTTTGGATTTCAAGGAAGAAGCTACGGAGCAGTATTTCTCCACCGAAAGTGCAACCACTTTGATAAATTCTGCCTCGGTGGCATCTGGCGACACAAGGGTAAATTTCAGTTGGATATCGGTGAAAAATGCAGGAATGCCTTCATTTCTATTTCCTTCTACTTCCACATAGAAGTCTGTAATAGTTCTGCGTTTCTTACGCATCATCAATACTGCGTCCACAGAAGCACAGCCACCTACAGCAGAAAGTAGCAAATCCATCGGTGATTGGGCTTTCTTCTCAGGTGCATCATACATGTCGATTTTCACCACATTACCTTGTGGATTGATTGCCTCATATTCGTAGTCCGCATTCATTCGGACAGTTACATTTCTCTTTGACATTTCGATCAGATTTTAATTCAAGCTGAAAGAAGCTCCTTTATTACTAAGGTTTCTTTCAGCTTTTGGATTTTATACTTCTAATTTGATTACATATTTCTACGATACTGACCACCTACTTGGTATAGTGCATTGGTGATCTGACCCAGCGAGCAATATTTAGCTGCTTCCATCAGTTCTTCAAAGACATTTTCATTTTTTATTGCAGCAGTTTTCAATCGTTGAAGATGCGCACTTACCTTTTCAGGATGTGCCGAATGCAACGTATTGAGCGTTTTGATTTGAGCTTCTTTCTCCTCAGTCGTCGCTCGGATCACCTCTCCCGGAGTCACAGTAGGCGACCCTTCAGATGAAAGGAAAGTATTTACTCCGATAATCGGATACTCTCCAGTATGCTTCAACATTTCGTAGTGAAGACTTTCCTCCTGAATCTTGCCACGCTGATACATCGTCTCCATCGCTCCCAAAACTCCACCTCGCTCAGTGATTCGATCAAATTCAACATAGACTGCTTCCTCCACCAGATCTGTCAATTCCTCGGTAATAAAGGATCCTTGAATCGGGTTTTCATTTTTTGCCAATCCCAATTCCTTATTGATAATCAGCTGAATAGCCATCGCTCTCCGTACCGATGCTTCAGTAGGCGTAGTGATCGCTTCATCATAAGCATTGGTGTGGAGTGAGTTACAATTGTCATAAATCGCATACAAAGCTTGCAGCGTAGTTCGGATGTCGTTGAAGTCAATTTCCTGAGCATGGAGCGATCTTCCGGATGTTTGAATATGATATTTCAGCATCTGCGAACGCTCATTTGCACCGTATTTCAGCTTCATAGCTTTTGCCCAGATTCTTCTCGCTACCCGACCGATGACCGCATATTCAGGATCGATTCCATTGGAGAAAAAGAAGGATAAGTTTGGCGCAAATTGGTTGATATCCATTCCCCGACTTACATAATATTCAATATAAGTGAATCCATTAGAAAGCGTCAAAGCCAACTGTGTGATCGGATTAGCCCCAGCTTCGGCAATATGATAGCCTGAAATGGAAACGGAATAAAAATTCCGAATGCTATTTTCAATGAAATACTGCTGCACATCTCCCATCAATCGAAGTGAAAACTCCGTGGAAAAAATACAGGTATTCTGAGCTTGATCTTCTTTCAAAATATCCGCTTGGACCGTTCCCCGAACTTTGGCGATGGTATCAGCTTTGATTGTGGCATAAACGTCGGCAGGCAGAACCTGATCTCCGGTCACCCCAAGCAGCATCAATCCCAAGCCATTGTTTCCAGCGGGGATTTCCGCATTATAGGTTGGGATATCAATCCCTTTTTGGGAGTAAATGGACTGAATCTTTTGAGCTATTTCTTCCTCCAGCCCGTTGGCAATGATGTACACCTCGCATTGTTGATCGATTGCGGCATTCATAAAGAAAGCCGTCATCGTAGCCGCAGGGCCATTGATAGTCATGGAAACCGAGGTCATTGGATCAACCAGATTAAACCCTGAATATAGCTTTTTGGCATCATCCAGACAGCAAACGTTTACTCCTGAATTACCGATTTTGCCATAGATATCCAGTCGATAATCAGGATCTTCACCATACAAGGTCACCGAATCAAAAGCAGTTGACAAACGCTTCGCATCCATATCTTTGGACACATAGTGGAAGCGCTTATTGGTACGCTCTGGACCACCTTCGCCCGCAAACATCCGGGTCGGATCTTCGCCTTCTCGCTTGAATGGAAATACGCCTGCTGTAAATGGGAATTTGCCGGGCACATTTTCCCGAAGTCCCCATTTCAACAGATCTCCCCAGGCTTCATACTTCGGAAGTGAAATTTTCGAGATTCGTGAACCGGAAAGTGACTTGGTATAGGTCTGAATCTTGATTTCCTTATCCCGGACCTTGAATACATAGAAATCATCTTGGTAGCGTTGCACTTCTTCGCCCCACTCTTCCAGCCATTTCTTATTTTTTGGATCAAAGTCAAGTTCAACTTGAGCATACACTTCTTGCAGTTCTTTGATCAGTCGGTCTTTGTCTTCGACTTTGAGATGCTGAATCGCTTCAATGGATTTTGAGATGCTGAAAAGCTGCTGCGCAATTTCCTTTTGGGCATCCACCCATGAATCGTACTTTCGATTTGTCTCGGCAATTTCTGATAGGTAGCGGGTTCGGGCCGGAGGAATAATGTAGATCTTTTCGGAGGAGCCAGCGGTCAATTCAAAGGTGCTTTTCCAGCCTTCATGCTTTTCACTGATCTTCCCGATCAACGCCCGATAAAGATGGTTCATCCCCGGATCATTGAATTGTGAAGCAATTGTCCCAAAGACCGGAATATCGTCATCGGAAATATCCCAAATGTTGTGATTTCGCTTGTATTGCTTCTTCACATCGCGGATTGCGTCCAATGCGCCACGTTTATCAAATTTGTTGAGCGCAATCACATCAGCAAAATCCAGCATATCAATTTTTTCCAATTGCGATGCTGCCCCATACTCAGGAGTCATCACGTAAAGTGAAAGATCTGAATGCTCGATAATCTCGGTATCGGACTGACCGATTCCCGAGGTTTCAAGGATTACCATGTCGAACCCGGCTGCTTTTACCGTATCCACTGCATCTTGAACATACTTCGAAAGCGCAAGATTGGACTGTCGAGTAGCCAAAGATCGCATGTAAACGCGAGGGTGATGGATGGCATTCATACGAATTCGATCTCCGAGAAGTGCTCCGCCTGTTTTTCGCTTGGAAGGGTCTACCGATATAATCGCCAAAGTTTTATCCTCAAAATCCATGATAAATCGACGAACCAGTTCATCCACAAGGGATGACTTTCCTGCTCCACCCGTTCCTGTAATTCCCAAAACAGGGATAACGGATTCATTGCTCTTAGCTCTAACTGTCTTTAAAAGCGCCACGGAGTTTTCAGGGAAATTCTCAAAAGCCGAAATAGCTCTTCCCACATGCTCCTTATGATCGCTGTCCAGTATAAATCCCTCAGGCAATTCGTCGCCTATGGCAAAGTCACACTGACTCACCAAGTCATTGATCATGCCCTGCAATCCCATTGATCTTCCATCGTCGGGAGCATAGATTCGGTTGATGCCGTAAGCATGAAGTTCTTTAATCTCTTCGGGCAGGATAGTACCGCCCCCGCCTCCAAATATCTTCACATGACCTGCACCCTTTTCGCGGAGCAAATCATACATGTACTTGAAAAATTCCACGTGACCGCCTTGGTAAGAAGTAATAGCAATGGCCTGAACGTCTTCCTGAATGGCGCAATCGACAATTTCCTGTACCGAACGATTATGTCCTAGGTGAATCACTTCACAACCAGTGGCTTGAATGATTCGCCGCATAATATTAATGGCGGCATCGTGTCCATCAAAAAGTGATGCTGCCGTGACAATTCGGATATGGTTCTTTGGTTTGTAAATCTCTTGAGTTGTAGTCATTAATTTGGGTTAATCCAGTTGGTTTTCAAATGCGAATTCAGGGCTTTAATGCTGTTTTCGAATAGCTTTGCGAATATACAGAATTCCAAAAAGATGCCCCTCAGGAATTGGCTTTTAAACGAAATAATATTTGGTATTTTTTCTGAAAATAGGTTTAGGAATCAAAAAGTTGAAGTGGATTCATTCAGAGATTTTTTGATATTGAAAATACGGTGTCAAATAAATTACTTACCCGGTGGCGGGTTTTTATTGGGAAGCTGTTTGTCGATTGATGAAATGTTGAAATGTCGAAATGATGAAATGTGGAACTGTCGAAATGTCGAAATAGGGAACTGTCGAATTGTCGAATCGTCGAAATGTGGAATGTCAAACTGTCGAATGATGAAATGTCGAATTGTCGAACTGTCGAAACGTCGAATGTCGAATTATACATGTCGAAACGTCGAAATGATGAATGTCGAATTGTCGAATTGTCGAACTGTCGAATGATGAAATGTCGAAATGTCGAATGATGAATGTTGAATAACTGGAAATAGCACCAGAGGTGCGGCATCTTTGTAGTTAATTTGAATCTTGATGTTCCGGTTTTGGCCGAATTGGCGCCAATCGAGAAATTGAAGGTTCGCCAAAACGGTGAGATGGTGATTTTTTTTTAACCACATAGCCACATAGTTTGCTACGGAGCTCTTTATCTGAGGTAGAGCCGTTGATTTACGGAAATTTAAAATGATGAATGTTGAAACGTCGAAATGTCGAATTGTC
>Ga0306870_1000173_pt1 | contig 16413 bp, 16 predicted proteins | sample AntRauMeHopE1496_FD_190435 | JGI IMG/M metagenome (GOLD analysis project Ga0306870, IMG submission 190435) | Saline lake microbial communities from Rauer Islands, Antarctica - Metagenome Hop E1 #496 (v2) (version 2) | ecosystem: Environmental > Aquatic > Non-marine Saline and Alkaline > Saline ... | reverse complement strand
CATCTGTATTTATTTGGATAGAAATGTTCCAGACAGGTTGCGTTGAGAGCAAAAAAGGAGACAACAGCTTTTTGTGTCTTGAGAATGATGTTATGGAGGGCTTGAATAGCGAGAACGCTGCCAAGATATCAGTGGGTTCTCAGCATAGTGCGCAATTCCCACGACATGGTTCGTAATGGAAATGGGGCAGTGCCTACAGAGGCAAGCTGGGAAACTCAGCACATGTCAATGAAGACTGTTGGAGTCTCACTCGATTGGGCTTGAAACCGGTCCGTCATTGTTATGCTTGTTCGTAAAGTTTGGCCAACAATTGACTATGGTATCGCCGATAGACCATAGTGTCTTTAGCTCAGGTGAAGACATGCAAAACGCAAACAACGCAACTCACTATGTGAAGCTAGGTAAGGAAACACGCGAGAGTTCCAAATGCAATTACTACCATATTTCTCCAAGAGTGATAATAAAAGCAATCATCATCATGATGAACTGAAAAACAAAGATGGACTCGACATGGCTTTTGTGAAAAAACTTTGACCCCGATTTTTTTGGCTAAGGTCGAATTGAATTTATTACAGCTTGCTGGGTACAGAGCACGGCACAGATTTCAGATGAGTATATATAAGGTCATTCATATGCAGGTTAGCACAGCAGTTCCAGAATGGGTACAATTTTGCCAATCGTTGTACCTGAAACGATTGGTTGTTGGCTTCACGTTGTTGGATGCCAAGCGGCAATTTACCATGGTTCCCACCGTCGAGCTTTTATTAAATGCCATGGGACGGAATACCTTTGGACAGTTTGGTCTTGCATGTTAGCACAATTGAAAGTTCGACTGACCAGCACATAAATCACCTGTGTCAACATAATCAGACTAGTTTTTGAAAGTTCAAACTTGTCTGAAAATTCAACAAGGATTGCGGTGCTCAGGTGTCATGAACAAAAACTTAATATTCGAATTGAAGATAACACGCCTGAAACCAAAATACTTCAAATTTGAACCAAAACATTATTCAAGTACGGGAAAATCAAAGTATAAAATGCAATGTGTTCTCACAGAGACAAACGTCTATCTGCTCAAGAGAGTGTACAGACAAGTGTGAGTTTGCACTAATGTGTGTATATGTGCTTTTCCTATAGAAAGGAAAGATCTTGGAAACACCTGGTATAAGAGCGTCTATTCAAATGTTTGCTTGCGTATTTGTGCTTGAGGACCCAACTGTGAATTTGCAATGATCAAACACAGCGATGCTCCATCCCTGTGGCCAACAAATTGTCCACTATGGCAAAAAACTTGCTACTCTAATCCAACATTGCCTCTTGCAACCCTAATCTACATTGCAGGGGACACTAGATGCATTCTTTGGACCTGCAAATACCTACCAAAATCAATCATGAACCAAAACATCTAAATTGATGTATTTTCAGACTTAAATTAAAACGACACAACGCATCCGCCCTTTCCGCCCTACTCCTCTCCTTGTCCCAAATTGCTAAAAGTCAAGTACAACATGAATCCAAGGCGCTGTGTGTGCGCGTGTGATCAATTTGCAAGAGATGTTGAGTGAAAATAATGGGGTGATGACGTGCTTGTGCTGATATGTTGTATGTGAGTATGAGTGTTTGCTGTGTGGCAAGGCGCATCAATGTCCAGAAAATATCAATTGAGGACAAAAAGATCCAAGGCTCAATCGGAGGTGTCATTGGAGGAACATGATGCTTCCTTTCCACTCATATCTTCAGAGCCATCATCTCTATCAGATGTTGATGCAGACAATGTTGTCGAATTTTCGTCGTGCTGCCATGCACGGGAATGCATTTCGGCAAAATTCTTGTCAAATGCATCAGGTGGTTCCCATCCAGGAGCGAAATTGCGATGCTTGAAAACATTGTAGCAGGTCCTGTAGAATGCAATGTTGTTTTATGTTATCCTTTTTTGCAATCAATGAGTACAAAATTCAAATCAAAATGTGACCTGACGGTTTCGGCCTCATCCAGGAAGCTCCAACCCACACAGAGTCGGCATGAGTGACAGTAGGCGAGAAATAATCCTGCAGAAACCACAAAGTCATTCTTCCTAAACAAATTGCAGTTTCACAACATTCTTGTAAAATCGAATAAATATTGTGTCATCATAAACAGTATAGCGGACTGTCAATGCGTACCAGGTTTCAAGTCATTTGCTTCGTATTTCTTTTTATTGCAGACATCGGCTTGAGAAACGTGCAGTTTCATGAGTCCTGACTGATGTTCGTCTTGAACGAAACGCAGAGCAACTGATTCAGTCAATGCATATTTTGGAAAATATTCGCCGGTCTGTCCTCACATGAAATCAAAGGAGAATTTGAAACACGTCAGAACTAATAGCATAAGTTTAGTTGAAAAGTTGTATAAAATAATCGACGTGAAAGGTGTGTGCGTTGCCAATCGGTGGGTGATTCTGTTTCCACAGATTTTGTGTCGTGTAGTCCCTTCGAGTATCGAGCATGTAAAACAAACCTTCTCATGTAAGTGCACAAATCATTCTCCTACTCGTCCAAAAAGGCAATTCGAACAAATTTCATACCAGTCTTGCAGCTGTAGTAATAGTAGGTAAATCCTTGCCGTGCAAAGTATCAAGTCTTGGGGCAAAATTTGATCGAATATTACATGCCTCGTCTACTTGAGAAAAGAATACACACACAGTTCCAGTTAAAAAATAATTTCACTGCACTGGTCAAAATCATGCAAAGCAATTTACGATGTGCTCACCTATGACTGTTGTGTCCGCAATCTGCAAACGTAAGGCGAATCGAAGGAGATTTTGAACATCTTCCTGCATCTGAAACTTATTTTCCTCCACTTTAATTGTTCGATACGCTACGAAAGAGGTCAGAGTTTTCGGAGCTGTCCCTTGTAAAAGATTGAAATCCTTTTGCGTGTGGATCCGATCCTTGCTCAAAAAAGGCTGTAGAAGACAAGCAAACTGAGGCAGTATGAGATGTGTTTCATGATTCTTGGAACACCAATGCAAAAGCAAATCTTTCACACTCATGAGTTTTGAGTGGAGTCTGATCTTCAAAGGTTTCGAAGATTTCGAAGCTGAAGGTGTGGTGGCATCAGGATATTTTTTGTCAAATTCCAAGATCTTGTAGAAAAGAGGACGACTGTCACGCAAAAAATCCAAGCATTCCTGAACTTTGTCATCATAAGATATAAAAGGGAATTTATCATTGTTCGATGTATCACAAAACCTTTTGAAAACGTCTTTGAGATGGCGCTTGTAAATCATGACACGCTTTTTGAGCGGATTTGGATTGCCCTGCCTCCGCGTTTGCATTCCGGTTTCCAGGTGATCACGTTGGTAAAACGTCATTGTAGCCACGCGGGGAAGATTAATTGCGTCAACAACAAAGGATGGCTGCTCATCAGGGCACCTTTTAATACCTGTTCGGAATTCATGCTCTAGATTCACCAAGATTTGAAGTTGATTGATCATCTTCGCATGAACTTGAAGAATATCATGCGCCGCATCCTGCGCGAGGTGTGGTAGTAGGGCCGCCAACATCCTATTCTTCGAATTCTTTTGCTCAGCAAGACTGGCATTCGATCCCTTGTTGCTGGACGAAGGCAAGTCACATATGCATGACGAAGGCGAACAATTTTTGTGCCGTTTGATTTTCGTACGCCCGTGGTGAAAACTGTTTTCAAAGTATTATGTCTAAGGTCAGATTTGAATTACTTTCTGTAGAAATCCCCAAGATTGATGGATTCCAAGCAAATATGTGCAAACCAGATGAAGAATCAAAAAAATGATAGAATTTGAGACATGTGCAGACCAAAAAAGAACCGAAAACGTTATCAAATTTGAGTAATCCAGAAATATACAGACAAAACTGAAAAGTAGGTACCCATCCACGTGTGCGTGATGATACATCAACCATTCGGGGTCCCGTTGGCAAACCTGAAATTTTGACAAGGCATCTCAAAACACAACACTACTCACAAATACGTACACACATGCACGCAACAATCTGTAAAGATTGGGAAAAACAGCAATAAAGTTCGAATCTCACAACACGGATACAAAGATGTCAACATGTACGGGGCAAACATACACGTGTCAAGTGAAAAAGCTATGAAACATGTGTCTACAATCTTGTGCTGATGTGCAGTACCCATTGAACCAAATTGCAGGAATTGTCATAAATAATTTGGCAAGGTCCCATTTTCTTGAACACGCAAGAGCACGAAAAGCAAGCATCCCAGTCCACTGCCATGAGGTTCTTATAATCCTGAATAGTGTCTCGAAACGTATCGTAAAGGGATCGGTGAAATTCATCGGGTATGCCACGTGGCCCGATACGACAACCCTCATTCAGCGCTGGAAATCTGCTCGCGAGACCTGATTTACAAATACAAAAGCAAACGAGTCAGCACGTTCTGAGGCAAATCTTCAATTGAACCCAGTCAGGAATGGTATCAAATCAGGAATGGCCAATCAAGGAAAAATGAAGAACAAAGAACATGTGTCCAAAGGACGCCTAATCAAAGAAAACCTTGCCCACAAGACTCATGCACACACCATATGAAACTGAGGAAAACTTGACACACCGTCATGACGACGTATGCCTTCGCACCAGATGTGAATTTTCGTATTGAAAAATCGTAGAAAGTTGGTCGGAGATGTCGAAATAGCTGTAAAAAATTCTTGGATGACTGCCCAGTCAAATAAAATATTGGCTTGCTGCACAATATTTCCTTTGACCAGTCCCATGTTGATGATACAGTCATCGTTGCCATCATAAGGGATCAGATTGCCACTTGTATCTTTGATTCCACGAATTACAACGGGTGCAACACTGCCTGGCATCAAAAGAACTGAAAAATGCCATTCGTCCTCGTAGACCTCCCCAGTCTTTAAATCATCCTGACATCTAAATACTATTCCCTCACGTGCGGTGTGACATTTTCGTTGACCGAAGAAATCGTCCTCAGGTCTATCACCAATGAGCCTTCGACTATCCATTGCATGTTTCTGCCTCGTAGAATAATGTCCCCTCGGGAACCCTGACAATGAATCAGGAGACAAAATCTTGCAGTACGCAAGCATGCGCTCGTCAAAAATAACATCTGGAATTGGCCTCCTTGAATCACCCTGCAGCCTTCTTGTTTCTGGATCTACGAGGTTTTGTTCCATCTGCTTTCTAAACTTTTGGGTGTCCATTCGCCTTTTGCGCAGAGGTTGTAGTTCTCTCGTAGAATTACCTGCTCGCTGTACCCATACAAATAATGATATTCATGTCAGCATCATGTTTTCACAAACTTGAACAAAGAGCCCTGTATACACATACAATTGCAGATGCGAACATGCTTGATAATTGAAATTGTTCAAGTTCCCTGGATAAATTCAAATATTGGTGGTCTTGATGCAATGTCACCAAGGTGTTTTAGAATATACCCAATAGCGCGTGTGTTGCAGAACTTGTACAACAGAAATCACCCAACAATGAGAATCTCCTGTTGGTCTGCAAGTTCGCATGTTTCAGTGTGACGAATCTGTAGGAAGAAAACCCCCGTAAAAAACCCTCCAGTTGGGGCCGCAATTTTCAAGGGGAATCCTCTTCCACACGGATATTCTTATAACGAGACCCATCGGGGGTTGGAAGTTCTTTCAATCAATCTGCGGTCACATCAGTGAAATATGTAAATTCAATTGGGGTTTAGAAATCCTATTATTCTGAGGGACAGAGATCAAACTTGCCGTTAAGTGAGAACAAAACTTTGTAGTGCACGTTGTACAAACATAGGCGCCTGTTGGCTTACGAACTACAAACCCGCACGCCCTTGTACCGAAAACGCCAACCTGAACAACATATCGAGATGCAAATTTGGTCAGTGTTCATCACACATCAATAAAATATAATGATGTAATTTTTGATCCAGACTGATGAACAAGAAAGAAACCTCTTCACAACAACAGAAGTAAGAATGAATTTGCAACTAAACCTGGGTCACGTCGAAACTGATGTTGTTACTAACAAACAGAGAATTCGTTGACTCGGCTGCCATATCTGCCATATTTGGATCGTCGTCCTCATCGATGCGGGTTGCACCTGAATTTCTTATATCTTAGATTGCAATGTACTGCGCTTGGAAAAAAAATGGGTTTCGATCAAGTAAATATTACATCTGGGTACGCCACATCAAACAATGTGGATTCATTTTCTTGGAGAAAGAATCGAAGATGCATGTAATAGCTGTATGAATTTAGAAACATGCAAGTATAAACATGCATACACCTTTGTAGGCCGTGGAATGTTGCATAAGGTATGTGACCATAAATGAATCCTCAGCACTTGCAAACTCAGGAAAAAGTATCCGAATGTAATGCATAAAAGAGCTGCAACACAGACAAGGTTTCGTGATGTCGTCAGTTCCTGCAATTGCTTCTCGTGAAGGAACACTCTGGGGGAAATTTGTCTGGCCCAAAAGCGTACAATGGGAGCAAATGTATGTCACTCCCGACACTGCCACTGAAAGTTGTATGAAAACTGGGTTTTCGACATCGTAGTCAAAAAGAGGTCGCCTATTCAGTGGGCTATCATCGACATCTCTGATGTAACGAGATACTGTGTTGGGCAAACAGAACCAAATGGTATCAGCATTTTGTTGCACATGCGGAGGTATGTCACCATCAAAAGCTATTGAGAGGTTTCTGGTGAATGTTTCTTGACGGAGTGCATGAATAGCATCCATTGAAAATTCAAACTGATCACCACCTGCATTGCTGTCAGCTATGTAGCCATCATCTAGATCAGCATCTGAGTCTTCATGTGCATCACCACCCGTGCTTGCTGACGCCAAAACTGGAGTTACCAGGGATTGTGATACTAATTTTGGCAAGTCCTCACGATGCAACCGTACTGGCAGATACGGAGATTTTTTCAACCTCTCCGATGAACTACCGTGGGTTTTGGAAATCTGCTCCACATTGGCACGAACCTTACTGGGACGGCCCCTTTTTTTGACTGGCGGCTGCGTATGCGTCTCATGCAATTCATTTGTCAATGTCTGATGATGAGCAAGAGCAATGCGTTGCCACGCGGGACCACAATAAGACGGAATACAGCCAATCAACTCTAAACGTTGGCATTCCTTCAATACCGTCTCATCCGGCACGCCCATGCATGCACATTCTTTGTCCGTGGATTTACCAGCCCACCTGGTTGGCACGGTGAAGCGACAGGTGCATATTGCATACACTTCATGAAATGCAGATATATGATGATCCTCAACCTCCTTCAAGTTGTCTGCAAACACCTTTGTGGACACATTCTGCTCAATCAGGCAAACAATCCCTGGTCCATCCAAGGCAGCTGGTCTGTTTGTAGGCATTGTGTTGCCAGGAAATGTTAATCATAGGTGATACACTTTTTCCCTGTTCCCATGTTATAATGTGCGTAGGATGTCGTTGTGACCAGGCAAGGTCAGATCGTCCTCACCAACAGGGACCGTGAGATACAGCACGAGCTTCCTTCTAAAATACCACTAAACCTTTTTGAAACAAAACAAGGTGCAGTGAATTGCAGGCCAAATCAATGGAAACGGAACAGCAGGCAGTGTAAACAGATTGAGATCAAGGACAAAAGTGTGCCAAAGATGTCGAGAGAGTCAGATGGGCCTGTCCGCGATATGTCTCGCCTTCCTCGCAAGCAAGCTTTTTCAAGTACGTCGCAAGATTCAAAATGTTTAAGTTGGTTTGTTCTAGGACAAACAAGGTTTATACTTGTTTGTGCTAGGACAAACAAGTCTTTTCTAGAAAAGACTAAAAAAAAAGGCTCAATGAGGACTGAAAAAAACAATTTTCGGAACGAAACCTGATGCGCGAACACGCCATGAGCTCTTGCAAGCAGTGTATTAAAGATTCTAATACACTGCTTGCAAGAGTTGCGAACACGCCATGAGCTCTTGCAAGCAGTGTATTAAAGATCATTCTATCTTTCTCTGTTTCAGACTCATGCCAAAATATGCAAGTACTCACATATGCACATACTCGCCAGGCGCGGCAAACATCTGGGAATGGTGCAACCAAGAGCAAGAAGAACCGTGTAGATGGCATCCTACCTGCCTGGTTTTTTGTCATAGTTTCTAACCGCATTCTCCAGCATGCTGCAACACACCGTCAAAAGCCGAAATATCCAAGCCGAGGAGACTTTGGTCAACTGTGTGATTGCAACACGGCAGACCATCATGTCATGTTCTGCCGCTCGTGGCGGCGGACAAGGTTGGAGGGGCACAGAGGATCTATGCCGACGATTTGTGCCATTCCAAACCGGTGGTGGTAGCATGTTCAATATAACAGGCGAGGCGTCGGGCAATTCAGCAGCTGTGTTGGTGGTAGCACAGGTTTCCTCATGTTGTTACCAAACATTCCCACATTGGCAGTGATGATTGATTGCTCGCTGTGGGAGCCTGATGAAAAGGACAAGTAGATCATGTGTGCATAGGCGACACAGAGGACAGTCTTGTGCCAATGCGTGTAGGGGCAGAAGGTGGAGTTTAGGGGGTTACAAGTGCTCATGTCAGCCTGTGTCGATGTACGCACCATGGGGAACGCGGACGGGCACCCTGTGTTCTTGTTGCTCGGAAAGAACTGGCACACTCTACCAAAGAAAGAGAAGGCAACGGCAGGCTGATGCAGACACAGGTCGAGTCGCAAATCATTTCCAAGGTCAAGGCCTCTTCTGCTATGGCAAGTTTATTTTTGCTGCTGCTTGCAAAAATAATCCAGCAACATTGAACGACTAAAGTAGTCTTTACGCATTGGGCGCGGGAAGGCATATGGAGGTTGGAAAATATCATGATAAATGAAGCATTCGGGCTCAAACCACAGGTTGTGAATATGGGGTATGGCGATCATAGGCAACTGGCACAGCTGACCTGGGCCATGACTGAGAAAAATTCAGGATGCCAGGCATTGGGGCAGCGATTGGTAGAGTCGTATGTTTCAATAACAGAGGCTTCCGAGCGTGAGCTAGAGGTGATGATGCGGCTGCAGGGAGGTATTATAACAAGGCTGTTCATTTGAAGGCCTAGGTTGCGATGGTCAACCTGTGTACATATTCATGCATGTGTGCATGCGTGGTTGCACATGCTCGTGAGCACATGTGTATGTATTGTGAATACACAATGTAGACAACAGCTTAGTTTGTGGTGATGAATGCAATGTGGTGCGGTGGTCTTGAGTTCAGGTTTGTCATGGTGGATCAGATAGGAAGAAGGTTGTAGGAGCTTTCTCGATGATGACAGTACTGTTGTTTATTGTCTGGTCGATGTGCAGGAGAATGTATAGTTGAATTGAATTCCACTAGAAATGCTGCTTCAGGGTGGTAGCGCAACAGGATGCGCTAGTTGGGCGCAACAGTCTGACGTGCTCAACGGGTATGTCTTTCAATGCTGCAGATGATGATGATAATGAAGACGGATCAACAGAGCAGAGGTAATAAACAAACAAACTCGCCGCTCACACACAAGTGCACACATGCACATACACATTCGTACACATAACTCAACACATTTCAACACAAACAAAAGCACATGTTTACCACCACACAAAAAGTCATGCACGGAAGAAAAAGGACAACGTGCAACAAAAATAGAACCTGAGGAAACGGACAGAACCCAACATATTGAAGCAAAAATAATGACATCCAAAACAAAACAGCATTTCGCTTCGAAATGACGATACACATACAAAAACTGCATCACACACACACACCTACACACACCAAAATATTGACATACACGCATATACACACAAAGGTATAAACGCACAAATCTTCACAATCAAGTGCTCACGTACACACACGAGCATGATAAAAGAGAGATGGAAATCAAACGAAAGAAAGGGAGAAACCAAAATAGAGATGGATTAATTTTTTACTCCTTCGCGCAGTCTGTTTGTCCTTCAAATATATATATATATATATATATATATTCATGTACATCAATCTCTTGATCTACGTTATGATATGTCTTGACATGTCCATTTCTCTGTTGATGATGATGCTTGCTTTTAATGCATTTCTCTGTTCATATATGTACATTTGTACATATGCACACACACACACATATCAACGCACGCGAACACCCCTGCACACACGCACATGCACTCAACCTAAATCTCTGTGATCAAAAAGCATATGTTTTCAATACAAGTAAAGAGAGACAGGCACAAAACAATCTCTGAATCGCACGTGAAGAAAGGATGTACTCTATCTCGGTTTCTCTTTTTGCAGATTTACACAATTGCTCTCTTGTCTCTTGCACACAAGAAGAAAGAAAAGGAGAGAGACAGAAAAAGAAGAAGAGAGAATATATGTACCTGTGCAAAATGGCAAATATGGGCATGCATGGATCTAACCTGTGCAGAAAATGCATGTATTCGCTTGTGGGTTACACAGAAAGTGTGAGAGAAAAGTTGTGCGTTCGAATACATTTGCATTGATTTTCAAGCTGAGAGACACAAAACTCTCTCTGTCTCTCTCTTTTTCAAACACATTAACGAGCATACATGCACACGCACGCACTTTTGCACACAGTCTCAGACAAATGTGCACACCCATGCACACATACGCACACCAACACACGCATTCAAGCAAACACTCAACATCACACACACATACACATGGAGTGTAAGAGACAAGGTGTGGGTGTGAATGGAATTGCGTGTACCTGCAAGCATCGCAATAATAAAACTTCAACTCACTCTGACTCTCTCTGCATCGTGCTTTCTCTCTATCTCGCACACACGAAAGGACAGAAAGGGAGATGAAGGGAGAGAAACACAGATATCATGTGTAAAAATACAAACTGGAAGGTATGTGCATGCATTCATCAAACATGTGCATACATGCTTATATGTGTTCGTGGATAAAAAAGGAAAACTTGAGAGGAAAGCTTATCGTTTGAATACATGTGATTGGATTCGCAAACCAACAGACGGGACACGCAGTTGATTGGGTTTGTAAGCCAACAGACAGAACACAAAAGTATTTTCTTCCTATCTTTCTCTCTTTCCTGAACGCATTGATGAAGACACATGCATGTGCAAAAACACATGTATAAACATACGGGCGAGGGTAGAGAATTAGAGAGAGAGAGAAAGATAAAAATAATTGAAAAGAGTAGGCATATGTGTACAAACTTTAAGGTATGAACATGCGTGCATACAAAGTACATTAAATACATATTTGTGTTGGTGGGTAACAGAGAGAAGTGTGAGAGGGAAGTTTTGCTTGAGAACATATTGGCATGGAGTGGCAAGCTGAGAGACAGAACACGCACGAACACTCTGTCTCTCTCTCTCGCTTGCGTATATTGGTAAACATACATGCACCTGCACGCACATACACACACAGACGAGCACAAATATGAACACGCATGCACACATACGCACGCACACACGTCAACTAACACTCAACTACACACAGAAACGGAGTTGCAGGGTGTTGAAAACGTGCATGTGTAAGTTCAATTTCGTGTATATGCAAGACGCAAGACAGAAAGCACCAACACACTCTGTCTCTGCCTGCATTGCTCTTTCTCTCTCTCTTGCATATAAGCAAGGACGAGAAAGACAGAATAGGAGAGACAGAAACCAACAGAGAGATTTTGCGTGTGTACGCAAACTGGATTGTAAGGGCATGCAATGATCCAACGTGTGCATAACATGCATGAAGGTTTTGTGAGTGTCAGAAAAAACTGTGAGAGAAAAGTTGATTATTCAAATACGTTTGAATGTACTTTCAAACTAACACAGAAAACACACTCCAGTACTCTCTTCTTCCCTTTTTCTCCCTCTTGCGAGCATTCCGAAACGCACATGCAAACCCACACACACATGTATAAACATCAAGTCAAAGAAAGTAAAAGAGAGAGAGAAAAGTGAGAGAGACAGCAGATACAGAAAAAATGATGGAAAGAGTATGCATGGTGTGTGCAAAAGGGAAGGTATGAGCATGCATGCATCACACGTTTTCATAACATGAATTTATGTGTTTGTGGGTTACACACAGAAGTTTGAGAGTAGTTGTTTGTTGGAATATGTTGGCATGGATTTGCAAGCGGAGAGATAGAGCACACACAAACACTCTCTTGCTCTCTCTTTCTCTCTCTCTGGAAATTTGTCGAACGCACATGCACACGCACGTGAACATGCACACAGACAAGCAGAAATACGCTTACACATTTGCACACGCAAAGACACGCACAAATATATACACACGTGCACACATACGCACATATGTAAACACACACATGCAAACTAAAACACAACACGAGCACAACACAAAGAAACGCACAAATATGCACACACATGCACAAATATGCACTCATCCACACGCAGCGCAACAAACGCACAACAACTCACACAATTGGTATTCGAGTTTGATAGAGAAGCTGCCTGTGTGAATGCAACTGCGTGTAGATGCAAACACCAACACACTCTGTTTCTGTCTACATCTCTCTATCTCTCTCTCTTGCACAACAGAGAGGAAGAGATAGACAGGGAGGGAGAGAGAGAGAGAGAAACAAAGAGTATGTGCTGATGCATGCACATGGGAACGTATGAGCTTACATGCATCAAGCATTTGAACGACATGCATGTATGTGTTTGTGTGTAACACAGGAAAATGTGAAAGTAAAGGTGTGCTTTTGAAATCCCCTTTCTCCCAACGTCGCACGTTGAGGAACATACATGCACACGCACGCACACACGCACACAGATACGCTTACATACGCGCACACGTGCACACATACACACGCAAATAATCACAAAACAACACACAGACATGGAGTTGGAGTGCGAGAGAAAAGATCTGTGTGGGAATGCAATCACGTGTATATGCAAGCCTCGAAACAGAAAGCACCAACACACAATGTATTCGGCCGCACGACAGTTGTATTCAAACACACAACATTTGAACGCACAGCTCCTTTCTCACAAGTTTCTCTGTTCACCAATCACACATACATGCATGTTGTTCACACGTTTAATGCACGCATACTCATACATCTCAGCTTTCAAACGCATAGGCTCTCTGTTTCTCTCTCTCTCTCTTTCTCACTCTCTCTCTCTCAATCTCTCTCTCTCTCCCTTTGCATAAGTGTTTATGCGTGTGGCTGCATGTGTATTCTTCAATGCTAAACAAAGAGACAGTGAGAGAGAGTGTGTGTTTGTGTGTGTTTTGTCTGTTAGCATGCAAATCTATGTCAATGCATTTGAACGCAATGTTTCCTGTCATCGTTTTTATATAAATAAGCAAATCCACAAGCACACAAATTCAAATCCACGTCACCACACCAATATTTGAAGTAGAATGATTCTGCAATATACAATGTAAGTAAATTCCTGGAAAGACAAGAGTTACAACGTGTTTGTGCATGCAAGTTAAGGCGCCTGCCATTCAGTCAGATAATAATAAAGATTGAGATTTCTGATATGACGTTTTAAGAAATAGTCTAGAGATTACTGTAGAAAACTTACAATATTACCAACATTTTTCAGATCAGCATGAATGCAAGCACAGGATATCAAGACTTGTACAGAGATTTGTGTTTCAATTCGCCCACGTATACATCTGCTTTTGAATTACTTTCAATTATGGTCGTTTTGTCTCTATTTTGATTTATGATTGTCATGCAGTCATCCAGCTTGCATGCATACTGTTGATCTGACGTGCAAAATATATCTTGCATGCTTACTTCAGTTGAATGCTTCTTTTAAACATATATGTATTGACATGCATGCATGTACAATCGTATTTTTTGTACAAAGGAAATCAGAAGTAGGGAGAGGGAAACTATTCAACAGAGTGAGAGGTTGAATCACACGTTCATATATATATGTATACATATGGAAGGCACATAGTAAGACAGGGACGGAGATACTCCACTTTTTGGTTTCTCGATTGCTGTTGTGATAATTGTTTCACAAGTAATACTCTAAGATTTTTGTCAAAAGCTCGATACCATTCTTCATCTCTGTCTCACTTTTTCCCCGTCTCTGAGTCAAGGTGTTAATATGGCTTGCAGGTATACGTGTTGGTACGATTGCGGCTTGGTGAGTGTTTACATGTCTGCAACTTTGTATATTGTGTGGGTGTGTGCTTCAAATATATGCATGTGTGTAGGTATTTACAAACATACGATGACTATTTGTGGCAGCAGGACACGATGCCCCTAAACGTTGAATGGAACTTAAACAGTCGCATGCAACTCGTACTCCAAAAGTGATGAAAATACGGACTCAAAATTGGCAATCGCAGTATATACAGCAAATCGAGAGGGTGCCAGAGACACAATTTGATCACACACAAGGGATGTACTACTACAAGGTCTGCTTTCTACAGTGACACGCCAAACCCAATACAATTCAATCCCACACAAGGGATGTGGTAAAGGACCCAAGTCTGGTTTCTGAGGTGACCTGGGGTTCCAGGGAGTTTTGTTGTGAAAAAATATCGCACACATCATAAGTTGTTAGGAACCTTCTCAACATTTAGGTAGTTGGGTTTTTATCCTTCTCTTTTTCATTCACACTCACGTTGAAAGAACATTGGAATACCTTATGAAGGCATTCCAATTGCTTTTTGGTAATTTTTGTCAAGTACGCACACACATTCACACACACAGTGTGATGTAGGGACAGAGACGCAGAAAGAGCAATACACAAAATATCAGCGAATCAGCTGAATGTGTTGGCTCTACATCCTAGGCTACAAAAGAGGACTGTTTGTTCAAGGAGGTGGTGCCTTTGTTTCACCAGGTGTGGACGTGTGTAGCGTGAGACACTCCGGAATGCATGCAAACGCCGTATGCATAAACAAGCAGGCCCCACCTGTTTTATGCAGACTTGAGATTGGAAAAAAAATGTCCTGGAGGTAAAAACAAGACCCAGGTTCAGGGGAATAGCCCCAGTAATGGCCAAGATACAGGAGAAACCATTTTGAATGTCATTTTACCCATGGGTTTTGGTTTTCAACATCAAATACACACTGTTTACGAGAAATTGTGCCAAGTCTGTCTTTTATATGCCCCTGTCAAGGGAAAATAACAGTGTTTTGGTATCTGATGCTTCACAACAAGGGTCTAGATACAGTTCAAGTCACACAGAAATTGATTCAGCGTGAGACAATCTAGAATGCACGCAAACACCGTCTTTGTATAGACATGCGGGCCCCGCCTGTTGTATACAGACTCGGGATTGGGAAGACAAGGTCCTGGCGGTAAAAACAAGACCCAGGTTCAGGGAGATAGCCCCAGTATCGTCCAAGATACAGGCGAAACCACTTCGAATGTCATTGGACCCACCCTATCAAGGTTTCAATTAGGGTTTTGGTTTTCAACATCAAATACACACTATTTCTGAGAGTTAGAACCATGCCTGGCTTTTGTATGCCCCTGTCAAGGGAGAATAACCGTGTTTTGGTATCTGATGTTGCACAACAAGGATCTAGATACAGTTCAAGTCACACAAAAATTGCTCAGCGTCAGACACTCCAGAATGCATGCAAACACCGTCTTGTTATAAACATGCAGGCACCGCCTGTTCTATACAGACTCGGGATTGGAAAGACAATGTCCTGGCGGTAAAAACAAGACCCAGGTTCAGGGGGATAGCCCCAGTATCGGCCAAGATACAGGAGAAACCACTTTGACTGGCATGTGACCCATTCTATCAAGATTTCGATTAGGGTTTTGGTTTTCAACATCAAATACACACTATTTCTGAGAGTTAGGGCCATGCCTGGTTTTTGTATGCCACTGTCAAGGGAGCATAATCATGTTTTGTTTCCTGATGCTTCACAACAAGGGTCTAGATACAGTCCAAGTCACACAGAAATTGATTTGATCCATTTCATTAAGGTTTAGATTAGGGTTTTGGTTTTCAACTTCAAATAAACATTATTAAGGAGAGTTAAGGCCATGTCTGGCTTTTGTATACCCCTGTCAAGGGATTACAATCGTGTTTTCATACCTCTCGACAAGAATTGTTGTTCTTGCTATGTAAATTTCTAATACAGGTTCAGGTTGATATATGAAATGTTGAATACACATATTTTTGTGAACTTTCTTGCATGGCATTATGCAACCTCACAGTCTTAATGTTTTGTCTTCTTCTTGAAATTTGGTGCAGATTTCAATTTTCACATTCTTGATTGGCGTCTTGGAACACAAGTTATCGCAATTTACAGAATGCGGATCGTGACACAGTCAAAATGTGTACAATTTCAGCGCGTTTTTGTCCACAGTGTTGCCCACAAACATCGCATGATGAGAGTGGACACACGAGCGTGGAGGCCTGGATGTGGAGATGAACTTTGTGCCTCGATTTTTTTTTGGTCTCACCCAACTTTTTGAATTATTACCATC
>Ga0306870_1000171_pt1 | contig 16440 bp, 13 predicted proteins | sample AntRauMeHopE1496_FD_190435 | JGI IMG/M metagenome (GOLD analysis project Ga0306870, IMG submission 190435) | Saline lake microbial communities from Rauer Islands, Antarctica - Metagenome Hop E1 #496 (v2) (version 2) | ecosystem: Environmental > Aquatic > Non-marine Saline and Alkaline > Saline ... | reverse complement strand
TTATGCTATTACAATGTTAGTCGCGAGCGGTGGTGGCTGTACTTAGATCATCGAGCTGGTTTTGGTGCACTGTGGTGCGGCGTTCGCCAACCCAGTAGGGGATTTTGGTGACAGTGGCAGTGAGGTCGGTAGTGAGTGGCTCGGCCAAGGTAGCCAAGATAAACAGCACAAAACTAGCATCGGTGTCTTGCTCTAGGTTGTACCTCACACCATCGACGGGCTGAGTGCTGAGTAATAGCGCGTTGGCACTGGTCACGGTTGCACCCTCAATGCTGTAGCCGACTATATCCACCCGATCAAAATACCCAACCTCGCTACTAGCCATGATTGGTAGTTGGTGATCGGCGAGCGTGGCTGTTAGGCGCAAATCAAAGGTAATCATGGCGGTGGTGTCATTGAGCATCGTAATGTTGGCGGCGTGTGCAGTTGGGCTAGCGACGGCAAATCCTGCTAAAGCCAATACTGCTACTAGAATCGTTGGTGTTTTCATGTCACTATTGTACAAGCAACATGCCAGACGAACAAGTCACAGACGAAGCCATCGTACAAGCGGCCCTGACTGACAAGGAGCAGTTTGGTGTCATCATGGATCGTTATGAAGCGCCACTGCGACGATACATCGGTCGGCTGGGTGTGCGCAATGTCGAGGATCAGTCCGATGTCTTGCAAGATATATTCATCAAGGTGTACCGCAACCTCAATGGATTCGATACTGGACTAAAGTTTTCGTCGTGGATCTACCGCATCGCCCACAACGAAGCCATCAGTGCGTACCGCAAAAAGAACGTCCGGCCTGAGGGTCACCTGGTGGCCGACAGCGAAGAGATATTGTCGTTTGTGGTTGGCGCGGTTGAGGCGGCCGATGTGCAGTTTGATCAGACCGTCAACGCTAGTGTCGTGAACCAAGCGTTGCTGGAGCTCGACCCCAAATATCGCCAGGTATTACTACTGCGCTTTTTCGAGCACAAGGAATACGACGAGATATCCGACATTCTCCAGATCCCGACCGGTTCGGTCGGCACGCTGATCCATCGCGGCAAAAAGCAGCTTGCCACTGTCATAAATAATGAACACATCCGTATATAGCTTATGAATACCCCTATGAATTCCACACCACCTCACAATCAGTCAGATACATCGGTCAAAGATCGGGTGTTTTCGCAGATCACCGAGCAACACGTGCAGCCGCGCGCTTGTTATGTGTATTGGTGCCAAAACAGCGGTATGTGGCTGGTGTGGCTAGGTACAGTGCTGCTGGGTGCGCTCGCTACCGCGGTATTGGTATTTACCTCTACATACCGGTATTACGATATATACGAAGCAATGCACGATAATTTTTTTACTTTCTTTGTACAAGCCTTGCCGATTATCTGGATTGGGGCGTTTGTGGTGCTGATGCTGGTGGCGGCGCGGGGACTGCGCGCGACCAGGCGCGGGTACCGATTGTCACCCTGGCTGGTGGGCGGGTCGAGTGTGGGTGCTAGTGTGCTGCTGGGCTTGATCGGTAGTATGGCTGGCTTTGGCTTTTGGTTTGATCAAGTCCTGGGTACGTATTCACCGATGTACCAGTCACAAGCCGAGCGCGAGCAAGTACTGTGGCAAAACCCAGCCGAGGGCCGCCTGATAGGCACCATGGATACTACCGCTGTGCAGTCTGACTCACACATTACATTTGTCGATAGCCTAGGTGTAGCGTGGACCATGGACACCTCCGAGCTGCGCCCCAGGGACAAGGAACTGCTCGCGTCCGACCAACAAGTGCGCGTACTGGGCCGGGAAATGATCGCCAAGTCTGATTTGTTCCACGCCTGTGGGGTATTTCCGTGGATGCTCGATCAAAGTCACAAGCTGAAGAACCTCAGCGCCGAGCGCCAGACCCATATGGACAGTCTGTATCAACACGCCGACACCCCAGCCACCCGCCTGCAAGAATTCGAGCAAGTCGCCTTTGGCGGAGCCAGCGCCGATAATGAACCTAGCATGAAAGTCTGCGCCGAAATCGCCGCGGTAAGGCGGGTTTCCGACAAGATGCGCTAGGTGACACCTAGCACATTCAGTGCAGTAGTTGTGAGTTGTGCTAATTGTACGGTTGTCAAATCTACTTAAGTGTGGTGTTTATTTGCAATATTTGATTTTAGAGAGTACAGTATAGCTAACACGTCAACACTCTCAGTGCCGTGATTGTTTTACTCAATTAGAATCAACTTATCATGAATATTATTACCACTGTCCAAAACGGTTTCTCTGCGCGACTATTCGCCGCCGTTACCATTGTGTCTTTATTACTGACTGCCTTCCCGGTGGCATTTTTTGTTGCGCAGGCGGCTGTGCAAAATGTGACAATTAACGTAACTATGGTGCCAAATCCAGGTCCTGGCGGCACAGAGACTATTACTCTGACCAACAATACAGCTGGATTTGACGTGACGATTGAAAATCTATCAATCACCGACAACGCTGGTACAGTACGACCAGCGAGTGATTTGACTATCGCTGCAGGTGCATCACAAGTGATTACTGTTTCAGGCCTCAACAATACTGGTGGAGACACTGTTACATTTGCAGGTACTAATGTACTGTCATCACCTTCGCCAGTAGTTTCTTACACTAACAGTCCAGCAGTTGGTGAAGTAATCAATGGTTCATTTGTCATTACAGCTGATGATGGTGTGGTTATAGACCCATCGGTCACAAGTTCTTCACTCTACACCAACCCGGTACAGTCTGGGTTTGGTGGATTTGCAGTTGATTTTGAAATGAATAACTTCACCACCGTCACAAGTGTGAAGTTGGATGCTTATCGAGCTGGTGACACAGCCTCATTTGCCGAGCTAAACGGCAAGCCTAAGTTGATTACTGAAATCAATGATGTGCTCCCTGCAAACACTCGAGTTGTCCGTTCTGCACCATTTGTGGTCTCACCTGCACTTAATGCAGCGCAACAAACTAGTATAAGTTCAAACTGGATTTTACCTAACGTAGTCTGGACACCAAGTGATGTTCCAGCAAAAGTAGTGATTACAGTTGAAGGTACAAACAGTAGTGACGAAGCTGTTACTCGGATCGGTGAGGTAACCAATCTATTAAACAACGGAAGCGCAGCTCGACCATTCTTTGCTGACCTATTTCCTGCACCATGTACCGATCAGGTAGACGCTGGTCTTTCAGATGGTCCGGTCCAAAACATTAGTACTGGTGACTACTTCAACACCATTCAAAACGCGATTAACGACTGTGATACGCAAAATACTCATACAATAGTAGCGAATGATGGATATACCGAAGAAGTGGTAGCTGTTACCAAAGAAGTGACCATTCAAGGTCCGCAAACAGGCGTTTCTGGTACCTCAGCTGTACGTACTGGTGGTGAAGCGACAGTAAATCACTTTGACATTCGAGCCAATAACGTAACAATCGACGGATTTTCAATCCCTGGTTCAGATACGTTCCCAAGATCAAGTGATAGTGGTCAATCAGGTATTTATCTGGCTGGTTCAGATAAAGTATCAGTCATAAACAATCGAATGATTTATTTCGGTGATTTATACACTAATGACCCTCCAACTAGAGGAACAACAAACAGTTATGTTGGTATCCACACAAGTGCTGGAGCCGAGGACCTACTTATCGAAGATAACTACCTAGCTAACTGGGGTGATGCCGTGTATGTAAATAAAGAAAGTTCAGTTGTATTTACTGAAAATATTGTGCAAGACAACTTGTTTGGAGTATCCCTACAGTCTGTTAAGTCAATCACTATTACCAACAACACCTTTAGTGGTAACTGGCCAGGAATCAGGACTTCAAGTTTCAGCACTGAAAGAAGCCTTTCGGAAAACGTAGTTGTCACCAACAACGACTTTGTAGGCAATAAAACTGGAATCATTAGTTACGACGGAACTGCTTTTGATGCTCGAAGCAACTGGTGGGGCACAACAGATGGGCCAGTAGCTACGTCTGATATCAATGATTACAACAACAATATCTTCACCTGGACTAATTTCGTTATTCCGCCGAGTGATATCGGAACTGACCCTTGGCTCTGTGGGCCGTTTGAAGATGAACCTGTGAGTTCAGTTGACGGCGTCTGTCCAGTACCGGCAGTAGATCCCAATGACGAGCATGACCTCAGTCTGAGTGGATTTAAATTCCATAATCGAGACAGTAGTAATCGAAAAATTGACGAAGGGGAAGAAAAGCTGCCTGGCTGGGAGTTCCGACTATATAAAGAAGGCGCAGAAGCGTGGGAATTACTCTCAACAACAGTAACTGATGCAAATGGTGATTATAAATTCCCATCCCAGAAAGCCCCTGGTACATATCATGTGTGTGAAGTATCACAACTCGGCTGGACACAAGTGTTTCAGGACTGGTCAACTTACAATGTTTCAACAGATAACGAGTCACCAAACGTTGCCGAAGAAGGTGCGTACTGTGCAACCACTGTCTATACTGATGAAAAAGATCGTTCTCGCAAGAGCTTCTTTGGAAACGTGAGTAATGACTTGTTAGACGAACATCAGTTCACTTTCTCTGGCTACAAGTTCGATAATAAAAATGAAGATCGTGATCGTGATATTGGCGAAGCTCGACTATATGATTGGGACTTCAACATGTACAAAGAAGTAGATGGTGTATGGGAATATCTTACAACTACCAGCGTACAGCCAGCTGATGCAGCAAAGAACGCAGGTAAGTTCGTATTTCCACAGCGAAAAGATGCAGGAATCTATCACGTCTGTGAAGTAGCGCAAGCTGGCTGGACACAAGTGCGTCAGGATTGGGCAGGAACACCGTTCCATATCATCACTGATAACCTATCGCCAAACGAGACTACCGAAGGTCCGTATTGTGCTACTGCGGTATATGATGACTCAGCAGACCGATCAAAAGCGGCTAACTTTGGAAACGTTCAAGACCCGGTCACACTGGCTGATGTCACCATGTGTAAAGTAGATCAATCAGATAATGGATTGGCTGACTGGACGCTGATGCTGCAAGGGACAGAAATCGGAACCTACGAAGTGCCAGCCAACAGTGCTGCGGGAGTTGATACTGCTGACCTACAAGCGGGTATGTCACACATCGCGCTAGCAAACGGAACCTGGGATAACAATCGTGGTGTACTAAACATCGTCGATGCTGAATACTCAACCGAAGACAACTGGGTAAACAGTATTATGGACGGATTTACTGGCTTTGGTACCGATATCCTAGAGCTGTTTGTGGGTGGAACCAACGGAGATTGGGGGCCGTACAGCAGCACTCATCAGTACGCACAGTCATTTGTACCAGCTACGAACGGACCGATGAACCTGGCAATCAACGATTCTAATCACGGGGACAACACCGGATCGCTTGATGTAACAGTCTTTACTGGGTTTGCAGGAGTGACTGAAGGTAATGGCTGTGTGACCTTTACGGACGTGCCGTATGGTCAGTACACGGTTGCTGAGGTGCAGCAAGACGGATGGCGTAATGTGTCTGGGTTAGGTTCAGTCACCGTAGATGCAAACACGCAGCAGTTTGAAGTGGTAAATACAGATGCTCTACCACCACTGGCAAACTCATGTTCATACGTGTCAGATATTGCCATCAACACCACTCCAGCTCAAGACAACGTACAGTCAAACATAACTGCGTTTACCCTCAACGATAACTTCTACATCAGTGGCGACGAGTTTGACCTGTTTGTCGATGGAGACACTAACGCTGACGCGCCATTCCGCGATCGGGTGGTAATGGAGCGGACACCGACTGGCTTGGAAGTATTCTTCTACGGATCGGGGCAACGGACTCCAGTCAAGGAGTTTAGTGGATCATTTATGCTTAATGGTGTAGATCTGACTGAAGCCAAAATCGAGGTTGGTCCTGACCCAATTGAAGCGACGGGTGCATGGCCAGACACCTTTACAATTGACAAAACAACTGGTGAAGTTACATTCAAACTGTTTACCAACTCAGGTAATGATAGCTTTGTGATCAGCGGATTGCGCCCGGGAGCGGGAGATTGTGACGATTCAGGTTCAGATCCAAACCCAAATCTAAATCCTGACCCAGCGACTTACACCATCTCAGGCTTCAAGTACAACGATGCTAATGGTAACGGAGTACAAGATGACGGTGAGGTCGGAGCAGCTGGCTGGACAATGACAGCTACAGCTATTGGGTGGAACGAATCTAGTCCTAATGTTACAGCCGTCACAAACGAAAATGGCTTCTACACCATGACCGTCCCGGCTGGAGAATGGACAGTCAGCGAAGAAGATCGAGGTGATTGGACGCAAACAGCAGTGTTCCAAAACAATGACTTGGTCTCTCCGGGAGCTGGAATGGAGTCATGTTCATTCAACTTGAATAATGATGTAATCGACACGCGAGCGGTATGTAACTTCCTTAATCAACCAGATGCTGATGATGGAACTGGAACTGGAACTGGAACTGGAAACGGAACTGGTACTGAAACCGAAGAGACTGAGACACCAGCCCCTTCTACAGCAACTCGAAACACCGGATCAGGAACACAAACGGATCGCTTCTCGCTTCCAACTGCGCCAGTAACACCGTTTGTCGGAGCTGTGCTTGGTGCGACTACAGATTCTTGCCCATTCTTGCTTGAGTTCATGCAGATGGGAGCAAACAATGAGGAGATGGAAGTGATGAAGTTGCAAGCCTTCCTGAACATCTTCCGCAGTCTGTACGGTGGAACTGAAAACCCAGTGACAGGAACCTTTGGTATCATCACTGACGCCAACGTCAAGAAGTTCCAAGAGACCTACAAAGCTGACATCCTTGAGCCATGGTTCAATCAAGGGATTGTGTCGCACACCAAGCCAACCGGGTTTGTGTACAAGACAACGCTTTGGAAAATCAATAGTTTGGTCTGCTCAGGATCTGCCGCGTTGCCAGACCTTAGCGACGAGACGCTAGATGCAAACGTAGACAAGAACGCTCCAGCTATCCGGGACTAGTCGACAACTATGTAGCTAGGTAAAGAAACGCACCCACTATGGGTGCGTTTCTTTTTGCCTTGCTGTAATATGATGTAATAGTATGGATATGATGACAGAACCTAGCAAGTACGAGCTTGACCCACTGCAGCGGGTGGCAACTGGCCTGATGATGGTCTTGACCTTGGTGACCTTTGTGGCGGCCAATATGCAGGCGCTACTTTGGCAATCGTCTGACTGGCTGGTGTCTACGGTGCTGCCTGCGGTGGTGGTTGACCTGACCAACGACGAGCGCGCTGAGCTAGCAGCTGCACCATTGCAGCGCAATAGCTTGCTTGATCAAGCGGCGCGAGCCAAAGCGCAGCATATGGCCGATAATCAGTACTTTGCTCACTTTGCGCCCGATGGCACTACGCCGTGGAGCTTCTTTGCTGATAGCGGCTATGTGTATGCCCACGCAGGCGAGAACCTGGCCATTCACTTTACCGACTCGACCGAGGTGGTAGAGGCTTGGATGCAGTCGCCCGCCCACCGCAAAAATATCGTCGATCAGAAATACACCGAGATCGGCGTGGGTACCGCCCGCGGTACATTTGATGGCTACGATACTGTATACGTGGTGCAGCTGTTTGGTACACCCGCTGTACCGCCAGCACCTGTGGCGGTTGTGCCGCCCCAGCCCGCCCCAACTATGATCCCACCAGCAATTGTAGAGCCTGCGGTGCTGGCTGAGGCAGTGATCGACGTGCCAACACCTACGCCAACACTGGCACCAGTTACCGTTCCAGCACCAGTCGAGCTGGTACCTGAATCCCCAGTACTGATTCCAGAAGAAGCTCAGGTAATTGTGCCAGATGTGGTAGCGGTTGAGCCACCAGCCGAGGCACTCGTGCTGGCTGAAAGCGATCCAGAGCTGGTGGTAGAAGCACCAATAGTGCCAGCTGTGGTATTCAGTGAGCCAGCTACCGAGATTGTACTGAGCGAGGCCGAAACGGTAGTTATTACCACCGAACTTGCGACCTCGTCAGGCCTAGCGATCGCTAGCTTGATTGAACCTAATCAAGCGCACGCCCACGCTGGTGCTACCATTGCAGCGGTTGCAACCAAGCCAAATGTACTGCTCAATGCCGTGTACACAGGTATCGTTGGGGTGATCATATTGCTTTTGATCACAGCCTTGATCGGTGAGGCACGGCGGCTACACATTGTGCAGGTGGCATACAGTATTGCGTTACTGATGACTATTGGTGGATTGTGGTACGCCCACACGCTGCTGACCAGAGGTGCGGTGGTGGTGTAGTCACTGACAGCGCACCTAATTGGCGGTATACTGCTGCAATATGCAATCAGCCTCGGCACCTAGCCAAGAATGTACAGTTCAGTCGATCGCGGCTAGTGATACCACAGACGTATCAAGTCACCCACTCTACGCGTCGCAGCCAGCGGCTGGGTTTCCGGCCCCTGGCGATGACCTGATCGAGCAGCCGCTTGATCTCAATGATCTGATGATCGACAACCCAACCGCGACGTTTTTTGTGCGGGTGGCTGGCGATTCGATGGAAGGACTCAAGATCTTCTCAGGTGATGTGTTGGTGGTAGATCGCTCTGTCACACCCGAATCAGGCATGATTGTGGTCGCGGCGGTCTACGGCGAGCTGGTCGTTAAACAGCTGTCGAGGCAGCACAATCGCACGCAGCTACTATCGGCCAACGACGAGTACGACCCAATCGAGATCACTGGCGCCGATGATGTGTTTGTGTGGGGAGTGGTCACTGGCAGTGCGCGGACCTTTCGATAATTCCAAGTCAGCCCACACCCGAGCAGATGGATTTATTTTATAATATGAGTATCAAAGTAGGTTTTAAGCTCTTGATATACATGGAGCTTGAAGCTCTTGGTTTCACTCAGTACTTCGTCAAACGTAATAAACCGTACAGCTGAGGCTTCGTCTTCAGTGGCTTTGCTGAGGTCGATAGTGACAGAATCTTTCAGCTGCAGGAAGTACCAACGGTGCGCCTGACCAAGCCGTGTTTTGCTGGCGTCGTTGACAGTATGATCATATTGATACACGGTCCAGTTGGGATACATTGTCACTTGATCGAAGTCGTCTTTGGTTGCGCCTATTTCTTCTGCCAGTTCACGCCACAGGGTTTCCTCTGGCTCTTCACCGATATCGATCCCACCTTGCTGGAATTGCCACACCCCAACTGGGTGCTGCGCTCGCTCGAACCAGGCGACTTTACCTTCTGTGTTATAGATAACTGTCCCAACGCCAGCTCTGAAAAATCTGGTATCAATAGTAGTGGTTTTCATAGAGTACAGAGCATACCATGTTTTGGTATACTACCTGTAATGAATGCTTCCGCTATTGGCCTCATCGACTGCAACAATTTCTTTGTCTCGTGCGAGCGGTTGTTCCGCCCTGACCTGATCGGTCGACCTGTGGTGGTGCTGTCGTCCAACGACGGTTGTGTAGTAGCTAGATCTCAAGAGATAAAGGACATGGGAATCCCGATGGGTGTCCCTTACTTTCAGATAAAGGACACACTACAGCAAGCTGGCGCAGTGGTATTCTCGGGGCACATCGCGATGTACCGCGATATCTCGCGGCGTGTCTTTGAGGTGGTGCGCCAAGAGATCGATACAGTCGAGCAGTACTCGGTTGATGAAGCCTTCTTTGTGGTACCGCAGGAGAGTGACCCCTATGAACTGATCGCCAAGCTTAAGTTGCGAGTCGAGCAGCTGACTGGGATCCCGATCTCGATCGGGGTGGCCGCTTCAAAGACACAAGCCAAGTTCGCCAGTACCATCGCCAAAAAGACAGGCGGGCTGTTTGTCTGTGATACCGATCAGTGGGGGAGTCGGACAGCCGAACTCAGGCTAGAACAAATCTGGGGCGTCGGCGCAGGCATGGCGCGTAAATTTAAATCACACGGAATCACTACTGTGGCCGAGCTGCTGGCCACTGACCCTAGCCGAGTGCAGGTGTGCTTTGGTGTGGTGGGAGCACGACTGCAGGCAGAGCTTGGTGGGGTAGTAATCAGCCCAGTTGAACCTAAGCGATTGCTACAAAAGAGCCTCATGAACTCGCGTTCGTTTTCTAAAACCACCCAAGATAGTAGTATACTAGCCGATGCAGCGGCGTATCACGCGAGGCAAATAGCGGCCGAGTTGCGCTCGATGGGGGCCGTTTGCAGCGCTGTGCGCTTAACTTTATCTACTAGCAGGCACGGTGATTTCTGCTTGCGTGGTGGGTCGCTTGAGCGTTTGTTTGACACCCCAACCAGCGACACACTGGAGCTTGTATCGGTCGCAGAAGAGCTACTTACAAGCCTGTATGAGGCTGGTGTACCCTACCATAAGGTAGGTGTGTCGGTAGCTGGTATCAGTCTGCACCAGCCTGCGGCAGCCACGTTATTTGGTGAATCAACTATTGATCGATCAAGCCTCATGCAGGCGCTCGATCAGCTTAATACTCGCTCTGGCCGCGAGCTGATTACCGTGGGTAGTCGGCTACGTACCGCCCAGTGGCAATCCAAATCAGACAGTCGCTCGCCAGCCTACACCACTCGGTGGAATGACTTAGCTGTAGTGTCCGCTTGAACCGGTAATATTTTTATTGCAGACATTTGTACCTGAGACCAAGGCAAGGACTCGTCCCAGACTTTTATATAAAACCGTTGTTTTACAAGCTTTGCTTAGGGTCAAAGAGTCGTCCTTCAAAGGTTATCAACAGTGGGTTTGAGACGGCGTTTCTAAGACAGCGTATACTAACGACAGATCAGAAGAGGTAGGTACAAGTTATCGTAACGGCTGAGACTTTCTCAAATATTAGCGATTACCCAAACCGTCTCCACAAGAATCTTCTTCTGAGCCAGTTCAAGTTGGTTTGTACAACGACCACTCGAGCGACAAGTTATTTAACAAAAGAATAAATAAACTAAACATGTTCGTACACACAACTAACAAAGTTGATGTTACGCAACGAGTGGTCGCGACACTTGTTGCATGTGCAGTTGTTATGTCAACCATAGGTTTCTATAACACAGCACAAGCAGCTAACCTTACCAACGTAAGCAACACGCTTACTGACTCAGCACCTAGTGTTCTATCAGGACACACCTTTGAGTACACAGTACCTGCAGTAGGTACGGCAATAGCCCCAGCAGACACAACAACAATTGCTTTTCCAGCCGGGTTCACCGGAGTAGGAACAGTAGTTGACGGTGACGTAACTGTCAGTGTAGCAGGAACAGATGTCTCAGCAGCAGCTACAGTAGCTGGTTCTGGACAGAACGTAACTGTCACTGGTATCACAGTAGCGGCGGGGGAAGAAGTCGTAGTCGCAATTGTAGATACACGAATCACTAACCCAGCAAAATCTCTTCCACTTGAAGAAGGAGTTGGAGACTCATACGAGTTTACAATTAGTAATGCTAACGACTCAGGTAAGACACGAGTAGTTATCATCGAGAACGTCCTTGTGACAGCGATCGTAGAAACTACTTTTGACTTCGTCATTAGTCCAGTTCTAGCAGGAGTATCAGTTAACGGTGAAAGCACTACAATCGATAGTTCAACTACTACAATTCCGTTTGGAATTCTAGCAGCCACTGAACCAGAGTTTATTGCTCAACGACTAAACGTAACAACTAACGCTCGAAATGGATTTGTGGTAACTGTCATGAAGGACGGATCACTACAATCATCTAGTGGAGCTGACATTGATGAATTTATTGCATCAGATGAAAATGCAGGAACTGACACACCAACAGCGTGGATCGATCCTACAAATACACTTGGTGTAGAAAACTCATACGGTCACTGGGGAATGGTAGCAACTGACAATAACCTGCGCGGTGCAGGTACAAACTTCACAGCTACTAACCAGTTCGTAGCAGTACCAAGTGCTCCACGAGCAGTGTTTGCTCACAACGAGCCAACTGACGGTATCTTTACAGGTGGACCAGATGCTACAACAGATGACATCGGTCAGACGTTTGTTGGATACAAGATTGCTATCGATACCCTACAAGAAGCGGGAGACGACTACAATACAACACTGACGTACGTTGCCACTCCAACTTTCTAGTTCTAGAGAGTCGTAGTTAAGATAATACAAAAACTCCCTTCGGGGAGTTTTTGTATGTCTGGCTGGTGTTAAGAACAGGGAATTATTGAGTTCAGTTTTGTTACACTAAGGTATATTTATCACCTATATATGACATACAAAATCTCACTCACTCAAACCTTGTTAATTATTAGCTTTCTGTTCTTTTTCTCAGTCTCGACTGTTTTTGCTCAAGGAGCAGGAGTGAGGATTTCTCCAGCTGTGATCGAAGAGACTCTCGACGCAGGTACTAACAAGACGTATACAATTGATATAGAAAATCTTAACTCTATCGAGCAACAGTACTTTTTGTTTACCCGCAATATCAGTGGAGTAGGTGAGGGTGGCGCGCCGATCTTTGCAGATTCAGCCCTAGAACAAACTGGCTTCGAATTAGCAGACTGGATTACTTTACCAGCTGGTGACATTACCCTAGGCGCAGGTGAACGTCAGTCAATCGATATCATAATGGATGTGCCAATGAATGCTTCACCTGGAAGTCATTTTGGTGGGGTATTTGTTTCTGCTGAGCCACCTGACATGGATAGTATTGGAGCGGCGGTTGGTTATCAAGTAGCCAACATTATCAGTATCAGAGTCTCTGGTGAGGCAATTGAAACAGCTACCATACGACAATTCTCAACTGGTAAGTTCTTGTACGGATCACAAGATGTTGATTTCAATGTTCGAATCGAAAATGCTGGTAATGTTTTGGTGCGACCAGCCGGCCCGCTTGAAGTATTCAACTCACTAGGAAGACAAGTTGGTACGGTTAATTTTAATGATGGTCGAGCGGGAGTATTTCCTGGAGAAACTCGAGAATTTACCGAGTTGGAATGGATTGGAGACTCGGTTGGATTTGGTCGGTATGAAGCAATATTGAGTGCAACCTATGGTGATGCTGGAGCAAAGAAAACCATCAGTAGTACGGTAACTTTTTGGATTCTTCCGCTTAATATTATTTTGCCAGCCCTGGGAACCTTGGCGCTGATTCTGCTTGTAACTATCTTAGGAGTTCGGATGTATATCAAGCGCACGCTAGCGCAGATGAATACTGGTCGCAGGTTGGTGCAGCGCCGAGGACGGCAAAGCTCCTCAATGAACTTCTTGTTGCTGGTAACTGGACTGGTAGTGGTAGCTCTCTTCTTACTAATTATGTTGGTGCTATTTGCCTAAAGTTTGATGTAGTATACTAAAACCATGGATCAATCACTCTTATATAGGAGCATTCTGCGAGTTTCGCTTACGGTCACGGCACTTTTGCTGGTGTTCCAGAGCGGCCTCATTGATGATCGGACGGTGACAATCTACACCGACACCACAGCACACCTAGCTGCGGTAGTGGGAGCGACTGCGTCGGTGGCGCCAACTGAGGTCAGTCTCATGACGGCAGAGCTCACTAGGCAACAGAATCTGTTGGCGCAACGGGAAGAGGAAATCACTGAGCGCGAAATTGCTTTGGGTCTTTCCGCTGGCGAGCCCGTAGCCGACCAGACAACTACCTACATATTGGCAGCTTTACTATTTGTACAGTTACTGTTGATTATTCTTAATTACGGTTTGGATTATTTGCGCGCTCGTGAACGGACATTACAAGTATGAAAACAGTGAGGATTCTTGGTCTGATGCTGGGGTTATGGTTTGTACTTTTGAGCACACCCACTTCGGTTGATGCCGCCAATATTGCTCGCTACAGCAATGTCTTGAGTGATTCTGCCCCAGCGCAGTTCTCAAACCACTCGTTTCGATTTCAACCAACCGTCGAGGTTGGCTCGGGAGCCTTGATCCAGATCACCTTACCTGGTGACTTTGCACTATCATCTGACACCGAGCTATTTTCGGAGCGCAATGTACAATTATATATTAATGGTATACCAAGGGTAGCTAGCAGTACCAGTCCCGTACCTGGTGTTGATCAAGTAGTAATTAATCGGGTAGGGATCGATCAAATTCAATACGTGTTAGCACCTGATGCCGCCATCTCGGCTAATAGTCGATTTGAGTTACGGGTTGGTAATCATACGTCGTTGTCACTACCTGAGCGTACGCTCGTTAGTACAACTACAGGTACTACAACATTGGCGGCCGACATCGAACCAATCAGAAATAGCAGCGATCTCGGCACACACGAAATCAGCATGGAAATATTCGATGGTGGGCTGATTGCAGATACTGACTTTGTCGTATTTTTAAATGAAAAAGTCGGCATCGGACCAGTCGATACCACTGAAGAAATCCCGCCGTTTCGGTTTAATGGTGCTCCCACCAGTACGGTTGGAGGAACTACCCTTAGCGTAGAAATCTCCCTTGAAACAAACGAGCTAGCGGTGTGTAAATATGATCTGGTAGCCAGCACAACGTTTGCTGTGCAGCCCTTTATTTTTAGTAGTACAGGGCAATTGGTGCACACAACGGTGGTGAGTGTCACGCCAGATTCTTTGCAGCGATTCTTTGTTAGGTGTATTGACGATGAGGACAACTTTAATATTACCGACTACCTAATCGAATTTACAGTCAGTGCTCAACCAACTGGAACCTCTAACACAGACGGTGACGTCAGTGGAGATGGAACTGGATCAGGTAACGATGGTACAGGCTCGGGCTCGGGCGGTGGCGGAACCTCTGGAGCATCAGAAGGTCAAGAGCCAACAGCTGGTGGTTCAACTGGAAGTGGCGGCTCGGGCGGTGGCGGCGGCGGTGGGTCTGGTCGTGATAATGATAATGAAGCGGGTGGAGGATTCGAAAGCTCTGACGGCCCGTTTGAAAGTGGTGATGGTCGGGTGACTATTTCTGGTACCGCCTTTCCGGGTGCCACAGTGACGATTTTGGCTGATGGTCAGCGAGTGGATACTGTGACAGCGAATAGTAGCGGAGTGTATTCGATCACCATCGATGAAATTGCTCGTGGTGCGTACACCTTCGGTGTGTTTGCCACCGATGCTGCTGGGACGAGATCGACAACGTTTAGTACCTCCTTTACAATTTCTGGAGCCCGAGCCTCTCGGTTGTCCAATATTAATATCCCACCAACAATCCTAATTACCCCTAATCCAGCTGAACCAGGTGAGACTTTGGCGCTATCTGGCTACGCACTGCCTGATGCAACAGTGACAATTGCGATTGATCGTGATGATGGGTCAGGTGCTCGATCGCTCACAGCGATATCTGACAGTCGAGGTCGTTGGACTAGTAGTCTGGATACCACTGGCTTTGCCCGAGATACCTACCGCGCTCGGGTCCGTGCCGAGCAGGTCGACGGCGCTCGCACTAACTTGTCGGATTACACCTTTTTCGGGATTGGCCAAGCAGCTGATCGACCACTTTCTCCCGACCTTAACCGTGATGGTTCGGTGAACCTGATCGACTTTTCTATCATGCTCTTTTGGTGGCAGACCGACGGTGGTGACTCGGAGCCACCCGCTGACATCAACCAAGATGGCAACGTAAGCCTGACAGACTTTTCAATTTTGCTCTTTAACTGGACTGGCTAAACTGTGGGTAAACCTGCACATTATAAATCACAACTAAGTATAATGTAACTATATGTCCTTTCTGCAGAGACTCAAAGGTAGAGGTGTACGCAACGAGCAAAGCGGCCTTTTGTCTGATGCAGAGGAAACCGCCGCAGACAAAATTGCTCAGCTGCACGTAGACGTGTATCAAACCGAGCGCATGATCGTGGTGTACGCGCAGTCCGCTGGTGCCGATATGAACGATGTACACGTATCAATCGAAGGAGATGCCGACATAGTCTTGATCGAAGGTAAAAGAATTAGACCAGAATACATTGCCTTTCCGCGAAAGAAAGTCAGTGGCTCTTTTGTAGCCGAAGAATGTGTTTGGGGAGACTTCTACCGTCGAATTATTCTACCCGAAAGCGTCAACATCGAAAAAGCCGACGCCAAAATCAAAAACGGTGTACTAATATTAATGCTGCCGTTACTCAAGCCAAACGAAAAAGAAAAAGTAACCCTAAAAGTCAGTGGAGGTCGTGCTAAAACTCCCGTTAATCGCCGCAAATAAACTGTTCTTATGTTCTTCACCAAACAGCTCACCACCTACATCTCATTTATCACCTTACTGCTAGGTGTGTATTTCGCGTTTTCTAACTCAGCGTTGGCTGCTGATTTGGTTATTTCGCCAAGTACCGGATCCTATACAGCAGGGCAGACGTTTACCGCTACGGTGCGAGCGGTACCAGGCGGTAGTAGCGTAAACGCAGTTGAAGCCGCATTGTCATTTGACTCTGATGCGCTGTCGGTAGTCAGTGTCAGTAAAGCTGGATCAGTCTTTAGTCTATGGACCACCGAACCAACTTTTTCAAACGCCGCGGGAACTATTACTTTTGGTGGTGGTAGTCCAGCGCCGTTTACCAGTAC
>Ga0306870_1000170_pt1 | contig 16470 bp, 18 predicted proteins | sample AntRauMeHopE1496_FD_190435 | JGI IMG/M metagenome (GOLD analysis project Ga0306870, IMG submission 190435) | Saline lake microbial communities from Rauer Islands, Antarctica - Metagenome Hop E1 #496 (v2) (version 2) | ecosystem: Environmental > Aquatic > Non-marine Saline and Alkaline > Saline ... | reverse complement strand
CGGGCTTCGTGTAGTAAATCTGCACAATACAAAAACACCCAAGTGGGTGTTTTTGTATTGTGCCCTCACTAGGAGTCGAACCTAGATCTAGTCGTTAGGAGTGACTTGTTCTATCCATTGAACTATACAGGCGTTGGATACGACGAAGAATACCATATATCACTTATTTTGCCTTGCGCTGGCTGCTATACTAGTGCTATGAATCCCGAACAAACCGATCGCGAGCAGATGAAAGAAATGATGATTGAGAATAAGCGCTTGCTGGCGGAAAACAACGAGCTGCTGCACAAAATGTATCGCACAGCGTGGTGGTCGTTTTTGTTCCGAATCGCTTGGTTCTTTATTATCCTCGGTGCGCCGTTCTTGGTGTATTACTATTTGGTCGAGCCATACTTTACAACCCTTGGATCGTCGTTTGAGACGTTTGAGACTGGCTTGCAAGAAGTGCCTGGTTGGAAGCAGTTTTATGAGGCGATGGGTGGGGAAGGTGATGGGGCTTAAGTAGCACAGATAAATAACAAATAAATAACAAAACCGCCACTAGGCGGTTTTGTTATTTGTGCTTGGGAGCAGGCTCGAACTGCTGACCCTTCGAGCTTCAATCGAATGCTCTACCAACTGAGCTACCCAAGCAAGTGAGGAATCGAAAACGAGTTCACTCGTATTTGACTTCCGAACGCAGCTTGGGCAAGGTCTTCCTTTCCCAAGCAATCGAACGAAATGTTACGAAGCTTTCTTTCTGAGTGCAGCTTGAGCAACGAAGTTTCCCAAGCAAACACTCGGTGACTATCATAACAGAATATCTCTCCAGATTCTAGTGTTTATAGACTAATTAGGAAGGAAACCCTTTCCACAGCAGTATACTATTTTGCTCGATTATTTGTTATAATGCATTTACTATGAAGAACACCAAAACAATCACCACCTGGAGTAGCTTCTGCTCGCAGTCTCTCTATCATCCGAACTAGAGAGTGTTTTTGATTGTATTGATAAGAACCGCTCTCTGAGGCGGATTTTTATTTGTCTTGGAATAACATGTTCTTTAGGAGGAAAAATACAATGCAGCAAATAGTGTCTACAACCGATCGTTCTGTTCAAGCAATACCAACCTGCGCAGCTACAACTGACTACTGGTTAGAAGCTTTGCAGGCAGTACATGCGACTATCGACGCAATGGATCAACAATGTCTTTGGTCGCATGATAGACGTCGTCTGGTTGAAGATCTTCGTGTGCGTTATCCACAATACTCATTTTGGTTAGAAACCCTGAATGATTTTCCGGTGGTGAGAGTTTGCACAAAAGGATTGCAAGATTTGTTTCAGGTCAGAGGGCAGGTACAAATCCCGTCTGAAGACTGGTAAAAAGCAATCAAAAAGCCTCGGGATAACCGAGGCTTTTCTTATTTGTGGCTATTTATGCCCGGCTCCAGTTTTGACTCGCAGCTGCGTGCTGCGGTGCTTGTCTAGCTTGGGCATGCGGATCTCTAGCATGCCGTGTTTTTCTTGGGCTTCGGATTCGTCGATGGCGACTTCCTCGGGCAGTAGCAGGGTGCGTGAAAAGCTACCCCAGAATAGTTCGCGGTGGAAGTATCCGTCGTCTTGCGCCTCTTGGTACTCTTCACGTACGCCGCGCACGGTTACCATGTCGCGCGTGATGCTGATCTCTAGGTCGCTTGGGTCGACACCCGCTACGATCGCTCTGATGATGATCTCGTCGTCGGTTTGGTACATATCAACTGGTAGCTCGCCGTCTTGTGGCTCGGCGGTGCGGACTGATTGCTCTTCCTCTTCCCATTCATCTTCCTCGGCGTATTGGTCTTCGCTGACCGCTAGATCGTCATCCGCGCCAAATTCGCGATCTTCATCAAGGATGCGATCCATGTCGTCAGAGGTGCTGCCTGTGAGGCGGTCGAGGAATGAGAGTTTTTTCATAGTAATTATGCGTGAAGGTTATGGTTTCTTTCTAGCATTTTAACACGCTCGAAGAGTAAAAAGAGAATAATAATACCGATCCAGACGAAGAGGAATACGCCCAAAATGGTGGTTCCGCTTGCACCCATTATAAAAAAGTTAAACAAGGCATGCAACACAATAGCAATGAACAACCCAATAGTACCCGCGATCAGCTGGACGTTGCGCGATTTGTAATAGGTAAAGGCCAGGAACATACCAATCGTGCCCGAGGCCAGCACATGCAGCAGTGTGGCGCCGAGGAACCTGAATCCACCCGTCAGCGCCGTGTTCATAAAGTCTCCCATCACCAGTGGATTAAAGAGGAACAGCGCGTTCTCAAGGGCTGCAAAACCCAGTGCAATCACGATCAGATAAATCACCATATCAATCGGCTCGTCGACATCGCGGTTCCAAAACACAATCGCCAGTGCCACGGCGTATTTGAGTAGCTCTTCGATAATCACCCAAATCCACATCACGTTGGCGTCGGGGTACAGCTCGATCGCAAAGCGCTGCAGGGGCAGGGCAAGTGGTACCACCGCCATCCCCGCGATAAAGGTGATCGCTATCAAGAAGTACGGCTCGGGCTTGAGGCTATCCTCGCGCAACCAAAACCACACCCAGAAGATAGCGGGTATAAGTCCCGCAACAAAGGCAATAGCAAAGACCGTAGATTCCATTTGGTTTTATTCTAACACTAGGTGGAAGGCCATTTGGCCACCATGAGGATAGGTTGGTCCTTGAGCTCAGTTGGCAGTTCTTGCCAGATTGCTTCGGTCACAAACGGCATAAATGGGTGGAGTATCTTGAGTGAGGTCACGAGATACTCGGCTAGCAATCGCTGTCGTGAAGCTCGCACAGCTATATCATCTGACGCGAGCAGGGCTTTTGATTCCTCGATCAAGGTACTGGCAAAGTAATCCCACACAAACGCGTACAGCTTCTCAGCCGCTAGGTCATAGCGATCTTTGTTCATCTGGGCGGTGATATCGGCGACGGCTTTGTGCAGCTCGGTTTCTAGATTGGTCGCGTCTGATTCGGTCAGGGGTGCATTGATGTCGAGTCCATCGAGATTGTCGAGTGAAAACCGGGTAATGTTCCAGATCTTGTTGGCAAACTTTTTGTAGGCATTGACCTTGTCTGGGTCGAGGTTCATGTCGGTCCCGGGCGCGTTGTTTACCATCAGTCCCATACGTAGCGCGTCGGTACCGTACTTGTCTTGGATTTCTTTTGGCGCGATGACGTTTCCTTTACTCTTGCTCATCTTGATGCCTTTCTTGTCGCGCACCATGCCGTGCAAGTAGATTTTCTTGAATGGCACTTCACCTGTGCGGTACAAACCAAGCATAATCATCCGGGCCACCCAAAAGAAAATGATGTCTTTGCCGGTCTCCATCACGCTGGTTGGGTAGTAGGTTTTGAAGTCGTCGCTATCGGGGAAGCTAGTGGTCGCTAGTGGCCACTGACCAGACGAGAACCACGTGTCAAACGTGTCGGGGTCTTGCTCGACCGCGCCACTACACTTGGCGCAGGCTGTGATGCTGTCGTCGAGGTCGACCATACCATGCCCACAATCCACACAGATTTTGGCCGGGATCGGGATGCCCCAAGCGATCTGGCGGGCGATTGGCCAGTCTTCGATCTTCTCCAGCCAGTGCCGAAACACTCGCTCGTCTCGATCGGTGGTAAAGGTAAACTCGCCAGCGTCAAGTGCCTTGATCGCTTTGTCGGCCAGTGGTTGCATGTTGATAAACCATTGCTCTTTGACCTGTGGCTCAATCTCACGGTTACACTTGTAACAGCAGGGAACCGAGTGAGTATAGTTGTCGTCGACTTTCACCAGCAAGCCTTTGGCGTCGAGCTTCTCGACGATCTTGGCGCGAGCTGCATTGATGTTCATGCCTTCAAATTCCTCGGCAATTGGCAGTAGTTTGCCACGCCAGTCGATGATTTGCTCGTAGTCTAGGTCATGTCGCTTGGCAATATCAAAGTCGACGTTGGAGTGCCATGGGGTAATGGTCATACAACCAGTCCCCAGCTCTGGGTCGCCGGCCTCGTCTTTGATCACGGTGGCGGTAATTGGGCCGTTGATCCATTCGATGTCGATTTGCTGGCCGTGGGTATACTCGGCGTAGCGAGCATCGTCTGGGTGCATGACGACGTATTTGTCGCCAAACTTGGTCTCGGGCCGGGCGGTACCGATCACAAATGGGCCATATTGGAAATAATAAAACGGATCGGTCCGCTCATCGTATTCGACCTCTAGGTTGGAGAACGACGTCTGGTGTTTGGGACACCAGTTGACGGTCCGCCGGCCACGATACAGCAACCCGTCTGCCTCAAGTTGCTTGAACGTATCATGCACGACCGTGATCACGCGGTCATCAAGGGTAAATAATCCGCGGCTCCAGTCGCACGACGCACCCAGCGACTTCACTTGGTCCTCCATGCTTTTCTTGTTGATCTGCACAAAATCCCATATCTCTGAGCGCAGCTCTTCGTTGGTCATATCAAACCGCGAGCGACCTTCTTTTTGCAAGTGCTTTTCGTACACAGCCTGGGTCTCGAATCCGGCGTGGTCAGAGCCAGGCAGCCACAAAGCCTTTTTACCCTGCATGCGAGCGTAGCGAATCATAATGTCTTCCACCGTCACAAATAGTGCGTGCCCAGCGTGCAGTGACGCATTGGCGTTCGGTGGTGGCATCACGATCGAAAACGCCTCAGCATCAGCCGCCGTCACACCGTCCTTAATGCACTTGTCAGGGTTAAAATACCCCGATTCCTCCCACATCTGGTAGATATCAGTCTCGTGCGCCGCTGGATCATACGGCTTGAGGAAGATTTCTGGGATAGTGGATTCACCTTGGTTTTGCTCGTTCATAGTACTAGCTAGCGTATCACGATAGGGGACATAAAAAAAGCAAAAGCCGCTCAAGAGAAACGGCTAGTGCGTTCGCGTGAGCGGCTATTTTATCGGCTGTTTACATAAACGCCACGTATGTCTCTTAGAGCGATGTGGAAACACGTCGACAGCTCCTCTTTGGTGACTAGGTCAAACTTTTTGATACTGACCACGTCGTCTTCAAGACTGTAAACCTGACCAAAGACAGGGTCTTGATGGTCGCGCTGGACTGTAATCAAGATTGTTTTTGATGCACTTGTTGCCAAGCAGCTGCTAAGCAATTTAGTATACGGTTCTGCCATTTTGTTTCTCCAAGAACAGTTACTCTATAAACATATTATACATAAAAACAAATAAAAGTCAACTACAACCCTATCACCAAATCAAAAAAGCCATGCTATGCTTTATCACAATGAAACCAGTCTGGCTGTATCCTACCGATACGATTTACGCCCTAGGGGTGAGTGCGTTTGACCCTGCAGCGCTGGCTTTGCTGGCGCAGATAAAAGGTCGCCCAGTGACACAATCCGTTAGTTGCCTGGTGCGTGACGTAGACGACATCGCCCGCTTGGCCACTATCAATAGTACCGCACAAAAACTCATCACAGCGTTCTTGCCTGGAGCACTGACGATCATTTTGCCTGCCACCGACGCGCGACTGCAACACGTCAGCACCGACGGCACGGTTAGTTTTAGAATCACGCCCGACAATACTGCCCAGCAAACCGTTGTTGAATTTATGGATTTGTACGACGCGCCATTGACGTGCACGAGTGCCAACCTGCATGGTCAGCCGCCACAGTCACAGCCAGCCGCCATTTTACACCAGCTAGGAGAGCAGGCCGCGCATGTCACCAAAGTCATAGACGACGGACCCCGCACAGGCGCCGCCTCGACGGTGGTCAGGTGTGTGACGGATGAGGTAGAAATCATCCGCGTGGGCGCGATAAGTGAAGCTGAAATTTTGGCGGTGCTGAAATAGCTACAAACTCTTATTCCCATCCGCCTGGATGCCGGTTGCGCCGGCGGGTGACAGGGCGCCGTTCGCCCTGGCGTGGCCGGCTAGTGCGATCATGATGCTGTTGTCGGTGGCTAGGCTGGGGGTGGGGAAATAGACGGTGCAGTCGGGGTGTTCGTGCAGGAAGTGTGATTCGAAGGCACGCTTGATGAACTGATTGGCACTGACACCTCCGCCGACGATGAGGGTTTTGGCGCCGCTATCTGCAACCGCGGTGCTGGTTTTCTTCAGTAGTGTCTCGGTCACGGCGTCTTCAAAATCGCGCGCTACGGCGGCTCGCTGGTCTTCGGTTAATTCCTTACACCCCAGGGCACCCTCTCTTGCTTGGCAATTCACCTTGTCCTGTACCGCGTAGCGCACAGCCGTCTTGAGGCCCGAGAAGGAAAAGTCTAGGTCGCCCGAATTGATCATCGGTCGGGGAAGTGAGGCGAATTCTGGTAGTTCGCGACTGCGGGCATCAGCCGCCAGCTTGCTGATCTGTGGGCCACCTGGGTACGGCAGGCCGAGTAGTCGCGCTACCTTGTCGAACGCTTCACCCACGGCGTCGTCACGAGTCTGGCCGACTTTGTCGTAGGTGCCCCAAGCACTCATGTTGATCAGCTCGGTGTGGCCCCCTGAGATCAGTAGGGCGACGGCAGGGAAGCTGATGTCACTCAGCATGTCGTCTCGCTCCACGTCATACACACTGGCGAGGATATGGCCTTCCATGTGGTTGACAGGAATGACGTTGGCACCGGTGATATGCGCGAGTGCCTTGGCGAAGCTCACTCCTACCCATAGCGCTGGAGTAAGTCCTGGTCCATTAGTTACCGCAATTAGGTCAATTTTAGGTAGGGAATATTTAGAGAAGAATTCAATTAGGGCGTCAGCTAGACCTTCTTCACGAACGAGTAATTCTTGTAGTTTTGCTTTGTCAGCGTCTGATAGGTCCGATGAATGGTCTTCGAGTAGGTCAGCTTCTTCAAAAGCTTCCTCTAATAAGATTGGACAGTACTTTGCATGCTCTCGCTTGGCGATGCTGGGCACAATCCCGCCCCATTTGTTGTGCTCCTTCATTTGCGAAGAAAGAGCGCTGCCATGAATAGTATAAATAGCGTGCGGAAAATCACCATCTACTTCAAGCAGGCTGATTCCAGTTTCGTCGGCTGATGATTCAATTGAGAGGATTAACATCTGCCCACTCTAGCCTTATTCCTCAATAAATTCAAACGGCAAATCTTTGAATGACTTAACTTTGATGCTCGCGGCGCGGTCGTGGCCACCACCACCGTACTTTTCAGCTATCACTCGTACGTTGGCGTCACCATTGCTTCGCAGTGAAATATGCACAGCACCCAAGTTGCGATAATACACAATCCCAATTTCTGGTTCACCGGTACCAGCATTGAGGCTCGCCAAGTGATGACCAAGGATCGAACGATACGTCCGCGAGACGTTGAGCGCCCATAGCTTATGACCTTCAAATAATACCCGTTCTTTATACTGCATCAGGCCTTCAACCAAGTTGTCTTCAAACTGAGACACAATCTGACCTTTGTTGATAAACGATGCTCGAAAGGCTGGGTCCTCTAGGCGCTTGAGCAGCTCATCCCATTTCTTGAAATCAAAGTCGTACTCTTTCATGGCTGAGCCAAACGCGCGGTTGTCGGGCATGGTGAAGCGCCATAGGTCGTGATCCTCAATAAAATACAGCAGCTCGGGCACGGGCACCTCAGGGTGGAAGTATTGCCACGAAAGCACCGCTCCCGAATGGTTGGCATCAAATATATTCTGCGGAAAGGCAGTCACACTAGCCTCGCTCGCAGGGTGGTGGTCGATCACCATCACACTTTTGTTGGTTGCCTCAAGTGCCCGCTGGACATCTTCTTCTAGGCCGTAGTCCAGCACGTAGATTTCTTTGCCCACGTACTCGCCAACCGCGACTTGGGTGCGTTGCGGCACATAGGTGGCGGCGTCGCCAAACTTTTTCCACGCGGCAAAAGCGGATCCAAACCCGTCACGGCACTGCGCGTGGTAGATGATTACTACGTCTTTGTGTGTGTCTTCCATGTGCGCGATACAGGACTTGAACCTGTGACCTCTACAATGTCAATGTAGCGCTCTACCAGCTGAGCTAACCGCGCTTATTAATGCCTGCAGAGTATAGCAAATATTACGCTTTAGACAAAGAGAAAGGGCGAGTTTCAAATGAAACTCGCCCCGCTATTCAGACGGAAGACCCAGGTAGTAGGTGCTTCCAGCATGATTGATGATGTGTAGTGCTGCCAGCAGATCGCTCACATTGGGGGAAAGGACAGATGTCATCCCGTCAGCCGTGATAGAAACTGCTTCGTCAAGACCATTGACCTGTTTGAGAGCAGCCTCTGCAGCTTCGACTAACTTGTCGTTAATTGTGATTTTCGTCGTCATATTCATACCCCAGAACTTAAGTGCGGCTTATAAGATAACATATTATACTTTTTTGTCAAGATCATTAAATGCTAGGTCAAGTGTTTTCCAGTCTTGATCTTCATTGTATGTGACTTGAACTTCAGATGTCGTATCGGTGGTACGAATTGCTCGACCAAAATCAATCACTCGTGGCATGGCTGTCGCCTTGTCAATCATAATGTTGCGTGCGAATAGGTCCATATGAACGACTTTTTCTTGTTGATGCATGTGGGTCACATATTTTTCTAGATCTTCAAAAAACGGATTAATTTCAAACCCGTCTGGTAACTCAGCAGTACCGTTAATCACATGCTGGAGATTGATTGCGTCTAGACGTTCCATAATTATGGCGTTGGCGTCACCAATCGAAGTGGCGTTGAGAACACCAAACATACCTGGTGCCCTGGTAGCTCCATCAAAGCTGGTACGGCTCATTTGCTGTTGAATCATTGCTTCTTGATATGGTGTATTCCCGAGTGAAAACATGTGTTTATATGGGCTGTTGTGCCTGTCTTCGATAACTTTTAAACAGTATCCAGCTGGCAGTTCATATACCTTGCCGACCCCACCTTTGTCGATAAAAAATTCATCCTGTTCAAACTCGAGTAGTTTTGCAATGGCTACTTCTTTAATCTGTTCAGGCGTTATAAGTCGGTCAGCATTGGCTCTGATTGCTTCCATAGTGAAACAATTATATCACTAAATATAACTTATCAAACGCAACGCATGTTATACCTACCATAAACACTATAACAAATTAATGTATGTGTGGAATCATTGGGTATGTGGGGAGTCAGCCGGCGGCGCCGATATTACTTGGTGGGTTGCGCACGCTCGAGTACCGCGGCTATGACTCGGCTGGTATCTATGTGGTGGGGCAGCCAGTGATTCGGGCGGTTGGGCCGATTGATAATCTGGCGGCGTTGGTGCCGGCGGACTTGCCGGGTACCATCGGGATCGGGCACACGCGCTGGGCTACCCACGGTGCGCCGACAGTCGCAAACGCACACCCACACGCGGGTGCTGCTGGTGCGATCATGATTGTACACAACGGCATCATCGAAAACTTCCGTGAGCTGAAGGCGGGTTTGCTCGCGCAGGGGATTACCTGTACCTCAGACACCGACACCGAGGTCTTGGCGCAACTGATCGGCTCGCACTATGACGGCGACCTGGCAGCGGCGGTGGCGAGTGCCTTGGCGCAGGTGCGCGGTACCTATGGCTTGATCGTCGCAGGTGCCGCTCACCCAGACACCATCATCGCGGCTTCTATGGGTAGTCCGGTGGTGCTGGGTGTGGCGCCCGGTGGCACGTATGTCAGCTCTGATCCGTCGGCCTTGCTGCCATACACCAAAGACGTGGTGTATCTACAAGACGGCGACCTGGCGGTGATTCAGGCAGACCAGCACCAGATCAACACGATCGCGGGTACCCAAGTCGCCCGCACTACCCAAACTATCGCCTGGGACGTCGAGGCGGTGCAAAAGCAAGGCTACGATCACTTTATGTTAAAAGAAATCCACGAAGCAGCCGAGGTCGTGCGCAACACCACCCGCGGTCGGATAATCGCCAGTGAAGGTAAGGTGAAGCTGGGTGGGCTCGAGGTGGTACTAGACCAGATCAAAGACTTTGATCGACTGGTGATTGTCGGTTGCGGCTCAGCGTATTTTGCTGGGCAGGTGGGGCGGTACATGCTCGAGGAATACGCTGGAATCCCGGTGGAGGTGGAGCTGGGTAGTGAATACAGGTACAAAAATAACCTACAAACTGGCAAAACCGCCGTACTCGCCATCACGCAATCAGGCGAAACCGCCGACACGCTCGCGTCAATCCGCAAGGCTAAAGCGGCCGGCCTGCTCACCCTTGGTATCGTTAACACTGTCGGATCAACCATCGCTCGCGAGACCGACGCTGGCGTGCACAACCACGCTGGACCAGAGATCGCCGTGGCATCGACCAAGGCTGTCATCTCGCAGTTGACCGTGCTAGTGCTGCTCACGGTCCTGATCGGTCGGGAAAACGGCACACTTGATCAAGCCGAGGCGGTAGCTATTTTAGAAGGTCTAGAAAAGTTGCCAACGGTCATCGAGCAGTATTTGTCGGACGTCAGCGCTGTCGAAGCAGTCGCCCAAAAGTACACCACCTACCACAACGCCATGTTTATCGGGCGCAAGTTCCACGCTCCGCTAGCCGAGGAAGGTGCACTCAAGTTAAAAGAGTGTAGCTACATCAATGCCCAGGCCTATGCCGGCGGCGAGCTCAAGCATGGCTCGATCGCGCTCCTCGACGAGAACTTCCCCGTGATCGCGCTCGCACCAGTAGACGACGTCTACGAGAAAATGGTATCCAACATCGAAGAAGCCAAAGCCCGGTCAGCGCCCATGTTGCTAATAACGACCAAGGGCGACGGCACGATCCACGAGATTGCCGACGACGTGCTGTACGTGCCCAAGGTCCACCCGATATTGCAACCGATTATTACCAATATTCCACTGCAGCTACTGGCGTATTATGTCGGGATAGGTAAGGGGATCAATGTCGACCGGCCACGGAACTTGGCGAAGTCTGTGACGGTGGAGTAGGAATGGATGTTGTCGGTCGGTGTAGCTGGTCGAGATTGGCGACGTGCTGTGCATTGGTAACTTGCTTGGTCTGGCATAACATAGATAGCTTGCCGATAGTCATGAGTAAATCGCCAGTCTGCAGACGCGGGGTAGTTTTCTGCAAAATATAATCACACAGCTGGTGGTCTTGCATCACGCAGACTGGCATGTTGGTTTTGAATTCGCAGCGACTAGAAAAGACTACAACGTTATAGACGCAATTTTTCAGGTGTGGCAAGTGTTCCTTGAGCGCAAACACATGGGCGATGTTTTGGTGGAGGGGATTTTGAAACTGGTATTTCATCTTGCCAGTAATGGACTGAGTCCACTTATTTTGGTGCTGGCTGCCAAAAATCCAGCCTCTATAATCCTTGCTTTCAATCACAAAAATCCCAAACCTAGAAACCACAATGTGGTCGATCTGGCTGGTGATTGAGTGCGAAGAGGGGATGGTGACGTTGTTAAAGATGTAGTATTCGTCTGGGTCCAGCCGAGCAGCCAAAAGCGCCACCACCCGCTTTTCGTGATCGTTTAGTCCCTCAGAATAGCAGCGATGGCCATGGTTGTGGATTTGGAGCTGATAGGGCTGGCTAGAGGAATTTGAGCCAAATAGGTATCTAAAGAACGACATTGGTTATATTGTAGCAAATGAATGATGTCTCTCGATTGTAACTGACAGAAGTTTCCTCGATATAAGTTACCTTATCCAAATAGATGCTATTTAGCCCAAAACTATGGCGAAGTGTATTGACAATACCAAATATAGTTGTATTGTTTAATGACTATGCAAATCGTTGGGTTAATTGGCGTTATCGTGTTGGTAGGACTGATGTCTATATTAGGCTTTCAAATCGTGCCCGAATCAGCGATTAATCGCTCTGCTGCCAGCGAAACAAATGCATCTCGGCTTGATCCCAGTGTAACCAGCAACCGCCCGACACTACATACAAATAACTCAAACACCTCGAACCCACCGCGACCTTCTAGCCAGCCGACAGCCGATGCGATACCAACTTTTCAGGCGTCTGTGGTCGCTATCTTGAGTGCTCAAAATATTGAAAAAAACAGTGCGCTATTGCGCGGCGAGGTGGCTGTTGGTACCGAAGTTGTCGGCACAACATTCTTTATCTATAGTTACGATCAATCAGATATTAACCAAAGCATCGGCCGCCGGGTGACCTATCAAGCTGTTTTGGATGCAGCCAAAGCTGGCGTGAGTGTCAGGCGCGTAGCCACTCGCGTGCAGCGTGATCAGACTGTGACCCAGCGTGCGACGGGGCTTGCTCCTGACACTACATATTATGTACGTATGTGTGCCGAGGTGGCAGAAGCCCTACGCTGTTCTAGTGCGAGTGAGTTCAAGACGATTCCTGGTGCGTTCAAGCCTGGCGAGGTTAAAATTCCCACTATCAGTGTCACAGACAAAACCTTGGTCGCCAATGATTCGGTGCAGCTTGATCTGACGATATCGATGCGCGATACGGTCGATGGTGAAGCGTACCTGATCTATGGTGAGTCACAGCAGCAAGTGAACTACGCAGGGACACAATCATACCGCAGTATTCAAACTAACGACGAAGAACTCCAAAAGACCCGACTGGTGCGAGGACTGCGCGGGACGCAGAAATTTAGCGAAATCCTGACAGATCTGCGGGCAGACACCACGCATTATTACGTAGCGTGTGTCACCTACGATGGTCTGCGTGATGGTATTGTCTGCACGCGAGCTGGTTCATTCCGCACAGCGAGTGAAGATTTTGGGACCACACCGCGCATTCAGACTAGTACGGTTAGAGTGACAGGTACTACCGCCAGGCTGGCTGGATCAATCGCGATGCGGGGCTTCAACAGTGGCAAAGGCTTCTTTGTCTACGGTACCAATACTGAGTACATCGCCAAGCTAACTACAACCGAAACCACCATGGAGCGCCTGCGCCAAAGTGCCGACCGCTTCCAGCGAGTATTGGTCGACGCCGACGTTGATGGGACAAATAACTACGCGACCACCGTGAGTGATCTGCGATCGGCGACCACGTACACCGCGCGCTTGTGCGTCGAGTACACCAACCAAAACGACCGCTACCGCGAGGTATCGTTTGTGACTTGTGGCCCAGTGCAGTTATTTGTCACTAATTAGTACGCGTCTACGCTGACTCTTCCTCTATTGCACCAAGCAACTCCTGCCGCAGCTCTTGCACGCCCACGCCAGTTTTAGACGAATAGGGGATCAGCTTGTACTGCGGGATTTGCTGCTGCAGTTCCTTGATGTGCTTGAGATAGTGGGACTTCTTGATTTTGTCGACTTTGTTGGCGACAATCACGACCTCGCTGCCAGCCTTTTCAAGCTCGGCCAAGATGCCGCGGTCGTCTTTGGTAGGGCCGATAACCGAGTCGATCAGCAGTACGATCTTGGGATCATTGTCTGATTCAAACAAATACCACGAGATCAGCGTGCTGATCTTCTTGATCGTGTCGCCGCCAGCTTTAGCATAGCCATAGCCAGGCAAGTCCATAAAGTAGTGAGTGCCATTGACCAGAAACACATTGATCTCGCGCGTGCGGCCAGGGGTCTTGCTGGCAATAGCGAGTTTTTTGGAATTGGTCAAGGAATTAAGTAAGCTCGACTTGCCAGCATTAGACCGCCCAATAAAGGCGATTTGCGGTGTACCGTTGGTCAAGATGTCAGTCGGCCCGACCACACCCTGGATAAATTTAGCAGACTCGATGTTCATGTGGGTATCGTAGCAGAGTTGGCAGGGGATTGCGATGGGTGGGAGGTTTTAGGTTAGGTGTTAGGTTAACTAAATCTATTCCTTAAAAGGTACATCCATTTAAAAATTCCTTGATCTACAAAAATGACAGTTATACTGATTGCGCAAATTGAAGCAAAAAATACATGACTCAGTTCTTGAATATTCAAAATCCAGTTAATATTTGTAGAGATGAATATAGTAAGTGCGATGGAATTTAACATCATGTCTGAATGACGATTTCTGTTAGTGTATGAAATAGTCTCTTCGTTCCAACTAGTTGAGTAATTTCCTTTTTCCTCAGATCTGCTTGTTGAAGATTTAAAACTCTCTGCATTTATAGGTAAGTAATTATGAACCCAGTCCCTTTCATGACTGATTCCACTGTAAACTATCCTTCTAAAAATTATACTTAGTAAGCCCGTTATAAGCACAAGTACAGATAGTGTATATAGCCACATATATTGTGGTGGGATCATAATTGACCACAGAACTTTGCTACTGAAAAAATGGATTAAGATAATATAAATAGAAACGAATAAAAAAGTTCGATTTACTTTTGAGGCGTGCTCTTCTGGTTTGAAGTATACGTAGCGACCAAGTGCTTTATACATCACATAAACCAGAGTGTAAGTAATAGCTATATTGAATAAGCTAAGATCGCTCAATAAGAATCCATTAAGCTCACTAAAGGATAATGATAGTAATGAATCATTGAACATATTAAATTAGATAATACGCTATCTAGATACTATTTTTCAAGTCAGACTCAGTAAATATTTTGTGTGTATGTTTATTGTCTACGGAGAATCGATCCTTACAGGATCAGTACACCTTTTGGACAGATTATTTCGCTTCGCTCATAATCTGCCTCAAAAGCTTTTCGATTCTCACGTAAACCTGCTCCCAGCAGGTTTACTCGTGGGATCACAAACAAAAATGGCACCCTTGCGGATGCTCATTTTTGTGTTGTGATCCCACGGAGAATCGAACTCCGATTTCCAGGATGAAAACCTGGCGTCCTAACCATTAGACGATGGGACCCTGAAACAATCTGGGAGATTGTTTAAGTTGAGTGCAATACTCAGCTTCGGCAATCGCCCTGCTTGTATACTCACATTCCTTGAATCTAAGTGCGCATACTATACCAAACGCTCGCAAAAAATCCAGTCTTTTTGCACGACCTGCGGATAGGCTGTTATACTGTAGTTATGAATGAAAAAATAACTAAGAAGATTGGCGAGGCGTATGCCTTTGCTCAAGTGCTTGAAACGACCTTTACCAATAACCAAGCGGTCCTAACCGAGCTGCTGGGTGCATCTGCCTCAACGGTACTTGCGACCACAGCCGAGCAAAAAGCTGCTTTGCACGCCATGTGTGATGCGGCTGGCACAACTGAGATTCTGCTACCAAAGGTAGAAAAGACAGCGGCCAAGATTACCAACATGGGTGAGATGTACGTGGGCGACGACTGGGACGATGCCGCCGAGGTGCTGGAATGGCTGAGTTTCTTTGTGGGAGGAGCAGTAATTCACTGGCAGTTGATCGCTGGGGCAGGAGCCGCTATGGATGACGAGATGCTGACTGATGCCGCGACTAGTGGCGTGGTGTACTACGAAGCGCTACTAGCGCAGCTCAAGACCGCGGCCACCCAAATCGGGGTTGAGCGGGTAGGGTAGGCTCAAGTACATATGAGCACACAATCAAATCGGGTCGCGCAGACGTTTGCGACTTATTTTAAGGAAGTAATCTACGGTGGTATCGATGGTATCGTGACTACCTTTGCGGTGGTGGCTGGATTTGCGGGTGCGGCTTTGTCTGGTGATGCTGCTTTGCAGCTGTCGTTTATGATCGTGCTGCTATTTGGGTTGGCCAACCTGTTTGCTGATGCGGCGTCGATGGGGCTGGGGAACTTTTTGTCAGTTCGCTCAGAGAAAGATCTGTACCTGATCGAACGTGCCAAAGAGCAGCGGTTGCTGGAGACCCAGCCAGAGCAAGAATTCGCTGATACGGTAGAAATCATGCAAGCCAATGGGTTTAGTCTGACCGACGCGCAGACCTTGGCTGGTATCTACCGTACCAACCCAACCTACTGGCTTGACTTCATGATGCAGTACGAGCAAAAGCTCACCGACCCGCGCGGAGAAAACGAGATCTTTACTGGGTTGGCCACTTTCTTCTCGTTTATGGTGTTTGGAGCGGTGCCGCTGCTGCCATTTATGCTACAAACCACGGGTGATCCTGCGACGGCCTTTATGTATTCATCGGTTGGGACATTTGTAGCTTTGGTGGCGCTCGGGCTACTCAAGTGGCGCGTGATCGGTGCCAAGTTTGTTGCATCGATGGTAGAAGTGCTCTTGGTCGGAGGAACAGCTGCAGTGCTGGCGTATCTGGTGGGTACATTTTTTGCGCTCTAGTCACTAAGACTTTTCCCTCACTATACACAGGGTTTATGCCCAGAGTTATACAAAAGCTATCCACAGAGTTGTGCACAGTTTTGTATTTGAGCCTTATTTGCACAGTCGTTGACCCATTGGCTTTGAACCATTACAGTACTAGTAGGCCGATATTCGTGGTGAGTATCTATATACTAGTCCGAGGCTACGGACGAAAGGGTATCGGTCGAACTCTACGTTGTACAAAGCAAAAAGCGCCTGGAGGGGCGCTTTTTGTGTGGGTGGTGAGTATTGCTACCTACTTAGTTTTGAGGGTTACGTAGATGTCTTCTAGCGCCTTGACGGCGTCTCCGGCTGAGATGTTGTTTTGGTGGTACTTGATATTGGTGCAGTCGCCTGCCGCCCAGATGCCTGGGGT
>Ga0306870_1000169_pt1 | contig 16555 bp, 8 predicted proteins | sample AntRauMeHopE1496_FD_190435 | JGI IMG/M metagenome (GOLD analysis project Ga0306870, IMG submission 190435) | Saline lake microbial communities from Rauer Islands, Antarctica - Metagenome Hop E1 #496 (v2) (version 2) | ecosystem: Environmental > Aquatic > Non-marine Saline and Alkaline > Saline ... | reverse complement strand
CACACATGCACATGCACACAAAAAATATTGCAGGGCGGAGGGAACAGGAGAGAGAGAGAGAGAGAGAGAAATAAAAATAAAGAGAAATAGAACACACCACACACACACACATTCACATGCACTCAAAAAATATTGCAGGGGTGGGGGGAACAGGAGAGAGAGAGAGAGACAGAGAAATAAAAATAAAGAGAAATAGAACACATCACACACACACACATTTACATGCACCCAAAAAATATTGCAAAAATGCGAGCTTAAATCTATTGCATATGAGCCTACACATGTGAACGTGGGTTTGCACTGGAGCAGCATGTGTGTGCTTTTGGCACATGGGGCACAAGCGCAAGTGTAAATATGCAGGCATGTATCACGGTGAGAGAGAGATAAAATTTGAACGCGTGTTTTCACCCCAGCAGCATGTGTGTGCATTGTCTTTGGAGCATAAGTGCAAGTGCATACATGCATGCGTGCATTATGCAGATGCATGTGCGTGTGCATGCATGGGCGGGAATGTTGCGAAATGCCACATACCACTTGCTGCTGAAGGAACGCATGACGCGTGCAATTTTGGCGATTAGACCGGTCGCCTTGAACTGCATGGCACCCATGGAAACATGTTGCAGCAGCACTAAGACCTCCACAGCGCTCATCTGCAACGGCAGGTCAAACTTGTGCACCTGCATTGCAGCACTCACAACGACCAGGACGAAGCTCAAATTCTGATCGCTAAACACATCTTCAATAAGCCACGTCTTAAGCCACTCGAAGGCGCAGATCAGGGTCTTGCGATCATACAGATGAAGACTCATCTGATCCATAAAATACCGCATCTGGCGCATTTTGTCGTCAATGTGAACCTCTATGGGAGCAACTTCCAGGTGCACATCAACTAGAATTTTTTTCATCTCCACGACGAGGCGCGGAAAGTCATCAACAAACAAGCAGCCCGACCGCAAAATGGGAGCAAGCCACGTGTCGTCCGCAAAAACGAGATCAATGGCAGCTTTCCACTCCTTGTCCACCAGCCGAAGAGAGCGCAGCCAATCAATGATCTGCCGCGAGGCAACATCGCAACGCAGCACAGCGGCAAACAAATCTGGTCTACGCAAGACCTCGACAACCCAAGCATATCGATCCACCGCCATCGGCGACGCCATCGACGACGCCATCGAACAACACGAATTGACAATTTTTAAAAAAAATCCATTTTGGCGGTAAACCCCAAAAAAATATATATATATATATATATATGTATGTGAGAGACGGAGCGAATGTCGGATTTGATGGCAGAACGGTAATACCTTGACGGTGAACATTGCTTAGCGTTGAAAACACTCCAGTGCAATCTAGAGCGCTTTGGAGACATGAATATATCTATTTTTTTGTGCGCGAGTTGACTGTTACGGAACACACATGTGTATGTACACATGTACAAAAAAGCGACAATTAGAAAAGAAAAGAGGCGGATTTATGTACACATATTTAAATATATGCACATCAGTTTTCACGTGCCCAACACATGTGTGCGGTGCCACCACGGGATGGCAATCGAACTCCTTGATAGCGATGATGTACCCCGTCGAAAATTCAAATATAGCATATTTGGATATATATGACAAATTACAGATTGAACTACTGAATCATTACTATATAAGGTTGCCAGCAATAGAGTTTCAGACACAAGATGAACACAAGCAAACTACATACTGGAGTGAAACACCATACTGGGAGGGCTGATCGAATCGAAGCAACCTCGTTCGAGTGTCCAGTATGCCTGGAAGGAGAATCTTACGAATATGACGAGACAATGTATAAGCGGCAAGTAGCCAGTCAAACTGCACATGTAATTGTGACCGAAGGAAACTTTCCCTCCAAACAGTTATCTGAGGCGTGCCCAAATGGACACTTGTTGTGTAGGGATTGTCATGAACAGATGTGGCGGGACACCAGTTTGCAGAAGAAATGCCCTCTCTGCAAAGAGAGACTGTTTAATCCAAGTGCAGTCGAAAGCCGTAAAATCGACGTGTTTTCGCACGAGGAAGCCGTTTCCTGCAACGCAGACTCGGATTCGGCGGCTGCACGCAAGATCAAGCGTCTCAAGATTGAGGCAGAAGATTTTGAAAAAGATCGCCCGGCCAGAGAAGAACGCGAACGGGTCGACAATGAGGCTTTGGCAGTCATGCAGCGGTTAATGCAGCTGAGACTTCAGGAAACCGAACGAAGGAACACAGAAGCTGATCGATTAAGAGAACTGGGAATCAAAATTATGACAACTTCTCTGGATGATCGAAATATTCTGTGCATTTTCCGGAAGACAAAATGTTACCAATGCGAAGACGAGACGGAAATCGGTATTACGTTCCATTCGCAACCACATCATCGTACCTTGTGCAGTAGTTGCATGCTTGACCCAACAGAAGAAGACCGTTTACTGCAATGGACACGTCGGGAATCTCCTACACTACAAGAAGAAACTTCAGATGAAGACTCAAGGCTCGCTCTTGCAATGGGCTTACACGCGCGTCTGGGAAGTGACAGTAGAATTTCGCTATTCAGCGACGACCTGATGCGAATCATATTTGAAAACAAAATGTTGACAGATTACAGCGTACCTCACATTGTGAATGAAATTGATGTAAACGACTTCAACCACACTGTCATCAATTTACAGTTGTATGCGGTGATTAAAGGTGCTGGGCACTCGGATGAGGAAATTCGCTTGCGAATGCAACACAATCCGCACTTGATCTTGCACGCGGAAGAATCCATGAGTAGAGCTATATATCCCAGGCCACGTAATCGCCGTTTAGGTCTTACGCGCATCGAAACCTCTGTGTGGGACACGATAGAAAAAACTATGGATGGCGCAAATTTGTTAAGTGTCGGTCTTTGCCGTGTCAATGACGATGTTGCTGTCCCTGGAATACATGTCGCCTTGAGCACATTTGATATCGCATCGTCGACCAGCACTCCTACCAAACGCAAGAGCCCAGATTGGTCTACTGGAGATATATGTCAACCCCACAATACCAGTCCTCCCCGCGCTCACAAAAAGCTCGCCACCTCCCCAAGTCAGATTTCATCTAGTGTTGCTTTACTGGACCCGCAGGAAATTGCCGACATGTTGTGTAAATACGATGCCAAGCACAGCAATGCGTTTTTCGTATATGAAAATATTGGACTCACCCCTGTGATTCGCGGTGCGCTGGTGGCGTATATAGACAGCATGCGCGGGAACACTAATGATGACAAAATCGAGGTAGGTCGCGACCAAATTATTAGCATTCTCACTCTGGCGGCAGGGCATGAAGAGTGTCGCCATTTCATGGACACCATTGAAGGCATTTTCCCGACTCGTGAATTCAAAATCATATTACGTCGCACGGAAGCGGATACTGTTCCGCGCTGCATCGCTTTCCATAAAGACGACACACTCTACACCATGGCAATTCCTCTCAACGCTCCAGAGCATCAGTGTGTAGGTGGGCAACTTGTGTACTTGAATGAGGATGGACCGACATACGTTGCAAGGGATACGAATACGCTGACCCTTCATGATAATACGATTCTCCATGGAATTTCAGCTCATACGAGCGGTGTTCGCTGGGGAATGTATCTGATGACACCACTACTGGTCCCTGTGCTCGACGCATCAAAATCTACACACGCTGCTGCATAAATGAAGAGTTTTTGAGGAAAATAAAGTCATGTGTGTTGTTACAGGGAAATTGCACCAAAAATTCATTGGGTTTGTATATATAAGACGGCTTCACGACGATGATTATTTGCAAGTAATTGCCGAAGCATGGAGACAGGTCCTAATGCAGTAGACATGCACCCTGCGTCGGTGCGAAATGACGCCCATGAACGTCAGGAAATCGCCAGAGTGGTATATGCTACAATTACTAGTGCATGTGACAGTCATATGATCACCATGAGACAAAGCGCTCGTTATCATTTATTGTTTGAGTATTTAATTGGGTGCACAGAGGTCTCCATCGTTCTGTTGAACGGACCGTGGCCAGTCCAGTGCATATGGCCGGTGTCAAAAATCCTCGTGCATGACGCTTTGATCTTTTTTGAATATATTCGACGTATGGTAGCAAACGACACGAGTGGATTATTTCATGTCGACCGAGTTGTGTATCCCATGGCAAGTCCCACTTACATCGTATTTCACTCGCTCTGTAGTTTGGGTATGAAGCAACGATTTCGAGGTCCACCATCAACCGATCCAGGATCTTCGGAACATATGTACTACAAGATGTGGACGTTTCAGAACGATAGGTCATTTCAAAATTACTGTGCGCGAAATTTGAGATGCGATGTGACTTCTCCCGTACGACGAGTGAATGCCGAGTTGGCCGAGCGGACCGACGCCGAAATCCGAATGATCTTAGCGATATTTAATTGAAAGGCAACTTGAAACTGTAAACTTTGACACTCGTTTGATTGTGAAATTTATTAAAAACAATTTAAGATGATTTCGACTTGTCATTTGTGCTACATCTATGGCACACATCTTCTTTTCTACTTAAACCCAAACTTTTTCCAGTCAAACACAGTGCCATACTGGACATTACGTTCGTCTTCCTTGCTCTCCCGCTCTTTCCTCTGGCGCTTAGGCAATTTTTTCGGGTTAACGACCTTTGGCGATTCGACTTGCTTGCAGACGACAACATCCTCCTCTTTCCTCTTGCGCTTAGGCGATTTTTTCGGGTTAACGACCTTTGGCGATTCGACTTGCTTGCAGACGACAACATCCTCCTCTTTCCTCTGGCGCTTACTCAATTTTTTCGGGTTAACGACCTTTGGCGATTCGACTTGCTTGCAGACGACAGCTGCACCCACACATTCTTCTTCACTATCACTTGTACCCTGCGAAAAAATGTTGCTAATCCTCGTAGATGGTGACGAGAGCCCTGGAATCCGGGGTACTAACCACACCACAGTTGTACTTGCTGCGCCCTGAACGGGAGAAACATCCCTAGAGGAGCGCCGCGATGATTCGCGACTAAACTGATCCGAGTCGAATGATGTGATATCTTTGCGATTGCCGCCAGTGGGTTTCTTGACACCACCCGTGGCAGGTGCTGATTTTCGAGCAGCCTGCGTTGCCAGTGCCTTACGAGGTGCCATTCCGCCAGTCGATTTCCTAGCTGTCTGCTTGGTCCTGCAGAGAAAGAATTCATCAGTCGATGAGACGAGAGAACAGATGCAGCGGCAGAAGCAGATCACGCAGAAAACATGCACTTACCGAGCCATGGCAGATTACTGGACAAAGATGTTTGGTGTAAGATTTTACGGTAGAATTAGGTCTTTTCTATTTTGGGTAAATGCAGCGAGAAAACAAATATTGATAAGACGATTTCGAAGATCAGGACGACAGGAGAGGAAAGCAAAATATGCGGGACATGGCAATCTGCATTGAAGCATCCCGTTCACAAAGCAAGCATCAGTAAGCAAAAGTCACATGCAAAAGCAATAGTAGGTATATAAGAAGACTATTATGATATGGGTGAGAGGAGTGAGGGATGCAACGAATGAAAATGACACTTTTGCGGCATTGCGCTTTATTATTTGCATGCGCGTGTGTACGGTCTCAAGACTCGATTAGATTTATACCAGCTCGGTCAGCCGCATGTGGGGACGGTATATTACAGAGTGGGGAAACGTGTGACGATGGAAACAATGCTGCGCTAGACGGATGTTCATCATTGTGCACCTTGGAGACTGGCTTCATGTGCCACAATAGTCTACGAAGTATTATGTCCGACCCAGAGCAAGTGGGCGTCCGTGTGAGATGGAGCACAGGAATTCCTCGCACTCTTATTGTTTCCGATGTAGTCGAGTCGTGTGTAGGTGATCAGATTTGCAGGCAAGACAGCATAGCATGGCAGCCTACACTATGGGCATCTGTATATAATAGAAGCAGTGCGTTTCTTCCGCCCGCGGGGTTCTATTGTTCAGATTTTTGCGCCGAGACTTTCGAACCGCCATATGGACATGAATTTCAACAAAGTTGTCAGCCCCGCCCTGTGGACGAATGCATTCGGGGAATCGCTGATTGTGACAGAAACGCTTATTGCTTGGAACCTGCCAACGGCATCGGCTATTCGTGTCGATGTGACGCCGATTTTTTCGTGTCTGCATTTCATGGTCATGAATGCCAAAAAAGTGGCATAGAACTCGTGTTCAATATTACTGGGGGTGTGAATACAATTGAAGTCATGGACCGTGCTAACATAGTGCAGGCCAGGAGAATTTTGATTGCCAAACTTCTGTCACTCGAATACATCGATAGCACAAAGAGCAGCGTTGCTTTGGTAGAAGAGGGTGTGGTAGATTATCCACCCGATATGGTATCAAGTAGCATTGTGGGCACAGGACCGCGATCCGCGTTATTTGACGGACGATCACTGTGGCGCGTAATTTTGCGGATTCCCAGCCAACATGCAAATATGAATCTTTTCGCAAGCTCGGAACTTTGGAATAATTACGAAGAATTGGCGTCACAATTGATCGATAGTGACAAATATCGGATGTTTTCCGTGGAGCAGTGTTCTAACGACAAGCGGCGCACTTGTTCAAGTGATTCAGATTGTCTGAGAGGCGGGTTGTGTATCACAGTAATTGACACATCGCTACGTACCATGACAGCAGGAGGCAGCACGGCGCCTCTTTCCGTGACCTCGTCGTCCTCGGAAGTTATTTCTATCGATTATGATGCCAGTTATGCCGCTTTCAAGATTCGCATCAGATACGACAACACGGCACCTGGAATCATCGACATTGTATATGTATCGCGTCTAGCAGGAACTGGTAATCAGGCGCTGGCACTCACCACTTTGATTCCTGCCGAATTTCCGTGTCTCGCCGCTGGGGTTGGAGTCATGGAGCAGCGGAGAGAGAGCAATGTTTGTTGTCTTCAGCGATTCAATGATCTCTATAGTACAACGCGCGGTTTTGGTGACTTCTTAGCCAACGACACACTTGAATTACACCAAGCAATTACACAACAGGGGGCTTGCACAGATTTTGGAACGCCTCCTAGTAACAGAAGTATAGATCTCTTGGATAGATCGCTCGATTTCGTGGAGGGTATGTTTGCACGGAGTGGTCGGTCATCTGTGCAGGCAGACGCGACACCCACTCGAGGTTACAAGGACTTAAATTTATTCCTAGCGCTGGAGGACGTTGAAAATCATTTTGGGGCGAGGAGTGCTCTCACGAACGGAAATCGTTTGCGTTTTTTTGTAGGTATCGCTCACGTGAAGCCGACAAAAAGTAGTACGTTGACAGTGCGCAACACACATACTGAGATCCTTGGTGACGTTACCACATCGTATATCTTCACAACGCAAACGTCGACCGACTTTACGTTTGTAAAAGAACTTTCAGTGAGTTTGAGCGAGGTGATGCGCCCAACATTAAGAACGCCGTCGACGCTCGCTAGTCGGGTGAATGCAGAAGATGACAGTCGGATTGGTAGTGACAGTAACAATAGCAATGTCAACCGCAGCAACCATACCAATACCAGTAATAATAGCAGTGTAAGCGACATCGTTGACAACAATGATGCATCAACGAGACGTGAGTTTGTGAGTACAGCGTCTGCTTCTCTGAAATTTGCCACCATCAATATTATTGTGCCCGATTCGGTAAGTGCGACGGATGTAAACAATATTTTTGCTCCAGACTCACTAACCATATCGATTGGTTACAACAAAAATGAGGCTGCCGGTGTTTCAATATTACCGTGTCGCAAATTGTACCAGGGACCGGCAAAGGAGGATCTGGACGCGTTCCTGCTCGAACATGCTTGGTGTGCTCCCCAAGACCCTATTTGCGAGGCCCAAGGTCCATTGGTAATTGGAATGGGGGGGAGCATACAGTTTACGCTGCCTCTGCCAGAGGACGCCTGGGACTTTGATGCGTTGACAAGCGACAATGCATTTTTCTCCAAAAATGTATACATTGATTTTATGCTGATGGTGTCAGACAAGAACGGCAAGAAAAGCATGAGTAATATGCAGACTCAGACGGTCATTAAAAGCAGTAGTATTCGTCGTCTGTGTCAGGAAGAACGTGTTTCCTCGAACATTGAAGACATTTTCGAAGTCGACATGTTTTTGGGATTGGCCAGCAACGAGTCCGATTTTGACACATCCCTGGTGCAAAATCTGGACATTACTCATCAAAACTCTTCTGCAAGCATGTCGAGAGACATCTCGAGTAAAACATCGAATGTGGTAACCGTGCTGTTCCGTGGCGATCCGCAACTCTTTGCGCAAAAATACGCTGCGGAGTACACACTGGCTGTCGAAGACATAATTACGTTGCACTTTTTAAATTTAGACAAGAAGGCAGAGGCAGAGGAACTCATTGCCGCTGGTCTGGCGTTTACGCAAACTAATACGTTGGCTGGTAATAGAAACTCGCTCACGACAATGAAATTAGAGCCGTCGAGAGCACTGCTGGAAATCTGTCCCCTTCAAGCAAGAAGGGGAATGTTTGGGTGCATTGCACGTCGTGAAATTCGACAGCGCACCCTGGAATTCCAGACCAACTCGATTGTGTCACTTACAGGGCGAACCAATGAGGACGAAATATTTTCACACAAACGCGCTGGGTTATGGGCGCAAAAGAACTTTGGCGGCTCGCGTTTTATGAAAGATCTTGCGTCGAACCACAGCAAGATTATGCGTGCTCGCTACCAACTCAACTCTCGTTTCAGAAAGGGGTTCCTGATTTCGCCAACGGTGCCGTGGCGACAAGCCGACTTGGACGCCCAGAACTCAACCTCCATTTTCGATCTTGCGCAACACTCCATTACCACCATTTTAGTGGCCCTCGATACCAATATGGGGCAAGAGTATGAAGCAACAATTACTCTCACGGTCCCCCTGCAACTGCCACTAAGCGCCACACAAATCATGGAAAACCAAGTAATGTTGGCGGCCTCGTATGCTTTGGGAGCTGGATTGGATGCGAGTAACGTCTATGTTGACATAGGGAGTATTGTCGAGAATGGACGGAGGGGATGGCTCGAAGACACTGAAGGAATGCCACCGCGACGTCGGTTATCTCAAGACATGGAAGACATATCTTCGGAATTCAATATGGTTATCGGATTTGCGAAGAGTAATGAGGACGCCGCTGTTTCGGAGGCCAATGTGTTTCGCGAAACAATCCTTGATGTAGAATCCACGGTGACTGCCTCTATTCTGGAAACCGTCAATATGGCGCTTGTGAGAGCCGTGCCTGTATTTGTGCCGCCAGTGCGAATAGCGAGTACCAAAAAACAAATTCAAAAGGCTATGAGTCCGCTACTCTGTCTCGATAATACACAGTGGGAGATGGATGTAACAACACCTCTACAAATTGACCTGGGTTCCGAGAGTGGAAAAAGAAGAGTCGGATTCTTGAGGTGTGAAGGTCGACATATGAAACTGTTGGATGCAAGTGGCAATTATTCGAAATTACCATTCAATCATTCGTCCAATACAACAGTAGCAGTGCGAGGGCCAATGAATGAAAGTGAGTGGTTTATGCTGACACGCAGTGATGTGCTCCAGCGCAGCACCGCTTTGACCAGAGGGTGGTCGTGGTGGGATTTTTGTGCACCTCCCCCCCGGCTTGCCAATTTCACTTCCGCATTTATGATGGAGTGGAACAAGATTCACGATGAAGCCTCCATTCAATGTTGTCTGTGTAACGCGATGCCAAAGAGAAGTGGCAATGTAGTGCTGTATCAACATCATTACACATGGCCCATTAAAATCCACAATGAGTCCATATTTGACGAATTCACTAAAATCCGTTATGATTTGCATTCCACTGCTGAAGCCATCAACTCTAGTGTATTTAAAATCAATCCACAATTGCGCAACTTCAGAATTGCGCACGGAGCAAATGTTGCCTTATTTCGCACAGAAGATTCCGAAGTGCTTCCACCTCTGCCGTGGGACATTGACATTGTAGGTCGGACTCTTTTCCCGGTCTGTGGAGCCTCGTCGTGGCGGCAGAACAAACACAGATGCCAATTCTGTGCCATGAACACTTTTCGTCTCCCTGACATTTTACAATTTCCAAACGAGACGGATGCGTTTAAACGGGGTGGAGTGTGCACAAACTGCCCTGCAAATACGGCTGCTGGGCTCCTCAGCACGAAAGTTGAAGATTGTTTGTGCGCTCGAGGATATTCGTTTGTATCGAACACATGCGTCATATGTCCAGCAAACACCTTCAAGGACACAATTTCGAACACTGATTTGTGCAAGTCATGCGGACTCGGATTTGAGTCACGCAGTGGATCCACGGACATCAGTAAGTGTGTGAAACCCGTTTCCATGGGTCAGTACGAAACGGCCATCCCTGTGTATACCACTGTACTTGGATTGATCTACTTGCAGACAGCTGTAGAGACGAAATGGTTGACACCCGTACCCTTTCATCAAGACCAAACAATGTTGTGTATATTGACGTCAAACGGTGTGTCGATGGATTGCGGACGAGGTGTATACACCAATGTTTTTGCTGCGACACCAATTGTGTTTGGTAACACTTCAAATGCCTTGAAGTCAATCGAGTTGGTGACGACTGCATCACGTACATTAGGCACCGCGCGTGCGAGTATTCTGTCATTCCACAGTCAATCTGTGGGCGTTGTCGACCGCGTGCACGTGGTCTTGACACCGAAATTTGGCACACAATTTCTGGTTGAAGGGGTGGACCGTTATGATTTGACCGACAGAGTGAAACAAGTGTCACTTTTCCCAAGACCTGGATATATGGGACCAGCACCACCAGGATTCGTAGACAAAATTATTGATGGTCTTCCTTGGATGCGAGGAATCGTTGTGAAGAGTTCGTTGCGATTGCGTATTGCTAACAATAATCTTATCGACGTGAATATGGGAAACGATGTATACATGGTGTCGTTCATAACTACCAAGGAGTTGGACACTAGCAAAGGGTCATTGGACTGGCAGTGGATTGTGTGTGGCCGCCTGTCGGACAGCGGAAGCAGCTACGATTTTTGCAAGGACGAGGCCGACCCTGACAATCCAACGGAGCGCAATTCGGTGAATCCGCACGTCTTGGATGGGAACATTGTTCGGCTGAATGGAGAACGTTGTTGCGATTCGTGCTACGTGGACTACGAATTCATGCGAAATTGTGAACAAAAGTCGAGCAATCCTCGTCAGAGTAATATGTTTGACAACACATTCGAATGGATCCCGTTTTTGAATGCTCTCCCCCCCGCCGACGGAGGTACGTTTTGGTTGTACACTTATTTCACAAACGGACCGTCCGCGGCGTGTCTGGAATCGAACTGTAACGAGGCGTCTGTGTATCGAAACATGGCGCTCCACTTCGCGACAGAGCGTAGCACATCGTGGGGGAATTCCATTGATTTCCTGCCGGGAACGGTTTTTAACTACCGAGTCCCAATGCGTGCTGCTGTCACAAAAGTAAATCTTTATTCCAACGTTATTGGCTTCTTGGACATGTTTTCGCCAGAGCAGAGGATCCCAATCAATGGCATTGGTGAGGTCCCATTCTTAACGATTGACAAGCGCTTTGCGGGTCATACTTGCTCGCCACAATCGACTTCGACGCTCATCTGCAATAACAACGGCGTCAATATCACAGTGCCCGTGCAGTATAATCACGATTTAATGGCCGATCAAGAGAGTACGGCCATCATGGAATACATGACCACGGACACGTATGCCGATACGAAAGAAGCGACACACTGCTTCGAGGTAAGAACCATTCTTCATGCCCCCCACATGTGAACGTAACACGAAAAATCTTGTCAAAATGAGCATATTTTCAATCGTGTATTTTGCGTGCCTACGATTCTGACTCCCTTTTGCGTTTTGTGGAGCAGGCGTACCAAACGGACTTGACGTGCACTCTCGAATTACCAGGAGGTTCATGCAACAGCAGCTTCGTATATGAACAAGGTGGGACCACAGTCGATCTTATTAATACGTATGATGGTCCGGCAATCACAACATGTTTATCGGTCGAAGGCGGCATCGGAAGCACATGTCGCGAGTTTGCAAACTGGGAACCGGATGTTTTTGAAACAGGGCACCAGCCTGTTGTCTATCTGGAGCACAAAATGTCCGAGACCACCGCCCGTGTGCGTGCAGATTATGTGCCTGGCTTTCATTATGTCGCGAACAGCACCCAGACCGTCAATGTGTCGTCCTATGTCTTGGAGATTATTGCCGATGATGATGTGACGGGCATTCGCGACACCAACGAAAACACATCTGGACTGGTGCGTATCGAACGCCCGCTCTCTAGGTATTTGGAGACATTATCATTTTGTTGGAATAAACCAGACATATGGGCAGAATACGTGAATGCCGTCAGCATGCAGGCACTGTACAGCATGACCCCGTGTAAGACATACCAAAAGGATCGTGATAACTTTGTATTCCTACATGCCACTAATGTCTCTACAGACATGGAACTGAAGTACAGAACCGTACTTGCAATATATAAAACGCCTGCTGGACGTGATCGTATTGCCGATGTACAGAATGGAAATAATTTGCTGTTGGTGACATTTTCAATTGACGCCTCTCTATTTAACTCTGACGACATACAAGACATAGTACCCCCAGTGATTTATGACTTCACGGCAAAAGCGTATTCCCATCGATCAGTGGCTGACAATTTGAAAACGTGGATCACTTTCGCCGAAACATTTTCACGTCCGCAACATTTTGACAAAACCTCAGTGAGCACTGCATCCATCAATCCTACGCGGATTAATGGGGTGTTGGGGTTTTTTAATAGTGTCTTGAATGCATCAATATCATTTAATCTACCCGCTTCGCATAATGCTGTGAAAGTGCTATTCGCAAATGCTGCTCAGACGGGAAATGTCGTTGTTTCGGTGTGCAGAACACGGAAAACAGTATACACGTGCACGGAACGCGCTTCTACCAATGCCATTTCATTCGACAATGTCGAATTTTCAACACGATATGCATTCGGAGATTTGCTGATTGTACACGAGAATGGAGGCGCTATAGGTCAGAATCTTGTGTTCAAATTGGAAAAAATTTCTCGATTTCTCCCAGCCAATACATCGAAGAACGATCCCGTCAAGATATTTATACCGCGTGACAACACCATAGCCACGGTTCCAGGACGCGCACAATTGGCCATGTTAGCAAATCGAGATCTTCCACCTGTGTTTACCATTACCGGAACCATGTATGGTAGTTTCATTGGGACCGATATTCCAAATCTCGTTGCTTCAAAATTAAGAGATGACATCTACGTTTTTTGGGCACGTCAAGGGCACATCAAAATGACGTCTGTGACGCTTAATGCCGCTCAAACATCCAGTGCACCTGTGTCTCTGGATGATAGATATACGATTTCGCAATCAGCACCAACACCATCCACGGTGCAGATGCTACAAGATATGTGGGATGGAACCTTTCCCAATTTCCCAACATTTCAACTTCCACCCCAAGACATGAATGTCTACGAAGTTAAGAATGTGCGGGTCTTGTGTAATGGAATGTGTCGAAGTAATTTTAACGTACTGGATGGACCTGATGGACGTGGAGCCGTACCTTTCGACAGGACTCTCTCACAATTTCTCGACGCTGGAGCACACACGTTTAATATTGCAACAAACGGTGGATTCACAGCAGTCGCTGTCGTCCGATTTGCAGGTATTGCTGGTTCATTCGAACGTATCTTCGATTTTGGTAACGGTGCACGTGCCAAAAACATTGTGATGGGAAGAGATGGCATTTCTACCTCCTTATTTGTCACTATTCTGGACGATGGAGTTGCTGATTGCACCGCGCAATTGCCCAATGTAATCATCCAGAACAACTGGATTACGGTCATTGCTGGGTACAGATCGAGTGATCAAACTCTTGAAGTAAGGGTGGGGAGCGACTATGTTTCCACTGTATGTTCTACGGCGCGATTAGATCGAGTATTTTACAATACGTTTGTGGGTCGGAGTAATCGGCCATCGGATGCGTATTTCTCAGGTAGCATTGCCGGGATTTATTTGGTGGACCAATTATTGAGCGAGGCTAGGATTTGGCGAATTGTCGACGCCATGTTTCGAGGAATTGACGTGCTACAGGACAATCATTCCGACGACGCGTACGCCGATATGAACGTTACTGCCGTGATTTCCGACGGAATACAACTGAATTTTTCCGAGACGGATACGGATTGTGTGGCGAAATAAAGATTGGTGTTTCGGGTGTTTCGCACTTTTAGCATAGACTTGTGTCATTCTCCGATTGACATCTGATCAATCACATCAATGCACATGTGCACTGTCACAGACGCTGTAAAATGACGGATACGTATTATAATTAAATAATTAGACTCAAATTCCATCAACAGAGTTTTCCCGTAGAATTTGTACAGAGACAAGTTTTTGGTCCTTGGGATTATATCCTAACACCAGCACAAGACAGAGGCACAGGCAAACATTCTTATTAACCGACTTTAATATATAAGCATTTTTGTATTCAATGCGATATTTGACACACCGTTTGTGATAGTGTTTCTTGGAACAGAAACAGGTTAAATCGAAGTTTAGGAATGTTTCGCCTTCATCCTTGGCATTTTGCTACATGCTGTCTGTTGGTGTGCCACATCAACGCACAAATAATGGTGCCGTGCGACGTGGGGTACTCAGGCCCGGATGGGGGACCCTGCGTGGAGATCTGTGCGGCGGACGCTACGACATTAGTAGGGACCAAAAATCTTGCCCGTGCCTGTGGAGTTTCTGGCACTACAGCATGTGCAACGGGTGCGAAAAATACCAAGGATGGACAAGCTGTTTCAAATATCAATGACAATAGAATAGCTGGTTTGTACCACTCGAGTTGTGGAAAAGATGACTGGTTGAGGATAGACTTTGGAGTTACACAAGACATCAGACGGGTCAAAATTACTTACACAGATAAAAGATTTTTGTATAGATGGCCCGGTGCAAAAGTCCGGGTTGGGGACATTAATGGATTTAACAGTAATCCGGAGTGTGCAACCCTTATTTCTGCCGTGGTGAATGATCATGCATGCGTTGCTACTGGACGCTATATGTTCTTGGTGACTGGAATGTCAGGAGGAGATGCATGTATTGTTCTCCAAGAGATGGAGGCATATGGGGCGTGCACTGCCTGTCCCACGGGAAAAAGCATGCGAGTTGGCTCGAATGTTTTAATCGGATCTAGTGCGCCATCGGTGAGCACAAATGCTATGGATTGCGTATGTAATCCTGGTTTGACGGGCGCAGACGACAGCCCATGCACAGAATGTGCAGCAGGAAAGTACAAGAATGTTTCCGGTGATGCTGCATGCACAGATTGCGCAGAAGGCGAATATTCTGTGGTCGTCGGCGCTGTTGCCAACGTGTGTCAACAGTGTCCAATCAACTCACGCTCGCAATCCGGAACTAGCGAGCGTAATGGTTGTTTCTGTGATGTCGGATTTTCACTTTTCGACGGGCAAACATGCACAGAATGCCCTGTTGCTTCCTACAGAGAAGAGATTGGAAACTCCGCATGTGTAGTGTGTCTGACAAACACCTCTGTCGCCGCATGTGAGTGTCTAGCTGGCTCGTACGCGGAAACTCGCATCCTAAACCCGCCCCATGCACAGAGAAATTATTCTTCAATTGCATCGAACTCAATCGGGTCGTTGCTCGATGACTTGTCGAATTCTGCTGCGTGGATGTCCGACACTGTCGAGGGTAGTCAATGGATGGAAATCGACGCAGGGGAACCCATGCAAATTATGGGTGTAATTATTCAGGGAATGGGATTGAAGGCAGGTAATGCATCACAAAATCCGTATGTGAAACTCTGTCAAGTGGAATATCGACTTGGAGACATTTCAGGATCTAACTTCGCAATTGCCGGGGTTTTCTCTATGACAGATGGTTCTAAGAAACAACATACATTTTCACAACCAGTTTATGCTCGATACATTCGTTTTGTTGCTCTTGAGTGGAATGATTGGATCAGCATGCGTGCAGGGTTGATTGTGAAAACGTGTTCATCATGTCCACCGAATGCAAACTCGCTTCCGGGAAGTCCGAGAAAAAAGACAGCTGTAGGGTGCGAGTGCGCGGCTGGATCATATCAATCTTTTAGTCCATTCCGCAATAGTGCCACTGCCCTCGTCCCTGGACGTGCTCAACTTTCGACGATGTCCAATCGAAACTTGCTGTCATCAGTATCCACGGCCGTATTCGACACTACAGCAGGACCTCCTGGGAGTACGGGCGCTCTTACTTTCAATCGAACATTGTCACAATACCTGGATGGAGGTTCGCACACGTTTAACATTGCAACAAACGGAGGGTTTACAGCCATAGCTGTAGTGAAATTCACGGGCATGACAATTAATGCACAAAGAATCTTTGATTTTGGCAACGGTCAGGATGATGACAATATCCTGATAGGGAGAAGCAGCGCCAGTTCATTTTATTTCATTATAGCGAACACGGGGTCGACTTGTGCTGTCACATCGGAAAATG
>Ga0306870_1000166_pt1 | contig 16717 bp, 13 predicted proteins | sample AntRauMeHopE1496_FD_190435 | JGI IMG/M metagenome (GOLD analysis project Ga0306870, IMG submission 190435) | Saline lake microbial communities from Rauer Islands, Antarctica - Metagenome Hop E1 #496 (v2) (version 2) | ecosystem: Environmental > Aquatic > Non-marine Saline and Alkaline > Saline ... | reverse complement strand
GATTTTGGAAGTCAATCCGGGGATTCGATTTGTGATTCCCGAAGCCAATCGGAATTTTGTAGCGGAGCGCTTGGGCTGTGATCGAAATTTCCCAATAGGATTGACAGATCGACAAAGTTATTTTCTCAATCAAGCCGTTGCCATCAATGCGATTCCTTCAGCACACAACGAATTGGAGATTAATGAAAATGGACATCACAAGTTTCTGGGATATGTCATTCAGATTGGACCATATACGATCTACCATTCTGGAGACACCCTTTGGTATGAAGGATTGGAGAATAAAATAGCCCATTTCCAGCCAGACGTTTTGCTTCTACCCATCAATGGAAATAAGCCTGAACGAAAAGTAGCAGGAAATATGAGTGCTGCCGAAGCTGCTGCTTTTGCCAAAGCGGTGGGCTCAGGAATCGCCATTCCACATCATTTTGATATGTTTGAATTTAATACCGAGGATCCTAAGAACTTTGCGATAGCAGCAGAAAAAGAAGGAATCCCCTATCAAATACTCCAAATCGGAGAGTTTATCGAGCTCGAGTAAGGATCAAAAGAGAAATTTTTACCTTAAACATCAATTTTAATGAGCACGCATTTCGAACAAGTAAAAAGCACTTTTTTAATCATTCCTTTTTAAATTAGAGACCTCATCAAAACTAAATAAAATTTAATACAATTATCCGCTACTTTGCCAGTAGGCAAAAAAGACAAGAATATAATTGGTGCCAAATTGATGTGTGGGCGTTTCGGTCTTCCCTGCCTACGGCAGGCAGGCGTCTTCTGTCCCAATAAGCAAAGAAAATAAGGCTACTGGTGAAATTGCGGATAAACATAAAATTTAATTATAATATATTAGCTCAAGATCAATTAAGTTACAACACCCCCAACCTAATTTTACACCCTTATTTGAGAAATGCATTCTAATAAAACGATAATAAATTTTTGCCCTACGGGGATGGTACCCACCAAATCAGACACTCCACATGTACCTATCAGTCCCGCGGAGATTATTGAACAGACGCATGAGGCTTACGAAATAGGAATTACTATTGCCCATCTCCATGCCCGTGAACCTGACGGTTTTCCAACCTACAGGAAGTCTATTTATCAGGAAATTTTTGAGGGAGTTCGGAAGCATTGCCCTGACTTAATCATTTGTGGAAGCAGTTCCGGAAGGAATTTCCCTGAATTAGCAAAAAGATCCGAAGTGATCGAACTCCAGCCAGATATGTGTTCGCTGACACTTTCCTCCCTCAACTTTCAACATCAAGCCTCTATCAATGCACCTGATACGATTTCAGGTTTGGCTACTAAGATGAAAGAATATGGAGTCGTACCTGAATTGGAATGCTTCGGATTAGGTATGATTAATTACGGCATTTACTTGATCAAGAGGAAACTTATTGAAGGACCATTTTATTGGAACTTATTATTTGGAAATATTGCGGGTATGCAAGCTAATTTCTCTCAAATAGGCACAGCTATAAACGAAATTCCTACAGCTCATTTTATCAGCTTGGCAGGTTTAGGATCAAATCAATTGACTGTAAACGGTGCTTCCATCGCTATGGGATATGGTGTTCGCGTAGGATTGGAGGATAATATTTGGATGGGGCATAAGGGCGGTATTTTAGCAACCAACAAAGATTTAGTACTCCGAGTCCATCACTTGATGTCGATTCATTCCCGAGAACTGTTTTCATCAAAGGAACTTGGGGATTTAGGCTTTTACAATCGGAAAAAATGAGAAGAATAAGCTTCTTAGGGATTTCGAAGGATAGCGCGGCGATTCTCATGGATCTTGTATCCGAAATCAATGGGCAAAGTGAATTTGAATTCTATCCCAACAAAGATTTCGGGATAGAACCATTTATGCCATTGAAAATTTACTCCATTCAAATCCATGCCGCTGACAGTTGCCCACCTGATTCAGATGAATTGTTTTTTGGTGCAACAGGTCCGGTAAATAAAATGGCAATTTTCGATGATTTCTTAAATTCGTATGGGATATCGGAATCGAGATATACCCAACTAATTCACCCTACTGCATATATCGCCCCATCCTCTCAGGTATCAAATGGGGTATTAATAGAACCTGGCGTCATCATTAGCGCACAGAGCCAAATAGATTTTGGTGTTTCTCTTAAGCGAGGCTGTAGAATTGGTCATCACAATAAAATTGGGCGATTTACAGATATCAATCCCGGAGCAATACTATCTGGAATGATCACTGTTGGCGAAGGCTGCTTAATCGGATCAGGGGCTGTTTTGAAGGATAACATCACTATCGGTGCCAATACTATTATCGGAGTTGGAAGTGTGGTCACCAAGGACATTCCTGCCAATTGCGTGGCTTTTGGAAATCCCTGCAAAGTAGTTCGTGAAAAATGATGGATGTAGACTCCGTTAATCAGAAAAGTTTATTGCCCTTGGTTTCCATATGCGTCCAAACCTATCAACATGAAGAATACATTGGTCAATGTTTGGATAGCTTATTAAGCCAAAAAACTGACTTTGATTTTGAGATTATACTCGGCGAGGATGGAAGCACAGATCGTACAAGAGAAATATGCGAGTCATTTGCTCAAAAATATCCCGATAAAATCAGGCTTTTCAAACGAGATCTAAAGGACAAGATTTTTATACGTGGCAGAAAAACCGGAAGATTTAATTTCCTCGAAAACCTAAAAGCAACACAAGGAAAATATATCTGTCTATGTGATGGTGACGATTATTGGATTGATAATCAGAAACTGGAAAAGCAATTTCATTTTTTAAATGAAAATCCGGGGGTAGAGTTAGTATTTTCTAGCTATAAACATCAACGAAAAGATCAAACTTCTTATGTCGAAGAAGTGAAAGACAAAATTTATGAATCCGAAGAGATAATTGCTATTCATTATTTAGGTCATGTTTCAACTTGGATGTTCAGAAACGATCTTAAAGCATTGCTGACTAATCCAATTATCTATAAAGCCTTTGCGATGGATATGGTTATTCTGGCATACTTCAAAAATAAAGGAAAAATAGCGAGCCAATCCTTTACATCTTCGTTCTACAGGTATAATTCATCGGGGCTTTTCCGATCTAAGCAAAGTGCAGAAGTAACCAAAGATTTTGCCTTAATCCACTTTTATTTCTTCAGATATTTTCACAAAAGTGTTCGCACCTTATTTAAAAGTGGCGCAGGATATTTTTTCAAAAAGTATTTGAAATCAATTTTCAGAAGTTGACTAGATAAACCATTACTTGAAAAATCAACAAATATTCTTCCTCATCAACCAATCCGTCTGAATCTCATCGCCAAATGGGAAAGGGTGCGAACTGAATTTCTCAAACCCGTTTTTCTCATAGAATCGAATCGCACGTGGATTATGCTCCCAGACACCAAGCCAAATGTATTGCTTGACGTTTTGCTGTGCAAAGTCTACTGCTGTATCGAGCAGTGATTTGCCAAGTCCGCAACCCAGATAATCTTCCAAGACATACAAGCGGGCGATTTCCACACTTTCGGGATCTTGTATGTCTGTTTGAGCAGGAACTAGATTCACTTTGGTATAGCCGATGATTTCTTGATTGTCTTTGGCAAGAAAAAAAGTCGAGGCCGGATTGGAAATTTCCTTCCGAAATTGGGATTCCGAAAAGGCTTTATTCAGATAAGCTATTAAATTTTCGATCTTATTATTTGCCGTAAAAGCTTCCAGAAAAGCTCCGCGGGCCATCTCAAGCAGCGGAATCAAATCCTCTTCGCTAGCTTTGGTGATTTCAAAAGAAATATTACTTACTTGCACGATTCAATTTTTTGAGTGCCTGATCGACTTGTGACAAAGGAAAATCTCCCAAAATGGAGCGAAACTCTCCGCTTGGATGGATCACCACAAAACTTTTGCAAGGATAAGGAAATTTGAAAAATTGCTTCTCAAAAATATCTTCCGGATCTTCCTCCCATTGCATAATCTGACTGTATCGCTCCAGTCCTCCCGAGCTTTTATAAATATAAACCGGCTCGGCGGCATTCCCTTTTTCGGCCCATTTCCTCAGACTTTTATCTGCTTTATCCATAGCGTTGACCTCAAAGTCGGACGTGTTCATATTGCATTCGTCAGGCCCTGGATAGTAAAAAACGATCAACGATTTCCTCTTTGTAAATGCTTCTTTGTTTCCCGTCATTTCGTAAAATAACTCAGGATTATCTACTTTCCCCACAGGCATCCGATAGACCAAAACCATCTCACCTTCCACCTCGCCAGGAATTCCAAAATAAGGCATATTCAAGATTTGCTCCTCAAACTGAGTTTTAGTGATACGACCTCCCAATTCATTTCTGTAGGAGGTCTGGGCCGAAACGCCAAGAGTTAAGAAAAAACCACTGAATACCAGTGCTATTTGTATTGCTTTCAATCTGAGTACTTTTTATGCTAAATCACCTACTTCTCTCATTGCCAGCCTAAAAACTTTTAGTATGATAGGCTACTTCACTTAGGAAGATCTAAAGCTTGTCTAGCGTGGAGCGTTAAACTGGTCGAAAAATACGAATTAGGATTCAAAGACTTCAAAAAACCAGAGCTTGAAGCGGGAAAGAAATAGTTTTTATAACGCATCCCTATCAGCAAATCCAAGTATTAGCTGTGCCTATTACAAAAAAAACCGCTTCCAAATGAAGCGGTCTTTTAATCAACTAAACCTAAAAGCACTTGTGATTTACTTCCAGCCTCCGCCCAAAGCTCTGTAGAGAAAAGCATTGGATTTTAATTGAGCGGATTTGAGTTCTGCCAATTCGATTTGGGTCTGAAGAGATCTGGACTGCGCAGTGATGACCTCCAGATAGCTGGCATAGCCTACTGAGAATAGCGTATTGGAGTTTTCGATCGATTGTTTCAGCACGAGAACTTCTGATTCTTTCAAGTTCACTTGATTTTGATACGTCTCGATTTGATTCACCAGATCCAATACCTCCAGATATCCATCAAGCACCTTTTGCTCGTAATTTAACATCGCAATCTGCTGACCTGCTTTGGCAGATTCAAAAGCCATCCGAATCTGTCTTCTGTTGAATACAGGCGCCGCAAGTCCCGCTCCCATCTGATATATGGATGATGCCGGGGATAAAAACAGTCTGCTGAAATCAAACGCATTAAATCCCGCAAGGCCAAACAAAGTAATACTGGGGTAGAAAGACGCTTTGGCAGCACCAAGATCGCCTTGAGTCGCAAGCAATTCTTTTTCAGCTTGTCGGATGTCAGGCCTATTTTGAAGTATTGCCGCAGGAATACTACGCTGCTGATTGATGGCCGCATCAAATACGCCATCCAAATCAGATCGAGTCAGATCAATGGTAACTTTTCCGGACAATCTGTTCATAAACAGCTCGGCACTTCGCAATTCTCGCTTTTTAGCTTCCATAAGTGCCCTTGAGTTGAGTACCAATGCTTCGAATTGATCAACGGCCAGCTGATTGGCGCGGCCTCCTTCTTTGAGATCTTTGACTAGACCAACTCCAAGCTCCTGAAGTCCTATATTCTCCTCCAGAATCTGGATTTCCTTGTCCAATGCTAAAGCCAAATAATACTGACCGGCAATCTCACTAATTAGCAAGGCTCGCACATAATTGGACATTTCTACTGAGGAAAGATATCTTTCAATAGCTGCCTTACGCTGACTTCTGAGTTTTCCCCACACGTCGATTTCCCAGCTGAAATTCGCTCCAACTATGAAATCTTTGTACGGATCAGGGATTCTCTTATCTTCCGGAAGATTTTCTGACAGGTTGGAGTCAAAGTTTCCTACCCCATCCATAGTATATTCACCGAATTTACGTCTCGATGCTCCGGCCATGGCACCTACTTGAGGCAGCAATCCGGCTTTAGCAGTTACCATTCCAGCATTAGCCTGTCTGATTTGTTCCAAAGTCCTACGATTATCCTGATTATTAGCCAATGCTACCAGGATCAGGCGCTGCAAATTAGGATCAGGGAAAAACTTATCCCAAACCAAAAGCGAATCTACAGCCACCTCGGGCATATCTGAATACGTATCCGGGAGTACCACACTGCTAATGGGATTAGAAATCTCCATGTTTTTACATCCTAGAAGCAGGAAACCACTCGTAAGGATGATTAAGGCATTTGAATTAAACTTTTTCATTATGCTGCAACGGGAACAGATGTTTTGGATTTTTTCTTGGACTTCAATTTGGTATCGATGGTCTCAAAGACCACATATAAGCCCGGAATTAGGAATATCCCGACGAGTGTTCCGATAAGCATTCCTCCAGCTGCGGCCGTACCGATAGTTCTATTGCCTATTGCGCCTGCACCTGAGGCTATGGTAAGTGGGATCAAGCCACAAATAAAAGCAAATGAGGTCATCAAGATCGGTCTGAGTCGCTCCACCCCACCATTTATCGCACTTTCCACGATAGATAGTCCTTTGGCACGGTTTTGAATGGCAATCTCAATGATCAGAATTGCATTTTTGCCGAGCAGACCAATAAGCATGACAAGGGAAACCTGAGCATAGATATCATTCTGTAAACCTGTCAGGTATAAGAAGAAATAACTTCCGAAAATTCCTGCCGGTAACGATAAGACGACCGGTAGTGGAAGCATATAACTCTCATACTGAGCCGCAAGCAATAGATAAACAAAGACCAGACAGATCAAGAAAATATACACTGCCTGATTGCCTGAGGCGATTTGCTCTCGGGTGATTCCTGACCAGTCTATATCAAATCCTCTTGGCAAAATCTGAAGTGCGGTCTCCTCCACAGCCTGAATAGCATCTCCAGAGGAATATCCAGCCGCTGCATCTCCTGAAACCATCGCGGAAGTAAACATATTGTAGCGGGTCAGTTGCTCAGGGCCATAGACTCGCTCCAGCGATACGAAGTTGGAATAAGGAACCATTTCTCCTGTTTTGCTTTTGGCAAACATCTTCAGGATGGATTCTGGAGAATCCCGATATTCTGGCAAGGCTTGAATCATCACCTTATACATCATACCGAATCTGATGAAATTCGAGGCATAGTAGCTGCCCACATAGCTTTGAAGGGTTTGCATCGATTCATCTACCGAGATTCCCAGTTTGGCCGCTTTATCATGATCCACAGAGAGAAGAAACTGCGGGAAGCTCGGGTCAAAATTGGTAAACACGCCATTCAATTCCGGGCGCTTATTGAGTGCTTCCACAAATTGCTCGGTGATTTTGGCCATGTTATCCAACTCTCCGCCCGACTTATCCTGCAAGCGAAGTTCAAATCCAGCGGCATTACCAAATCCGGGAACGGGCGGAGGTGGGAAAAACTGGATATCAGCACCTGAGATATGACTGGTTCGTTCTTGGTAGTCCACGATCAGCTCATTGACATTCTTTTCCCGATCACCCCAGTTTGCCAAGTTAATCATACCCATCCCATAGGAAGCACCCGCAGTCTCGGTCAATAAGGAATATCCAGCTAGTGTGGAGATCGTCTCGACTTCGTCCAATGGAAGAAGGCTTGCCTCTACTTGAGCCATGATATCACTAGTCCGATCTACCGTTGCTCCAGGAGGAGTAGTCACGTTGACATAGATCATCCCTTGATCTTCATTAGGAATAAAACCAGAAGGAACCAGCGAAATCATACCTACAGTCAATAAGAAAAACAATCCCAAAGCACCGTAGGTGACCACTTGTCGATTGGCAATCTTGCGAAGGACTACCGCATATTTTCCTGCGAGCAACTCATATCTGGAATTGAATCCATCAAAAAACCGCTGCATCAGGGATTTTTTACCCGAATGCCCATCAGGGTCGTGCGGTCGGAGTAATATGCTGCAAAGTGCGGGTGAAAGGGTAAGTGCGTTGATTCCGGAGATCACAATCGCAATGGCGAGCGTAAGTGAAAACTGTCTGTAAAATATTCCCACCGGCCCTGAGAGAAAACTCACCGGAACAAATACAGCTGACATGACTAAAGTAATAGCAACGATAGCTCCTCCAATTTCCTTCATTGCAGCCACCGTGGCGTCAAATGCATTCATCTTGTCAACTTGCATTTTCACGTGCACGGCTTCTACCACCACGATGGCATTATCCACAACTATTCCGATAGCCAAGACCAAGGCAAAGAGTGTAAGCAGGTTGATGGAAAAACCAAAAAGCTGCATAAAGAAGAGTGTACCAATCAGTGAAACAGGTACTGCAATGGCCGGAATCAAGGTGGATCTGAAATCCTGAAGGAAAATAAACACGACGATGAAGACGAGAATAAATGCTTCAATCAACGTCTTGATCACCTCGAAGATCGATGCGTCCAAGAATCTGGAGACATCATAGGAGACGTTGTAACTCATTCCCGGAGGAAATGAAGATTCCTCCAATTCGCCCATTTTCTCCTTGATATTGGCGATTACCTCCCTAGCATTAGATCCCGGGCGCTGTTTAATCATGATGGAGGCAGATGGTCTTCCGTCTGTGGTGGACACCATGCTATATTCTTGGGCATCAAATACTACTTCTGCCACATCTTTTAGCTTCAGCAAAGAACCATCAGGCAATGCCTTTACGGTAATATTTTCGTAATCCTCTGCCTGGTTAAACTTGCCAGTGTATTTGAGCACGTATTGCAAATCCTGAGGAGCGCCGTCCGAACTGATGCCCGATTTACCTGGAGCAGCCTCTACGTTTTGAGAACGAATAGCAGCGGTCACATCCTGTGGAGAAAGATCGTATGCCGCAAGTCGATCCGGGTTCAGCCATATCCGCATCGCGTAGTCTTTGAAACCCATAATCTGGGCAAAGCCGACTCCATCAATTCTTTTTAGCTCGGGCAGGATATTGATATCTGCAAAGTTGAAAACAAACTTCTCGTCTTGTGTCGTATCAGCAGTCGTCAGATTGAGGTAGAGCAACATACTATTCACCTCTTTTTCGGTCGAGACACCTGCTCTGATTACCTCTTCTGGTAATTCATCCAAAACCGTAGCAACTCGATTTTGCACATTGACCGCAGCTTGATCGGGATCAGTGCCTACTTGAAATACAACGTTGATCAACGTGATACCATCATTGGTATTCACGCTGGTCATGTAGATCATGCCAGGCACACCATTGATAGCCCGCTCTAGCGGTGTAGCGACGGCTTTCGCCAAAACTTCTGCGTTGGCACCTGTATATTTGGCTGTCACAGTCACCGAGGGCGGAACTATCTCGGGAAACTGAGTAATAGGCAAAGAAGTGAACGCAAGCAGGCCCAATAGGGTAATGAAAACTGAGATGACCGTCGAAAGAATCGGTCTTCTGATAAATAATTCAAACATCTGTCAGAAAGATTAGATCGTAACGTCAAGTTGCTGATATACTACCTTTTCGTCCACTGACTGCGGATCGATGGTCATTCCGTCTTTGATCTGCTGGATGCCCTCATAGACAATCCGATCTCCAGGTTGGAATCCCTCTGCTATGTAGAATAACCCAAAACGCTGAACAGGCTGAAAACTTCGGATCACCACCTTATTTTCTTTGGTCACTACATACACGTAGGTATAATCTTGAACCTCAAAAGTGGACTTTTGTGGAATTAAGAAGATATTCTCAAGATTAGTTTTCATTTGAATTTTACCACTTGCACCGTGCTTTAGTAGCTTATCCGGATTGGGGAATCTCACTCTGAAAGCAATCGAACCTGTTCCTTGCTCGAAATCTGCTTCAGAAGTTTCCAATTTGCCATGCTCAGAATAATGTTGCCCATCACTCAAAATCAGAGTCAAATTCTCCTCAATTTCAGCTTGGTTTTCACCTTCGATCTTTTCCCGCATGTAGGTCAGGTAGTCGTTTTCGTTGAGCTTGTAATAGGCAAAAATCTCTGAAACATCCGTGATCGAAGTCAGAAGGTCATTTTCTGTCACTAAGCTTCCTAGCTTATGGGGAATCCGATCCACTATCCCGTCAAAGGGAGCCATCACTGTAGTGTATGACAAACCTGTCTGAGCTGTTTTCAACTGGGACTGGGCTTGGGATATTTTGGATTCGGCTACCGCTCTTCTCGATTTTGCAAGTTCCAATTCTGAAGGAGAAATAATATTCTTCTTCACTAGCGTTTCCAATCGCTCTACTTCTACCTGAGTTCCTTGAAGTTCAGCATTAGCCTGCGCTAAGTTGGCACGTGCAGAGTTTACCATGTCGTTGAATTCCGAAGAAGTCAGCTGAAACAATCGCTGACCCTTTTTGACAATTGCGCCTTCATCGACAAAAATCTGCGTGACAAAGCCACTGACTTTTGATCGAACTTCAACGAATTGAACTGCTTGGATATCTGCAATGTAGCTTTTAGGCACCTGTACTTCGTGAGGTGCAAGCTCAAGCACTTGGACCATGGGAAGTTTTGCAGTATTGTTGTCCTTCGAGTTGCCTTTGGTACAAGAGCTGAGGACGGCCAAGCTTAACACAATGACTAAACTTAATTTCAGATAGGAGTAATATGTGGTGCACAAGGCTTTGAGCCCGTGATTTTGCGAGAAATTCATGGTAGGGATTTGATAAAGAAATTCGAAAAAAGCCTAAGCGGCAAGAATTGAGGCAAAAAGTAGATTAAGGTGCCTGAGACTGCATTGATCCTTGCAGTAGATTTTCCCAACTACATACAACTAATAAAGGGAAGAAACGCTGGAGAACAGGATGGCTTGAACTTACAAGGTTAAGATTACCTACTATCCCGGCAAATCGAATCAACTGACGTCCACTGCTGTTTTGACTTACTCCAGATCGTCTGCTCGACAGCCGAGCAAACTTCAAAGGCTCAACCTTGCCTTCTTGAAGTATATCAACGGTAGCAGGTGCGAAATGAATCTTAGGCTGGTGATCAAGATTAATAAAAGCAGTGCCTATCATGCATAGCAGCACGAATAAAAGGCCAGATAACTTGGCTAGAGGCTTATATCTAAAAGCAATTGATCCCACGGTTGATTAATTTCCTTCCTATTATTTAGAAAGATTCCAAAGTTAACGGAAGAATGGTTGTATCTGTTTCCCTTTTCGGCCGCAAAGGTGAATATTTTAAAGAAAAAAACAATCACTTAATGAAAAGCACTTGAAAACGGGAGTGATTGTTTGTTACGTTTAGAATTTCTGAAGGGAAACTCCAAGGAGTCGATACACTCAATCGGAGCTGTCAAGGACGATCCGTGAAGGTTGTGACACTAGTCATCCATGGATATTATAGTTGGCACTTTATGGTTCGCTTGGGAAAAGCTATTTATTTACAAAATCATACAAACAATACAAGACACATTGTGTTCAATTCTAACATTTTAACTAACTATCATATGAAAAACATTGTAGAGATTGCATCAGACAACGAAGATTTTAGCACACTCGTTGCAGCTGTTGTTGCAGCAGGATTAGCAGAAACGCTTAGCGGAGATGGTCCTTTCACAGTATTCGCTCCAACTAACGAAGCGTTTGCAAAATTACCCGAGGGAACAGTGGATGAGCTTCTTAAGCCGGAGAACAAGGAAAAACTTGCAGGTATACTTACTTACCACGTAGTAGCAGGTAAAGTAATGTCAAAAGACTTATCTGACGGACAAAAAGCTGGAACAGTTAACGGCCAAGAAATCACGGTAACTATGGAAGATGGGGTTAAAATTGACGCCGCTACTGTAGTTTCAGCTGATCTTGAAGCTTCAAATGGAGTAATCCACGTGATTGATTCTGTGATCATGCCTAAGTAATGATCAACTAACCGTGCGGCAAAAAGTAAAATTTTCCGCACGGTTTTTATTTTTTACATGGTCTCATCCTATCCCAATTGAAAGATCAAATATCTGATTTACTCTGTAAGGGTATCGGCAATGATGCCTGTAGCCTTATTTTTTTGACTAGCGGGAAGAGCTACCAAGACGGAGCAGGCCCTAATGAAGACCGAAGCAGGCATTTTCGTTAGTGAGTGATGGCTTTTGAGATAAACAAATCTATTTTAATTTTACCTTTTACTGTTAAAAAATCAGATATAGGTGTTCATTTATTATTGAATTTAAAATCAAATTATCAGCCATGAAAAAATATTGTTGATCATCCCCTTGTGAAAAATTTTTTAAGCCTTTATAAATATATTCTTGCAAACAATATGACTAATCATATACTAGAATCACGTCCGATTCTTCACTATAGTAAAATGGAATCAGATGGCGTATGTGGAAGATATCCCACCATGGTCACGTTCCAATTGCTCAATATTTTATTATATTGATGGTTGTTGAAGCTAATTCATGGATCTAGACCCCTAGATTTTTTTAATATTTCCTGAAACTTTGCCACATGTCAATGTACTGACTCTAGCACCTATTTGCATCGATTAGCCGAACTGTCTACACATACTGAGCTTGGCAGAAAATACAAAACTTCATTTGATCACAAAGCCCAATTTTGGGGCAAATTGCTATCGCTGAACCTTATCTTTTATGGTAGTTTTCCCTTCAACGGTTATCTTCGAACCTTCCGCAAGCATTACTGAATCTGGTTGCATTTTATTCAAAAACTCAAAATCTTTTCCATAAACAACACCAAAATCTACTTTTATTTCAGAGCTTTCTACCTTATACTGTTCCCATCTTGGGTGTGTAACTTCATATTCATTAGTTACCGAATTATCCACTTTTGCATATCCCCAATAATGCTCAGTAATAAATTCAGTTTCACTATTTTTTATTATTTCTGAAGCTTGCAAAGCTGCAACAATTTTAAAATGTTGCCATATCTTATTCTTTTTCCATTGATATTCTACAGTTCTATTTGTAATATTCTCTTGCCACTTATGTCGCATTGGCAATGTTTCATAGTTTTCTTTATAAATTGTATTTGCTATGAAGGTTAGCGCAGGTTTAGGCACGATTTCTTTAATGAAAACAACACCACGTTTCCAAGTGTTGTTTTCAAGTCGTTTGACATAGAATCTTAGATTTACTTCTTCGAAATTAGTGTGAAAAGGAATTTTTACGCCCAATAGTTTGGTATCTAAAAACATAAAACCAATTAAGCTTACAAAACATTTATTTTCCCATATATCGAGTTCTGTTCCCGCAGGAATATATTTTGAAAGTACGCTTGGACTAATCACGTAATTTGCAATGGCTAATTTTCGCCATTCTGCATTTAGGAAACTCATTTTTTTTATTTTAATGATCTATGACTAAATATAACCCCGATTGAAGATGTTTGTTTGCAGTAGAGCAGCTCCGATTTTAGATTATCTTATTTCCTAAACTGCCTTTCTTTCTCTTTTTAAAAATATACCAGACAAGAAAAATACTTCCCAAAGTATGTAGAGGGATTTTTTTATTAGTGTATATCCGAATTTGCACCAGTAAAAGGCAAAAAGTGACTTAATCTACGGTAAACGCTAGCGTTACCTATACTTTGGTCACCCGTCATAGGACTGCTGCAGTTCGGGCACGGCTCTGCACTTGTTAAATAAGGGAAATTAGGCGACAGACAGAATTGCGAATAATCACAATTTTATTTAATCGTATCATAGGCGAAGTACTCTTACGCTTTACTTAATCATCTCCTTAATCACCGGCCCTGCTTTCTCCTCTGGATACTCCATTCCCAAAAGTTGAAATACCGTCCGAGCGACCATCGCAGATTGCCATTGTCCTTTGATTTTCATTTCTCCCGATGCAGGCGTATCAGGTCCAATCGCCATCATCCAGATTTCCCCAGCTTCCGGAATGGATGATCCATGACCTGTCCAGGAAGTTTTCGTCACGCCCCTTCCATGATCAACAGTAATGATCATAGTGGTTTTGTCCTTGTATTGCGGATCGGACTGGAGATATTCCCAGATTTCTTTGATATAAGCATCAGTTTGCTTGGCTGACCAGATGTATTGATCGTATTTATTGCCATGCGCCCAGTCGTCTGTCTCACCATAGGCAATATAAAGTACTTTAGGCTTTTTGGTTTTCAAAGCTTCCATGGCATAATGATGCGTAAAAGGATCCAATCGAACTCCATCCCAAGGACCTCGGATCTCATACTGCATACGATTGATAAGCTGCTCCTTTTCCGTTAGGTTCGGTCCAGTAGCTTTTGCAAAGCCGGCATTTACTGGAATCCCGCTTCGCTCAGCATTAATGATATACGGAAACACATCCCAAGATCCGAAAGCCATTACTTTGCCTTTGTATTCAGGCATCCGATTCAGATATTCTAAGAAAGTGACGTTTTGATTATTGATTTTATCATTGCTGTTAATCCGTGGATCATCGGCAAATCCGCTCAGCACTTCATTGTAACCCGGGTAGGAAAACCACATTTTATTCTGATTATCAACCAGATTACCATAGGCGCGGTTGCCATAGAGTTGACCTTCTTTGGCAATGGTATTCCAGAAGAAAGGAAACAACATCTCTCTTCGTTTGATCGGATCAGTAGACCAATAATCTGCCAAAAGTGAATTGGGAGTCTCGATCATCCCCGTGTCATTGACCATCAAGGAGTCCGCCCCCTTGAAAAGCTCCTGCCAGCGAAGGCCATCGAAGGTGATCAATACGATATTTTCGGTTTTGTATTCTTGCCCTTGAGCTGAACCAACTAGTATGCCTGCAAGGACAAAGACGGTAATTAATCTTTTTTTCATAGTGTTTCGAAAATTTCAATATGTGTTTCCGCTTACTTGTACGTAACCAAATTTAAAACAGATTTGCTTCCTAAAATCCCCCTTGCCCCCTTTGAGAAAAGGGGGATTCAATCCAATTCCAAATCAATATTTCATTTTTGACGGGAACGTGCACATATTAGGATACACATAAATTTTAAATATGTGTATTCGCAAAGTTGCACTTCGCCAAATTTATTATTGATTTGATTTGAAAAATCCCCCTTGCCCCCTTTGAAAAAGGGGGAATTTGATCCGATCCCACTTTCAACAAGCCTTTTCAGGCTGAAAACTTTGAAATTACAATCTATAATTGTCAAGTTGAGATCAGTTTTTTTATCTAAACTGATTTTCGCATTAACCAATCTGTCTGAATTTCATCTCCAAAGGGAAAAGGGTGAGAGGAGAATTTCTTGAAGCCGTTATGCTCATAAAAATCAATGGCTCGGCTGTTATGCTCCCACACTCCCAGCCAGATGTATTTCTTCTCTTGTTGCTTCGCAAAATCAATAGGATGTTCCAAAAGTTTTTTCCCCAAGCCCAATCCGATATATTCATTCAAAAGATAAAGTCTAGCGATTTCCAGACTATCAGGATCGTGAACATCGCTTTGTGCTGGGCAGAGATTTACCTTAGTGTAGCCAATAATTTTATCATTTGCTTTGACAAAGAAAAAGCTAGATGCGGGATTAGCTAATTCTTTCGAAAATTGGTCCTCCGTAAAGGCTTCATCCAAATAAGCGATTACATTTCCGAACTTATTATTTGCCGCAAAGGCTTTCAAGAATGAACGTCGGGCCATTTCCAGCAGCGGAATTCAGTCGACTGAGTGACCTTTCTCTACTTGGAAGTCGGAATTAATTGTAATCACGATTTAGATTTTTTAAAGCTACTTGAATTTGACTGAGTGGATATTCCCCCAAAATTGAACGGTAATTTCCTGAAGGATGAATCACCACAAAACTTTCACAGGGATACGGAAACTTAAAAAATTGCTTCGTAAAGATCATCTCCGGATCTGGATTCCATTGAATATTCTTTCCATATTTTTTCAGCCCTTCCTGGCGGGAATATAGGTAAATGGGATTTGCAGCGTTTTCCTTTTCGGCCCATTTCAAAAGCGTTTCATGTTTCTTTTTAAAAGTAGAAGCATTATTTCCCGAGCCCGTGGAATTACACTCATCTTTTCCCGGATAATAAATTACAATCAATGACTTACCTAAACTGAAAGCTTCCAAATTATCCGTCTTTTCATAATAAACAATCGGATTAGCTATCTGCCCAAAAGGCATTCGATGAACTAGAACTTGTTCATCTGCTTCTTTCCCAGGCACTCCAAAATAAGGCCCCTCCAAAATCTGCTTCTCATATTTCTCCCTTGTGATGATTCCCCCCATCTCATTACGATATACCTTTTGAGCAAAAGAAACTTGAGTTCCAACAAGAAACTGAGTAAATAAAAATAGAATCAGGATTCGCTTCATGGTTCCAAAAGTAATAAACCAAGACTAACCAAACATGTAAATCGATCTAAGTTGAAAAGATAAGCTCCTAATACTTGCGGAACTCAATTTCATTTTTCGAAGCTTCCCACTTCGTCGGCAGAAGGATGGCTCGTGCTTAGCCATAAAAAAAGCCGGCTCTTTCAAGCCGGCAATTCTTCTTTTAGTCTGGTAGCTCATATCGGAGTGTTCCGACTATGACCTCATCTGTCCCGGGCATATAAGGTGATTCGACCAGATAGACCTTACCTCCGTCAGCCTTGACTTTGACTGCGGCCTCATCCACGAGACAGTGGTTATCTTTTTCTTTTTTGTCAGAAAAATGAATTTCATGGGTATTAGCGTCGTATTTTCCCCAAATATGTTCATGCTTGTTGTTAACCATAAGCGTTTCCACTCCACCTGTCAAGGCTGCTTTGAGTAGTTTCTTTCGATCATTTCCGATAGCTAAATTCTGAGCCTCCATGTTGCTGAAGTTTTCGTTTCTCTTGATCCTTTCCCGTAGAAGTACGGGCTCTGCAATGTCCCAGGATTTCTGGTGCAGCTCCTTGATATCGTTCTCCGAAAATGCACCGATCAC
>Ga0306870_1000165_pt1 | contig 16749 bp, 12 predicted proteins | sample AntRauMeHopE1496_FD_190435 | JGI IMG/M metagenome (GOLD analysis project Ga0306870, IMG submission 190435) | Saline lake microbial communities from Rauer Islands, Antarctica - Metagenome Hop E1 #496 (v2) (version 2) | ecosystem: Environmental > Aquatic > Non-marine Saline and Alkaline > Saline ... | reverse complement strand
TGTGTCTAACCCTTTTTCATGAGGTATCCCTGCTAGTTTCTCCCGTTCGAGCAGCCCACGATAGCGATCGGGAGCCGCGGTATGCATTGCAAAGCCTTTTGGGAAACTGGAAGGCTTTTTTGTGTCTAACCATTTTTTAATGAGGTATCCCTGCTAGTTTCTCCCGTTCGAGCAGCCCACGATAGCGATCGGGAGCCGCGGAATTCATTACAAAGCCTTTCAGGGAACTGAAAGGCTTTTTTGCGTCTAACCCTTTTTCATGAGGTATCCCTGCTAGTTCTTCCCGTTCGAGCAGCCCACGATAGCGATCGGGAGCCGCGGTATTCATTGCAAAGCCTTTTGGGAAACTGAAAGGCTTTTTTGTGTCTAACCCTTTTTCATGAGGTATCCCTGCTAGTTTCTCCCGTTCGAGCAGCCCACGATAGCGATCGGGAGCCGCGGAATGCATTACAAAGCCTTTCAGGGAACTGGAAGGATTTTTTATGTTTAATACTTTCTCGCAACGCTTTCTTGGTAGTTACTTCCGTGAGGCAGCCCACGACAGGTATATGAAATTAACTATTTATGACATTGGCAATTGACAAGCTGGTTTATTTACGTATCACACTTTTTCGGAAGGATCTGTTTCTTTGTTTCCGCATGTGTTCATGTCAAGATCTAGATCTGAGGTATTTATTGCAAAGCCTTTTTAGGAAACGAAGAAGCTTTTTTGCGTTTATCAATTGAATCTGAAAACACTTCCTTGGCAGTTTCTAACAAAACTTTTCAGGGCACTCAGGTGATTTTGATATTATATACTTTGCGTGGACCTTTTCATCACCCGATCGTGCCGCTCACTATAGGGATCGGGAGCAGCCTATTCATTGCAAGGGTTTCAGGAGATGAGAAGGTTTTTTTCGTTTAGTAGATCTCACAATACTTCCTTAATAGTTTAAAACCCCTAGAGCAGCGCACGATAGCGATCGGGAGCCACTTATTCGTAACAAATCCTTTCAGGAAACTGAAAGGATTTTGCATAAGATCGTTCTGCATTTGGCATTTTATCACAACCCTTTCTGAGTAGTTTCTCCCTTTCGAGCAGCCCACGATAGGGATCGGCATTTGCTTATTCACTATAAAGCCTTTCGGGATACGTTAGGGCATTTCGATGTTTATAGGTTTTTTCACAGGGATTCGTTTATTAGTTTTCCATTCGAGTAGCCTACTTTGCCAATCGGCAGCTTCGGTATTCATTAACTAGGCAACTAAAAAGCTGGTTTTTTGGTGTAGAGCTTTTCATCTGTCTTTCTTGGTCGTTCTCACGCTTCAGTAGGATTCCATGGGAATGGTAATCCGCCTAGTCACAATATTTCATCAGGAAACCTGATTGATTTTAAACTATTTATCAAGAGGAGTTTTTGTGCCAATATTCTTACTTTCTAGGAATTCGTCCTAGCCATTAATTCTGTTGGAAAAGCGAATTAATATGTCGAAGATCTTTTTACAATAAGTCCAATCTCAAGAAATCTATCCTTATTCAATATAGGGTAATAGTTTACTACAGCTGTTGATTCCTTTTCTTACTTTATTCATATTTCCCCCCTGAAATACAGACGGATATGACTTTTCTAATGTCTACAAACTAAACTAATTAGAGTACTAGATCTGTTTTGGAATTACTGTCTGGAAACTTGGTTAATGTTTCTTCCGGACGCGCACTTTTATCCTAACTTCAACTTTTGGAAATTGAAGGAACTTGTTTCTAATCCCGAAAAAGAAACTGGAAATCTATATAGCAAAGCCAAGTAGCTTTTGACTTTCTTGATTTGCGTCATCATAGTAATCGATTCTTGAATAGGAAGTAAACTCCTGCTGACAGTGTCCTCTGGAGTAAGGTACAGAGCACTTATACCTTACTCAACTTGAATTCCTCCTAACTGGCTTTGCTGTAAAACCAGAAGTTATTTTTTACTTGTTTAATCTATATATCGTCTATTTTCTGCCATCCGACCGGAACGCTTTCTAAGATAAAAACTAGCGAAAATCAAAAACATGGAGAAGCATAATCCGAAACCAAGATTCCAATGATTAAATTTAATTCCTTAATCGAAAAACAATTGTGATTTTGGATATTCAATATCTGATGGGACTTTGTTGAATGCCAGCAGAATCCCTTTTTTTTTAATTTCGATTTAACACAAGATTTAAGGTCGAAGAGTGTTCAGATTATTTAGTTTAATGCAGTTAGCCACTACCAAATACAGCCATTGTTTATTTGGCGAGTGCCAGAAATAAGTCGCTAGTTAGCTTGTCACTATCCAAGAAAAAAGGAAAAGATTTACAGATCGATCAGAATTCAGTAGGAAGTGGGATGTTTTAGTTTTTTTAGAATTTGTATATTCCAAATTGCAATAGTAGCCTTATTTTCTTGGCTTATCGGGACCGAAGACCGAAAAAACAAATCATCAATTTGGCGCCATTTATATTCTTATCTCTACCGCCAACTGGCAAAGTAGCGGATAATCAAAATTTTGAATTAAGTTTTGAAACAAACCCAGGTGATTACAGCATTGCGAAGCATTCGCTGGTTAAGCTTATTCTCAGCAACATCAACTAAACTGGCTCAGATGATGGGTTACATGTTTGTCGTGGAATTTTCGCCACTCTTCGTAATTCAATTTCCCAAACCTTGGATGAAAAGTTGACTGAGTTGGATTGGCTTGAAAGAAGGCATGAAATTCCTCTACTGCATCTTTGAACTTCGATTTGGCCGTATGCAGTGAGTCGAATCGAAGAGGCAATAGATCATCCGGAAGACCTGGAGCTCTTACTCCTTTTGGGAATACCATATCAGTATTTAGAAGCATTTCTTTATAGCCAAGTTGTTTTTCATTTGGCACAAGCTCAGGAATCTTTATTTTTCCCGTAGACAGTTTAAATGTTATGATCAAATGTTCCAACATGTGTTGGGGAGTCATTATTCCAAATTGTCGTTCGCTATTTTCTGTGAGTTTTTCAAGGTGATTTCCGATTTCTATGTCTGTCATGGTATTTTGATTTAAGGTAAGATATAAAAAAAGCGTTTGAAATATTCAAACGCCTTTTCACATTTAACGAACTCTAAAATTTAACTTCCGCACATATCGCAATCTTCAGGATCTTCCAAGGAGCAGACTATGGCATCTTGTTTTTCTTTATTTGCCAGTTCAGCTGGGCTTAGGGCTGTATTTGGTTGGCTAAGCTGTGATTTGTCCACGGTAAATTTGATTGCAGCAGAGGCTGCCTGAGACCTTAGATAATACATTCCTGTCTTAAGACCCTTTTTCCACGCATAAAAGTGCATAGATGTAAGCTTGCCGAAGTTAGGATCTTGCATGAATATATTCATACTCTGTGATTGGCAGATATATGCACCTCTGTCGGCGGACATATCGATGATGATTTTCTGAGAAATTTCCCAAACCGTTTTGTAAAGGTCTTTGATGTGTTGAGGAATCTCAGGGACACTTTGTACTGACCCGTTTGTCGAGATCAGCTTATTTCTCATGTTGTCATTCCAAAGACCGATGGCGATCAAGTCTTTCATCAAATGTTTGTTGACTACAATGAACTCTCCTGAAAGTGTCCTACGGCTGTAGATATTCGAGGTGTATGGCTCAAAACACTCGTTGTTTCCCAAGATCTGAGAGGTAGACGCAGTAGGCATAGGTGCCACAAGAAGTGAATTCCTCATGCCATACTTTTTTACCTTTTCTCTTAGCGGACTCCAATCCCAGCGATTTGATCTAGGAGTCACACCCCACATATCAAACTGGAATATTCCCTTAGAAGCAGGTGATCCGCCATAAGTCTCGTAGGTACCTAGCACTTTGGCCAGTTCCATAGAAGTTTCAACGGCCGCAAAGTAAATGGTTTCAAATATATCTTCATTAAGTCCTTTGGCCTCAGCTGAATCAAAAGGCATTCGGAGCATGATGAAAGTGTCGGCTAGGCCTTGAATTCCCAAACCAATTGGTCTGTGTCGGAAATTGGATCTTTTGGCTTCCTCAACAGGATAGTAGTTGACATCAATAACCTTATTCAGGTTTTTGGTAGCTACTTTGGTGATTTCGTAAAGTTTCTGATGGTCAAAGAAAAGCTTTCCGTCAGGACCTTTTTTTACAAATTTTGGAAGAGCCAAAGAAGCTAAATTACAAACGGCTACTTCGTCAGGGGCGGTATATTCAATAATCTCTGTACAAAGGTTGGAAGATTTGATAGTCCCTAGATTCTTCTGATTCGACTTACTATTCGCCGCGTCCTTGTAGAGCATGTATGGAGTTCCAGTCTCGATTTGAGATTCCAATACCTCGAACCAAAGTTCTTGAGCCTTAATCGTTTCTCTAGCTTTACCCTCTCTTTCGTACTTTTCGTATAAGCGCTCAAATTCTTCGCCATAACAATCCGAAAGTCCTGGAGCTTCGTTTGGACAGAATAATGACCACTCCTTATTCTCTTCAACTCGCTTCATGAATAGATCGGGTATCCATAGTGCGTAAAACAAATCACGGGCACGCATCTCTTCTTTCCCGTGATTTCTCTTCAATTCCAAGAAATCTTTGATGTCGGCATGCCATGGCTCCAAGTAGATAGCAAAACTACCTTTTCGCTTTCCTCCACCTTGATCCACGTATCTAGCCGTCATATCAAAATTTCTAAGCATAGGTACGATACCATTTGAGACACCATTGGTTCCCTTGATGTATGAGCCTTTGGCTCGCACATGATGGATTGATAGCCCGATACCGCCTGCTGATTGGGATATTTTAGCACACTGTTTCAACGTGTCATAGATGCCATCAATGCTGTCATCTTTCATCGTCAATAGAAAGCAGGACGAAAGCTGGGGCTTAGGAGTACCGGCATTGAAAAGTGTAGGGGTCGCATGGGTAAACCACTTTTCGGAAAGCAGGTGATAGGTTTCTATTACTGCCTCCATATCGTTTTTATGGATCCCAACTGCTACTCTCATCAGCATGTGCTGTGGACGTTCCACTACTTTGCCGCTTAGTCGAATTAGATAGCTTCTCTCTAAGGTTTTGAACCCAAAATAATCATAATCAAAATCCCGCTTGTAGTCTATGACTTCGTCAAGTTTTGCTGCATTTTGCTTGATTATCCCATATACTTCAGGATCAAGTAGTGCAGCATTTTCTCCGGTGGCAGGGTTTACGAAAGTGTACAGTCGCTTCATGGTATTGGAGAAGGACTGACTTGTCGTTTTATGAAGATTTGAAATGGCTATTCTTGCAGCCAATGTCGCATAGTCTGGATGCTTTACCGTCAAGGAAGCACACACCTCAGCCGCTAGATTGTCGAGCTCGGTGGTAGTGACTCCGTCATACAATCCATCAATTACCTTTTTGGCAACCTCGATAGGCTGGATGAATTTTGGGTCCAGTTCATAACATAGGTTTTCAATTCTTGCGGTGATTTTATCGAATCGTACTGACTCTCTCCTTCCGTCTCTTTTAATTACTAGCATAGTGGTGTTATTTAGGTTATAGTGGGGAAGTGAAAATTAGAATTCTTCTGCAATGGTAAATCCTCGTGAGCTTTCGTTGCTCTCGGCAGATCCCATTACACCTGCTTTTTGATAATCACCCACTCTTTTCTCGAAGAAATTAGTTTTTCCTTGTAATGAAATCATGTCCATAAAGTCAAATGGGTTAGTACTGTTCCATACTTTTTCACACCCAAGCTCCATCAATAATCTGTCTGCTACGAATTCGATGTACTGACACATTAATACTGAGTTCATTCCAATAAGTCTTACTGGCAAAGCGTCTGTAACGAATTCTTTTTCAATCGCTACAGCGTCTTTAATGATCCCCATCACCGTTTCTTTTGGCAATTGGTTCTCTACGTGCTGTGTATATAGGTGGCAGGCAAAATCGCAGTGAAGTCCTTCGTCGCGGGAAATCAACTCATTGGAAAATGTAAGGCCAGGCATCAGTCCACGCTTCTTTAACCAGAAAATTGAGCAGAAAGAACCTGAGAAGAATATTCCTTCAACAGCAGCAAATGCTATCAATCTTTCTTGAAAACTCCCATTATCAATCCAGCGGAGGGCCCAATCTGCCTTTTTCTTTACGCAATCAATATGTTCTATTGCGTTTAAAAGTTTGTCTCGCTCTACAGCGTCTTTGATATAGGTATCGATCAACAAGCTATAGGTTTCAGAATGGATATTTTCCATAGCAATCTGAAATCCATAGAAAAATTTAGCTTCGGTATATTGTACTTCTGCTACAAAATGTTCGGCAAGATTCTCATTTACAATACCATCGCTTGCGGCAAAGAAAGCCAGCACGTGAGAGATAAAATGTCTTTCTCCATCATTCAACGCCTTCCAGTCTGTTAAATCTTGACCCAGATCAATCTCTTCAGCTGTCCAAAAACTGGCCTCAGCTTTTTTGTAATATTGCCAAATGTCGTTGTGTTGAATAGGGAATAAAACAAAGCGTTTCTTGTTTTCTTCTAAAATTGGTTCATACTTCTGCATCATTCTTTGGTTTATTTGATTTGATAAGTTTTTTAACTAATCAGCTTTCCATTTGGCTGGGGATGGAAAAGGCTGCCTTTTTAGAACAGCCTTAATACAAATATGTGAACCAAAAATGATAAAAAAAACCTGTGGGGCAATGTTTCGAATGCCTTTTTGAACATAAGTCAAAACAATATAATAAATTGATTATTGCTGAGTTAAATATCACTGCATAAAGTAAAGAATGAATTATTTAGAGAATTAGAGGCTACCATTCTTTTTTCGAAAACTTTAACAAAACTTTTTTTACTCAAATTCAAGAGAAATTTTGAATGCTAGTCAAAAAACAAAGTGCATTTTATTCCTGTCGTAATACATTGACTCTCAATTCTACGGATATTTTTTTCACTTAAACATCAAACAATTTGACAGGTTTTTTGGATACCCATTCCTATCTTTTGAGACGATTTTGAGGATTTTGGTGATGAGATTTTGCATTCACAAGGAATTGCTCTAATAAAATATCTCAACTCGGTTTTTTTCTTCTATTCATGTTGCCTATATTTGCACTCCGAATTCGATAATAAGAATCATAAGACATGTACGCAATTGTAAACATCGCAGGAAAGCAGTTCAAAGTAACAAAAGATCAGTTTGTGTTCGCCCCAAAGTTGGCAGCAGAAACTGGCGCTTCCGTGGAATTCGACCAGGTCTTGTTAGCTGAGGCTGACGGCACTGTGTCTGTAGGAGCTCCTCTACTAGTTGGAGCAAAGGTATCTGGGAAAGTCCTGGATCACGTCAAAGGTGATAAAGTGATTGTCTTCAAAAAGAAGCGGAGAAAAGGCTACAAAAAGAAGAATGGTCACAGACAGGATTTCACCAAAGTATTGATCGAAAGTATTTCACTCTAAGTTTTCTAAAGAAAACTATAAACTTATATAACCATGGCACACAAAAAAGGTGTTGGTAGTTCCCGAAACGGTAGAGATTCACAATCCAAAAGACTGGGTGTGAAGAAGTTTGGAAGTGAGCAAGTTATTGCTGGTAACATCATTGTAAGACAAAGAGGTACCAAGCATCATCCAGGCAATAATGTAGGTGTGGGCAAAGACCACACACTATTTGCACTTACGGATGGCGTTGTTTCTTTCAGAAAGAAATTCGATGGCAGATCTTATGTCAGCGTATTGCCGGTGGAAGCTTAATCAGCCAAATCATCATTCGAAGCTCCTTCATTTAGTTGAAGGAGCTTTTTTTTTGCTATCTATTGTATTTAAAGACCACTGATCATTTTTTAGACACAGGTTCCAATCAGATCTGTTAATTTCTATCTTCAGAAACGCAAACTTACATTATGAGCAAGAATTTACTCTTTTGGTCTCTATCACTTTTACTGATATGGAGTGCCAATTTCCCAATGGCTTATGCCCAGCAGGTTCCTGATCCCAAAATCTACGATGCATTGGAATGGCGTCAGTTAGGACCTTTTAGAGGAGGAAGATCTGATGGTGTAACTGGCGTAGCGGGAAGCGACAAGACCTATTATTTTGCCTCGGCAGGTGGTGGCATTTGGAAAACCTATGATGCAGGACAATCCTGGAAGGCTGTCTCTGATGGATTCTTTGGTGGGTCAATGGGAGCTGTAGCCGTAGCTGAAAGTGATACCAGTGTGGTCTATGCCGGTGGTGGTGAGAAAACGGTGAGAGGGAATGTCTCATTCGGATATGGAGTTTGGAAGAGTGCTGATGCTGGTAAAACCTGGGAGCGTGCAGGATTGGACAAAAGCCGTTTTATCTCCAGAATGAGAATTCATCCCACTAATCCCGATATCGTATATGCAGCTGTACTAGGTGATATATTCAAGCCTGATCAAACCCGCGGAGTCTACAAGACTATAGATGGGGGCAAAAACTGGGAAAATGTACTCTTCGCAAGCGATGTGGCAGGTGCAGTCGATCTCATCATGGATCCCAAGAACCCTGAAATCTTATATGCAACTACCTGGGATATCAAGCGAACCCCCTACAGCTTGGAAAGCGGTGGTCCAAGTTCTAAAATGTATAAATCCAAGGATGGAGGCAAAAACTGGGTAGACCTCACTGCTAACGAAGGCTTTCCGGAAGGAATGCTTGGAATAATGGGCATCACCGTATCTCCCAAAAATACGAATAGATTATATGCTATTATTGAGAATGAAAATGGAGGTGTCTACACCTCCAAAGATGCGGGTGACACATGGGAAAAAGTAAATGAAGATCGAAGCCTTCGCCAAAGGGCTTGGTATTACACTCGGATTTTTGCGGATACGCAGGATGAGGAAATAGTCTATGTATTAAATGTAAGCTATCATAAATCTACTGATGGAGGTAAGACTTTCAAAGGTGCAAATGCACCGCACGGAGATCATCACGACTTGTGGATCGATCCTGCGAATAATCAGCGAATGATTATTGCAGACGATGGCGGAGCACAGGTTTCCGAGGATGGTGGGAAAAACTGGTCTACGTATATGAATCAGCCCACAGCTCAGTTTTACAGAGTGACTACGGATAATAGTTTTCCATATCGGATCTATGGTGCCCAGCAGGATAATTCTACGGTCAGAATTCGTCATCGAAATGATGGTGGTGCCATTACTGAAAGTGATTGGGAATCAACTGCGGGTGGAGAAAGTGGTTGGATTGCCCCAGATCCAAAAGACAATGATATCGTATATGGTGGCTCATACGGCGGATATTTGACAAGAGAGAATCATCGAACTGGGACTTCTCGCTCAGTCAATGTATATCCAAACAACCCAATGGGTCATGGAGCTGAGGACATGAAGTACAGATTCCAGTGGAATTTCCCTATATTTTTCTCTCCGCATGATCCAAACATGTTGTATACCACCAGTAATCAGTTTCATCGATCTACCAATGAAGGCCAAAGCTGGGAAGTCTTTTCACCTGATTTGACGCGCAATGATGCCAGCAAGCTCGGCTCCAGTGGTGGACCGATTACTAAGGATAATACTTCTGTAGAATACTATGCAACGATCTTTACAGCTGCTGAATCTCCATTGAAAAAAGGAGTAATTTGGGCTGGATCTGACGATGGCTTGGTGCATGTCACTCAGGACAATGGAGTCTCCTGGCAGAATATCACTCCACCTTCAATGCCTGAATGGCTACAAATCAACAGCATCGAAGCGAGTCCATTCGATCCCGCAGAAGCTTATTTTGCTGCTACGGGTTACAAAACTGGGGACTACGAACCTTACCTGTATAAGACAAAGGACTACGGCAAGACTTGGACTAAGATTACATCAGGTATTGCTGAGGAGCACTTCACTCGCGTAGTGAGAGCCGATCCTGAGCAACGGGGAATGCTCTACGCTGGCACTGAGACCGGGATGTATTATTCCAAAGACGATGGGGGTAATTGGCATTCACTGCAATTAAATCTTCCTATAGTTTCTATTACTGACTTAGCGATCAAAGAAAACAACTTGATTGCTGCGACTCAGGGAAGATCCTTTTGGATCATCGATGACTTGACGGTGCTTCATCAAGCGGATCCAAGTGTAGGTACAAAAGCTCTTCATATTTTCAAACCTCAGGATTCCTACCGGATCGATGGGGTTAAGAAAAGCAGTCTAACTGAAGGTTCTAATCGTCCCGGTGGAGTTTTGGTGTATTCTTATCTTCAGGAACAACCAAAAGAGGAGTTGAAAATCGAGTTTTTTGATTCCAAAAATCAGAAGCTTAAAGAGTTCTCTACCAAAGGAATCAACGGCGATACGTTGAAAGTCAAAGCTGGTAGCAACGAATTCAATTGGAATCTGAGAGTGCAGGATGCGGAAGGATTTGATGGTCTGATCATGTGGGCTGCCAATCTTAGGGGCCCTAAAGTCCCCCCGGGAGACTATAAAGTTCGAATGACATTGGATGGAAAATCTCAGGAGCAAACATTCAAAGTGCTGGCTGATCCTCGTTATGAATCCACGCAGGCCGAGCTGGTAGAGCAGTATGACTTCTTGATTGGGGTCAGGGACAAGCTGACCGAAACTCATCAAACGATCAAATTGATCCGTACCTATCGTGCCGAAATGGATAGCCTGGAAACTAAGCCTGCAAATCTTGAAACAATTTTGAGCGATATGGATCAAATCGAGAAGACGCTGTATCAAACTCAAAATAAAAGTGGTCAGGATCCATTGAATTATCCGATTCGCCTCAATAACAAACTGGCTCATCTGAGCAGTGTCGTGGGAAATGGAGACTATAAACCAACAGATCAGTCAGAAGAGGTCAAAGTGGAATTAGTCACGAAAATCGATGCCGAGCTCAGCCAATTCAAAAAACTCGAAAAAGAACAGATTTCTAAGATTCTCAATATCGAGGAGATGAAAACCAAATTGGATAAAAAGAAGTAAGTATCAAATCCCTCTCAAATCAGACTTGAGAGGGATTTTTTATGCTTAAAAGTGTAGAGTGCTATGGTTATGAAGAGAATGCGGATTATTGTTGGGCTCTACAATGCTTGGCTTACATATCATTCAAATTCCTTTCAAGATTTCTATAAATGTATTTTCTAACCAAGATTAGATAGTAAACCAGATGATTATCAGCTAAAAAACTATGTCAGACTTTTTATGATTCCCTCAACTATTTCTTTGGAAGATCATTTTTCAGCTACTGATTTTAATTCTCTTCAGCCGCGATGTCAAGACTAAAATCTCCTGATCTCCTGTCCCCAGCGCAACTACTCCCAATTCAGGAACAATCCCTTAGAATGGGCGATAATCCTTGATTTGCTCCAAAAAAGTAATGGCACTCGAAGGGGAAATAATCAGGATAAAAATGATCCCGAAAATAGCGCCATACAAATGCGCATCGTGATTGATTGCATCGTCTTGATTTTTGCCCTTGAAATAGGAATAAATCAGAAATAATGCTCCTAAAATAAACCCAGGCAAACAGACGACACCAAATAGGCAAATGTCTGATAACGGCAAGATGATAATACTTGCAAATACAGTTGCTGATGTACCGCCTGAGGCACCAAGTGCTCGATAATAGCTGTTATCTTGATTTTTGAGGTAAGTAGGAATATCAGAAATCACGATTCCCAAAATATAGAAGACTACGAAAATCACCCCGCCTACGATCACTCCAAACTTATAGCTCAATACTTGCTCCACTACTCCACCAAAGAAATAAAATGTGAACATGTTGAAAAGCAGGTGCATGTAATCCTTGTGGATAAATCCAGAGGTCACAAACCGATCCCATTCGCCATGATTTTTCATCTGATATGGAATAAACATCCAACGATGAAGAAATTCAGGTTTATTAAACCCGTAAATACTGATTCCTGACGTGAGGATAATCAGTAGGACTGTGATTGATAAATCCATGAATTACTTTTCGCGATGTATAAGGTCTTGAGTGATCTGCTTTAATTCTTGAAAGTAGTCCTCATTTTTGAAATGAATCTGATCATATTGGTCAAAACCAGCTTGGAAATAGAAGTGCATTTTTTCCTCAGTAAGAGATTTGATGCCCAACTCCGCATAAACTTGTTTCACGGCTTCCACTTTTTCGGCTTTATCGAACGTGGTTTGATTCAACCAGTAATTCAGCTTTTCTGCAGTTTCTCCGTTTGCCAGTTCCAATGCCTTGATCAATAAAAATGTCTTTTTATTGGAAATGATGTCCCCACCGACCTGCTTTCCAAACTTGGCCTGATCTGCAAAAACATCCAGTAAGTCATCTTTCAATTGAAATCCGACCCCAATGTTCATCCCAAAGTCATAAAGTCGCTGTGCGTCTGATTTGCTCGCTCCGGCCAATAGTGCTCCCATCTGTAGCGAAAGCCCCAGTAGCACGGCAGTTTTCAACCGGATCATATTCACATATTCTGCTTCTGAAACCGTCTCATACCCTTCAAAATTCATATCCAATTGCTGCCCTTCACATACTTCTGCCGCAGTCTTGTTGAATAGATGAATGATGTCCTTCAGTAAAGTTGGTTCCGTCTCCAGTAGCAATTCATAGGCTTTGACCAGCATTACGTCCCCCGATAGTATTGCAGTGCTTGAATTCCACTTTTCATGCACGGTGGCTTGACCGCGACGTAGCGGAGCATCATCCATGATGTCGTCATGCATCAGGGTGAAATTGTGAAAAACTTCTATTGCGGCAGATTGGCTTAGGATCTTCTCAGGATCATTCCGATACAGGCCATAAGCCAACAAACTCAACAGAGGCCGTATTCTTTTGCCTCCAAGGTTGAGTATGTAGGTGATGGGTTCGTAGAGTTCTTGGGGTGCTCCTCCCGTGCCGATATGCTCGGGAAGTTGTTGGATGAAAGTTTCAAGTTTACCTAACAGCGCGTCTGCGTGGCTTATTTTCGTCATTAGTTGCAAATTCCAAATCTATAGTTCTTCGATCAATGTCAGTGTTCACTACCCTGACCATTACTTTGTCTCCCAAAGTGATCATTTTTTTATTTTTCGACCCTACCAGTCGCATGTTTTTCTGGTCAAATTCGTAGAAATCATCATCCATATCTTGCACACGAATCATCCCTTCACACTTGGTCTCGGTGATCTCCACAAATACTCCCCACTCGGTAATACCACTTACAATTCCTTCGTAATCTTTCACCTCAGCCAAAGACATGAATTCGACCTGTTTGTATTTGATTGAGGCGCGCTCTGCATCAGCGGCTCTTTTCTCACGCTCCGAAGAATGCACACATTTTTGCTCCCAAGGATCAGCATCCGGAGATTTTCCGCCTTCGAGGTAATGCTCCAACAGACGGTGAACCATCATGTCAGGATACCTTCTGATGGGTGAGGTGAAATGAGAGTAATGGTCGAAAGCCAGACCAAAGTGACCTTTTGGCTCGGTAGTATATTTAGCTTTGGCCATACTTCTGATCGCCAGTTGCTCCAAGACATTCTGCTCAGGTTTACCCTGTATCTCTTCCATTAGCTTGTTAAGTGCTCCGGAGATTTTGCCTTCTCCTCCAATATCTACTTGATGACCAAATCGCTTTGCAAAACCAGTAAAGGTCTCTAGTCGCTCCAGGTCTGGCGAAGCATGTGTCCGGTAAACAAACGTGTCGTTTCCTTTTGCTTTATTAAACACAAAATCAGCTACATATTTATTGGCCAAAAGCATGAATTCTTCGATCAGCTTGTGGATGTCTTTTCGCTCTTTGATGAATAATCCCAAAGGCTTACCATCCTCAGCGAGTTTGAATTTCACTTCTACGGTTTCAAAGTTTACCGCTCCATGATTGAACCGTTTTTGACGAACGTCCTTTGCAAGGGTATTCAACAAGGTAAGTTCTTCGAAGAAATCTCCTGACTGTGAATCAATATTATCCTGAGCTTCTTCGTAGGAGTATCTTCGATCCGAATGAATCACAGTCTTGCCGATCCAGTGTTTGATGACATTGGCTTCACGATCCATTTCGAAAACGCATGCAAATGTCAATTTGTCCTCATTGGGACGAAGAGAGCAAAGACCGTTGCTCAACCGCTCCGGGAGCATTGGGATGGTTCGATCTACCAGATATACAGAGGTGGCTCGGTTATATGCTTCCTTTTCCAGTTCGGTTTTTGGCTTCACATAATGAGTCACATCGGCGATATGGACTCCGATTTCCAAGTTTCCGTTTTCGAGTTCTCGATAGGAAATCGCATCGTCGAAGTCTTTGGCATCAGCCGGATCGATGGTAAAAGTGGTCACGTCTCGGAAATCCTTACGGGCTTTGATCTCCTTGGCTGTGATCTTATCTGAGATTTCATTTGCCTCTTGGTCAGGCGCCTCAGGGTATTCGAATGGTAATCCAAACTCCGCCATAATGGAATGAATCTCCACTTCGTGAAGTCCTGCTTTTCCTAACACGCGAATGACCTCACCGGTTGGGTTCTTGTCGCCATCTCGCCATTCGATGAGTTTTACGATTACTTTTTCATTGTGCTCCGCGCCTTTCAATTCTCCTCGATGTACGAAGATGTCTTTATGCATTTTTTTGAAATCCGGCACCACAAATGCAAACCGAGGAGAAATCTCCACTCGTCCGACAAATTCGTCGCGGTTTCGCTCCAGTACTTCCAATACTTTTCCTTCTGTTCTACCCGTTTTTCCTTTGACCGGATAGACCATTACTCGGACTTTATCACCGTCTAATGCTTGCTTAAGATCGGCTTCTTTCACCAAGATATCTCCCAGTGAATTTGGATCTTCAGCTCGCACGATATATGCAAATCTGGGATTTACGAAATCCACCGTGCCATGGATGTAATCCGGATCTTGGTTCGACGAGTAATAGTTTCGTGGAGTCTTGGAAATAGAGCCGTCGGCTACCAACCGACTAAGCATGGGCTCTACACCATCTTTTGAAATGGCATCCCTTATCTCCAGGCGCTTGATGATCTGTTTTGAATTGAATTCTGATCCATAGTTTGAATCTAAAAATTGAAGAATTCTTCTGGATAAACTTCCAGAGTCGGGCTTATTTGCGCCGAACTTACTATTAGATGATTTATTGTTTGATTTTCTTCCCATGTTTTGGGTTTTTGTTTTAATGTAAAAATTTAATCGGGTTGAGCCACATTTTCTTTGTGATCTTTTGATGAATCTTCGAGTTGTAGCACCTCTATGGTGTACGCATTATCTTGAGGGTTCATCGCTAAGAATATTCGGGCAGTGACTTCCACATCTTTCAGGCAATATTTTTTGATTTTCTCGACGTCTTGTTCTAGATAAAAAGTCGAATTCACTTGGCTACCGTCGAGATTATCTTTCGAACTAGGAACTCCAAATACCGCAGCTAAAAGTTCGAGTCGGGTGTAATACTTGTAGTCGCCAAACTTCCAAAGCTCCATCGTATCCAAATGACGCAGTTCCCAAGGCTTTTTGCCCGCGATTTGCAATGGTTCAGGTAAGGAGATTCCGTTGATCAGCATTCGCCGACATAGATAAGGGAAATCAAATTCTTTGCCGTTGTGAGCACACATCACCCATTTTTTCTTGTCTAATAAAGCCTTGAACTCCAAAAGAAGTTCCCGCTCATCTGGGTGAGCGATACATTTGGATCGAAGCGTAAGCTTTTTTTCTTTTTTTCGATGTTGGAAATAACCGACACCGACACATACAACCTGTCCAAATTCAGCATGGATTCCTGCACGATCAAAGTATTGCTCACCGGGAATTCGATCTGTTTTTTCGGTTGGGATCAAGCGCTCTTTTTTAAGCCATTCCTCTTGCAATCGTTCGGGCAGTTCTTCAAATTTTTCGGTCAATGATGCCGTCTCTATGTCAAGAAAAAGAATATCGCCGAGTTGATCCAGAAAAGTCACCATATATATCTTAAGAATGTAGCACGCCCTCCAGTCCGATTTCTGGGATCATTTGTATCAATCCAGAATCAAAACTGCCTGAAGTAAAGATAAACTTTTTGTCAAAAATCTGGTCAAGAATATAATAACTTACCCAGAATTCATTAGTCAATGCGAATAAGGACGGATCAATTGATTCGACTTTTGCTACTGCTTGGGGACCGAGCTCCTCTATCATATGTCTGAGCGTTGACGTCTTTTTGGATTCTCCGTGGAGCTCCCCATAGCCTCTTGAAGTGATCATTACAGTATGGAGTTCTATCAAATTTAGATTGATGAGATACACAGCCCATTCTGTTCCAGTAGATTTTTCTTCCATGGCAATCGCAATTTTGACTCCCGTCACTTGTTGGAAATCGATATCCTTTTTCATAATATTCAAATAATTTCCATCTCAAAAAGAGCTTCGAGATGTTTTTTAAGTTTTGTTTTCACCTCATTCATATCGATTTTTTGTCCGATTTCTGCCTCCAGAGAAGTGACTGCTTTATCGTCAATCCCACAAGGAATAATATGTCCAAAATAGCTCAAATCAGAATTTACATTGAATGCAAAGCCATGCATAGTCACCCAACGGCTTGATTTCACACCCATTGCACAGATTTTTCGTGGATTTTCCTGCGCAATATGATCGAGCCATACGCCGGTTAGTCCGTTAATTCTGCCGGCTAGGATTCCATAATCGTTCAGAGTAAGTATGATTGACTCCTCCAGAAGACGCAGGTATTTGTGAATATCTGTGAAGAAATTATCCAAATCCAAAATTGGATACCCGACTAGTTGACCCGGTCCGTGATAGGTAATATCTCCACCTCTGTTGATTTTGTAATATTGAGCTTGGTAC
>Ga0306870_1000163_pt1 | contig 16767 bp, 26 predicted proteins | sample AntRauMeHopE1496_FD_190435 | JGI IMG/M metagenome (GOLD analysis project Ga0306870, IMG submission 190435) | Saline lake microbial communities from Rauer Islands, Antarctica - Metagenome Hop E1 #496 (v2) (version 2) | ecosystem: Environmental > Aquatic > Non-marine Saline and Alkaline > Saline ... | reverse complement strand
CCGTGAATCACAAATCTATAACCATTACGAAAAAATTCAGAGATGATTTCACTCTAAATAAGGATTTTGGATTAAGCCTTTTTAGAGCAAATGGAGAGCTTTATCTTTCCTTTTTAAAGGAAAAAGCTGACATATATCCAAACACTAACCCAAAATTAGCCTATACGATATATTCGAAAGAACTCTCGGACATTATTGGAACTGGTAAGTACTTCCTAACTAAAATGCCTGAAGGCGATTTATTTTTCAAAATAGAAAAATAATTCGGGAAAAGACTTGACTTGTATATATATTTTAATGTATATTTACAGTATAGAAAATCAGGTAATCACAATCAAAACCCACAGAAATCATGAGAAACGCATTCACAAATTCAGGAGAGAGAGTAAGAACTACAGGGGAAAAAAGAAACCTTGGTCATGGTCATCAAAATGAAGTTATATATTCTGACGACTCTACAGGTTGGGAGCATATAGAAGATTTGGAGTTTATAACTTCAGTAGAGTTCAAAGACGATAACCATACAATGGTTATAGTTAGAGGGTATGATGAAGAGCAGTCCGCTGCTTCTGCACTTGAAGATTTTCTTTCCGATCGAGAAAATGAGTACTCTTCAGATTTAAATGGAGCTGAAGAGGAAGACGAACAGGGTAATACGGTTTTTTACTTTAAAGTATCAGAAAATTCTTAAGAACGTGACTCATCGACTCATAGATGGAAAAAGTAAAAAAATCATGGAAAAAAACCATATCATAAACCCGAAAAAATGCCCCCATTGTGGGGAGTCGGTCTATAGAAAAATGGGGAATTCGTGCCGGTGTACTAGTTGTGGGGAAAACTTCCGATTTATTTATAAGTCAAATCATTTCTTATCCGTGAATCACAAATCTATAACCATTACGAAAAAATTCAGAGATGATTTCACTCTAAATAAGGATTTTGGATTAAGCCTTTTTAGAGCAAATGGAGAGCTTTATCTTTCCTTTTTAAAGGAAAAAGCAAACATATATCCGAATGCTAACCCAAAATTAGCATATACTATATATTCGAAAGAACTCTCGGACATTATTGGAACTGGTAAGTACATGCTCATTAAAATACCTGAAAGACATTTATTTTTCAAAATAGAAAAACAACAGTAATCACTTCAACAAAGATCATGGCCAACAATAGAAAGTTTAACCCGCAAGTCTCTGATAAATTCAGGGAGCTCACTGGACAATTCTTCAAGAAAAGAAGAGAGGAATTGGCCCTTACCCAATCGGACCTCTGTAAGTGTGCCGGACTGACACAACCTCAGCTGAGCAGGTTTGAAGAGGGAAACCAGAATGTCACGGTCAATACACTGGCTGCACTATCGGGATGCCTACGTATCAAAATCCAATACGAGGAGATGGATTATAATACTCTAGCGGGATTTGAAGCACTAAATAAAAACTAATATGCAGGATCTATTTATGAAACCGGAAAGTAAAAATTTCAGATTTAAGAAAGCTGAACTTGGAGTATTCAACTCCACCAATTCAGACATGCCAGTTCAGAATCTGGTAAAGGGTAGTAGAATTATGGGATTGACTCGAGGCTGTTTTTCATTAATCGACTTGATTCATTCCATTCTCAAGAAAACCGGGCCTGCTCATGTAGCCTGCACCACCTGGTCGGCTGGAATCAAGGATGTCCATCAGGTAGAGTGGATGAAAGAATCTAAGTTGATGAAATCATTTGTTCTGATCACTGATCATAGCTATGTGACGCGACAGAATAAGTATGCGGTTACGATAGAAGATCTTTTTGGTAAGGAAAACATCCGAACTTCAGAGGTACACGCTAAGTTTTGCTTGATCTGGAATGGAGATTGGAAAGTTGTAATTCGTACTTCCATGAATCTAAATGCAAATAAAACCTGTGAAAGTTTTGAGATTGACGAAGATCAAGAGGTCTTTGATTTTTACATGGGTTTTGTAGGGCATGTATTCGGAGATATGAAGAATGGTTTTGAGCAATCAAGTTTTGTGGTAAATAAAAGTCTGGATAGATATTTCAACAAAAATTCTAAATCAATAGCAGGATGGAGCGACTTCTAATAAAAGAAGAGGAGGAAAAAATTATTAATTGTGGTGCTTTTGGCTACAATTATGAGAAAACCGCGGCGGTTCTGGATTGGGATCTTGAGGAACTTAAGAGTAGATATAATGAAGATGATTCCATTATAAAAAAACTCTATGAAAGAGGAAAGCATAAAGCGGACTACGTGATTGACTGCAAGCTTTTTGAATTGAGTCAAAGTGGAGATTTAAAAGCTTTGGAGACTTTTCGCCTCAGAACTAGGAAAACTGATCAAACAACATCAAACGCTGTTCGACCAAAAAAATAAACAAACATAGCCTGATTGATTAATTGGGCTATGTTTGAACCGTTTGATCAGTTTGTCAAATTAATCCCTGACCATAAATCGACTGATGCGAAGTGACTCGGATTTTTTTCGCTGATCCATAATTTTCACATACTTCTCCGACATCTGTGTGGTAGTATGTCCAAGGAAACTAGCCAATACTTCCAACTTTCCATCATGCTCCATATATAGTGTTGCGAAGGTCTCTCTACCAATCTGAAAACAAATGCTCGCTTTGATTTCCAACAAATCGGAAATCTCATTGATATAGGTATTCTGCTTTTGCTCGGATGGATATTGGAATAGCCTGGTATCTCCGATTTCATCAATCTCATCGGCAATTAGATCCAAGGCTTCTTTGGTAATCGGCATCCTCACCCGAGTGCCGTATCGCTTGGTTTTGTGTGGCACGAAGTCAAAGAAGTCTCCATCAATCCAGTCTAGGGAAAACTTCCGTAAATCTCCATGCCTCATCCCGGTCACGCAGCAAAAAAGAAAGGCTCTCAAAGTGACTCGATGGATAGGATGAAGTAGCGGATCTTGATAAATATCCAAAAATTGCAAAAACTGATCTTTGGTCAAGGGCTGGTACCTGCCAACCTCATTTTTGGCTTTGAAAAAATCATAGGGATGGATAAACTCCAAGTGGTCTACTTTGCGAGCAAGATTCAGATAGGTCTTGAAATTCTTATGACAAGCCCAGCGAGCATTGAGTGTTTTGGCTCCGGTCTTCCGGTGCATCCAGCTGTCAAAATTCTGAGCTGTGCGGTTATTGAAGTCTGCAAAACTCAGTGTAGATTTCCACAGGGACAATTTTCTGAAGGTGGACATATGATTGTCCCGGCTGGATTCTTCAATCTCTCCCTGACGATATCGAAGATTGATCTTTTCTTCCATGTATTTCAAAAAGTCGGATTTATTCAGGGTAGAGCTGAATTCTACAAGAAATATTTCCAAGCTCAAGTCCAATCTTTTGAGCCGGTAATGAATAAATATTTCATTTGCTTTAGCCTCAGCATCTCCAAGCAGGAGATTGTAATCGGTACACTTTTGATCTTCTTTGAACCTTGGAATGCACCGTCTTTTTTTAAGATCAAACCGACTGAGTTCCCAGTAGACTTTCAAGTCCAGGTCTTTTTTTTTCCGATCAATAATGACTCTCATATATAGGAGCACGGTGCCATCCTGCCGTACTCGCTGTGGATTGAAGACAATCCTTACGCTGCAATTAACCATGTTGAAACCATGTTGAAATCACATACTGAATTCTACTCCAAAGCCGTATGCTATTAGAGCTCCCAAACTGCCTTTCCAGCCAGTATTGGTATGACCACGCGGTCAGTGTGCACTCGGAAGGATAACCCATATATCTTATTAATCAATTGTTTAGCCTGGCAAGTTGAAACTAGGTTGAAAAATCATGCGGATAAGAGCTTTAGGAATTCTTCTCTTTTGGAGTTGGGGATCTCGAAGGTTACTGATATTGTCTCGGGGTAATTACTTTTTTGGGATTCTAATTTCTCTATCGGAGGTTTATTTACTTCTTGATTTTGGGAAACCGGGTTATCATATTTTTTTACCCTTAATTCATCTGCCAGCAATTCATAGATATTGATATTCAGGATTTTTGAATAGGCATCAATCACATTTTGATGAAGGAATTCCTTTTTAAAATCTTTTCGGATTGCTGTATCGGACTTATTGGATTTTTTGGCCACATCAATAATTCTCAATTCCTGTTTTAAAATCTCTTCTTCTATGTATTTACCTAGATGCATAACCTTTTAGTTTCTTTTCTACCCATTTTGTTCTACAAATATCTGAATCATTCTATTCTAATTTCACGGAATTAGTACCTTAAAAGTTATGATTAAGACCCTAAAATGATCGAAATAGATGTCTAATTTTAAATAAATAGAACAATAAGTTTGGAATTACAGAACAAAAGGTTTTAATTTGATTCATACAACAGCTAACAAATAGTTTCCCTTATGAATCGAATCAAAGAAGTACTCCAACAAAAAGGTATCCGAGACCTTAGGCCAACAGATCAGGTATTGGATCAGCTCGGGGTGAAAATCCACACGTGGATCAAATGGGTGGATGGATCGAAAGATCCTGAATTGGTCCAGCTGCCAATCATTGCAGAGCTGCTGGAATGCGAAGTGTCTGACCTAATTGTCTCCAATCCTTCCGTCCATGCAAAAAACTAGCATACCGGAAACAATCATCCGATTTGCCAGAGCCAGAGAGCGGGCTTATCGTGCCAGTAGTGGCCTTGGATCAAAGGAATTGAAAGCCATCACAAAGATTAAAAGTGTAGGCGAGTATTTTTCTACCGTGTGTGAGGCAAAGCAGATCAATGCAATCATCCAGTTGGAAGATGAGCTTCGGCTTATCCTTCCCTCGGCTGTCAGCCGATTCAAGAAGCAGCGCAAAACAATCCTTGACCTAATCCAGCTGAGCCATGATTGATCAAGTGGAATCGCTCTGGTTTGATGTGGAAATCCAAGGCCAATTGGTAAAGGAGTTTCACCACCAAGCTTGTCACAATCCCTGCTCGTTCACCCGAGGTCGTGCAGGGTGGGAATTGTTCAAGGCAAATCACAAGCTTAAGAAAATGCAGAAACGTTACGTAATCCTATGTGATTTGTCTTTGTCAGATCGTGAGTTGTATCGTCTTATCCAGTCTGAAAATTTAAAAATCAAAAACTTATGAACGTGCTAAAACTATGGCTTGTCCTTGCGATTGTATCACTCGTAGTGCCTATAGGTCTGAAATTATTGGGTATCATCTCCCTTTCATGGGTATGGTTGGGTATCAGTGTATTTAGCTTTTTGTTAGTCTGGTTTATAGCACTTCTGATACTGGTATTATATCTGGTAAAGGCTATTGCCCCGGAATCATGAAGGAGCAGTCCATACAAAACGCCTACATCAAGGTAACTCGATATGTAGAAGATTTGGATTCAGAAGATCCCCTTCATAAGTATCTATCCGACTACATCAATATCATCGTGTTAGACACCCCCGAGCTGTTTCAAAATGTGGCTACCATATTTGGATTTCTCCAATCTCGGATAGAGGAATTCGTAAATGCTAATCCTCAGTATCGCAAGCCCGCAGGACTGACACTGACTTATTCCAAGCCTTCGTGCTGCCCTGCAACAATCGTAATCAGCTACCTCAATCAAATTATAACCATTACTAAATCCTAAAACCATGAACAAAACCCTAAGAATTTTAAAATTAACGCTACTGATCTCATTCATCAGTATAGGCATGGCCATGAGCCAGACGAAGACCGTACGCAAAATCCAAAAGGACAGAGAATGGTCGCACTATCAGAAGACTTGGTATAAGTCAGAAATATCCAATTTGAAGCAGACAAAGCGAGATCTCAGAAAGTCGGCTAAATCGGAAAACAAGCAGTCTAAAAGAGTAGATAAACTTAATAGATTGAGAAAAAGCGTTGCTCAAATGGCTAGAATGGAGGGCTCCGATGTCTGATTTAAGCTCAAATTTTCTCAAAATTTTAGTCTTGGTGGTACCCATAATATTTCTATGGGAACTATTCAAAATGTATCGAAAGACCACTCTTGAATACTTTAAAAAAAGAAGGTGGTTTAAGGACATTGATGACTACTTGGATGAGCTCGACAAACTTGAAAATACCTCAGATGATCAATTGCCCTCCCCAAGAGAGCTGAAAGAGATCACCAACATAAGTAATTTGAAACGAAAAATCCTCCTTGAGGAATGGTCCATAAGCTGTCAAACCACTGGTATTCAAGTCCCCTTCATCGAATTTTTACTACAAAAAATAAGAGATAAAAATCATGCCTAAGCTACGCCCAAATCAATTCACCCTTCCCAGCGGAAAGGTGATCACCGAGATCCCAATGCTGTTTCAAAGCGAAATGGTGCAGGCTTTATTGCAAGATCGAAAGACGGAGACTAGGAGGACGAGGGGATTGGAAAAAAGAAATGAAAGCCCCGATGAATGGACTCGTGAAGGAGCCTCTGATAAAACCTTATATCAATCTTTCAAGGATTCAGACTTAAAAATAAATGGATCACCTCTATTTGAATTTATAAAAACTTCAAGACAAACTGATAGAGAAGAATTCTATACAAGACCTAGATACGGAAAGCCCGGCGATCTGCTTTGGGTGAGGGAAAGTTTTCAGAAAACCTCTAGATTCTATTATAAAGCTGATTTTTCAGAACAAATAGCTCGCAAGGCATCTGCATCAGGTGCAACATGGAAACCCTCCATCCACATGCCGAAAGCCGCTTCTAGAATATGGCTTATGGTGGAATCAATCGGAGTGGAGCAGGTGTGGAATATTAACCATTCAGATGCAAGGCATGAAGGTGTCCAGTCTTTTTACACCGGAACTCAAATGATGGGATGGAAAAACTATCTTAATGAAGATCCTAGATACTTGAACACTTCATTCCTATCGTTCGCATCACTTTGGATCTCTATCAACGGACTGGATTCCTGGAATGCTAACCCCTGGGTATGGGTCATAAAATTCCGAGTCCTATCCAAGACTGGACGACCAAGTGAAGAGTTGATCGCTGAGCATCACCAACAGATTGCTTCACCTCGTTCCTCGTCTCGCAATGACGCAAGAAAGGAGGTCTCCGATGTCTAGCGAACACTACGACCACGAGCAGGATGAGCGGGATTATTACGATCGGGAGAATGAGAAGAATTTAAAAAACTGCTTATTCTCATTTAAGGCCTTTGCTATTCTTCCCGGCTTATTCTTCATCGCAATGCTGCTATTCTCCTGCTACTCTATTCAGGGACCGATTGCTGAGCCTTTCGGGGTAGTCATCACCGCTGAGCGGGACCTGATACAGGTAGCGCAAAAAGTGGTCAACAAAGATCGGGGCAGCCTACTATGTTCCTGGACACACCTACCAGGTAGGGGACAAATTCCCAGACTTATCCAAATATTCATATCCTCATCCATTCAGATAATGCATCAAATTATATTTCACATCACCCTAGCCATGATTTGCATCGTGCTAGGTCTCTTAAGCTGGTTTGCAATCGAAGAGCGACAGCGCACCAAAAACGAATTTCGAACGGACGAAAAATACAAGCCCAGAAGTAAGAAAGGAGGCCGTCATGAGTAAACAGGAAATAGATCAGCAACTAGTGGAATTTGCACTTCCTATGTCTTGGCTTTTCCTGAAGGATATCCCAAATCTGGATCAGATCACAGTCTTTCAGCGGATCATGGCTCAGGTTTGTGCCAAATTCAAAGAGCATCACGAACCCCTTCACGGCATCGAAATATTGGAGGTAGCGGACTTGGAGTTTCATGTGACAGTGAATGGACATGCCAGAGGAACATTCATGCTAGAGCGAAAGGAGGCAGAGCATGAAAGGTGACATAAATCCCATTGACTGGAATCAAATTCCCTCAATGGTGAAAAAAATAAGGAATATTTCCAGCACGGCAAAGAGACTGGCAAGTGCCTATCAAGGAAGCCAAGTGAAAGTTCAAAATCGAATAAACATCCTAAGAAAACTATCCAATGACATTTTCGCCCAATCCTCTAATATCAATCGAGAACTCGACATCCATCTCTCTTACCTCAGGAGAATCCGATCTCAAGAACTATCCGAAGAAAAACGAATCGCCCGAGAGAACAAAAAACAATCAGCCTCAGCAAAACTTGACAGATCCGGAAAGAGAAAAGCTAATCGATCTGTCAATCCTCAAGGATCGTAGTCAGCAGGCTTATAATAAGCTTATCTGTATTCATGATTTGAGCGACTATCACAGAGATCTATTGATGCAAGAGATGAATGTGTTGGATGAGGAAATAGCGGGTTATACTGTATGACCGAATCCTACAAGTACGCACTCGAGACGGGATCTCGGAAGTATCACTGCCCGGGATGCACCAAGAAGACGCTGGTCAGATATGTATTCACAGGAACCAAGGAATATGCAGGAGAGGAATTTGGGAGATGCGATCGGGAAAACAACTGTGGGTATCATCGTATCCCAGGTAACGATATAGCCCAGCCCCCCAACCCCCTAACTAAACAAAAACTCCCGCCGCCAACCGTAATTTTTCCAAGTGAGGATTTTCTAAAAAAAGTCAGAAATACTAGGGCTGAGAACTTTGAAAAATTCTGCACCTCCAAACTTGGAATCTCTACCGACCACCTGAAAACATGGGGAGTCGGAGGACAGAGAAGTTTCACCTGCTTCATTCTCGCAACTAGAAAAGAGGTGGTCAATGTGAAATTTGTCGGATATACTCCCGAGGGAAAGCGGGATAAAAGTGAGGGGACAGCGGGGGCACCTAAATTTATACCTCATTATTTGGGAAAGGCTTATCTGCGCTCGCAGAAGATAGAAACCGATAATGCCCGACTCGAAGACTGGCAGGATTATTTTAAATTTGCCCGATGCTTCTATGGGGAGCACCTCTGGGATGCTGACAAAAATACCTGCATTGTTGAGTCTGAGAAAACAGCGGTGATTGCAGCCTTCTTTTTCCCTGAATACAACTGGCTGGCTACCGGTGGAAATAATGGGATGACCTTTGAGCAGTTTTCGCTTTTCAATGGCTATCGAAATCGGATTTGGAATATCGTGGATAACGATACGGCAGGTTTTGCCAAGTCGAAGACTATCCAGTGGCTGGACAAGATGGCCGAGATGCGGGATAATCCGGAGGAAATCATTTCGGTGAATCTACTCGAAGGCCGTCCTGCCGGTTGGGACTTGGCAGATGCCATCATATTTGATGAGTTCAGAGATCCAAAAGCTTTTTCCAAAAAATTGAATCTTGCGATCGACTGCAGAAAGAAAGTGGTCATCGATGAGCAATCAGGCGAATGGAGTGTGGAAGATAAGCTCAAAGAATCCACGGCTAATGCCAAGGAAATTGCAAGAGCCAAGCAGGTAGCAGATCGGATCTTCGAAGCAAAGGTGAATTTACTTACCATCATAGATTTGGAACCTTTGAATATGCTCTCGTCTATTGCATATTTTGGAAAAGAAGGTTTTTCTATTGCTCAAAAAGTCTATGAAGCTGCGGGACTAGATAAAGAAGCGGCTGAGTACTCCTATGGGATAGCCAAAATGAAGCCTCACACCAGCGGGAAATATTTCTTCAAAGTGGCCAAAGATGCAGGTGTGGAAACCCGATACATCAAAACTGCTCGGTCGGAAGCTGCTCAGGGTGCTGATGGAATTGACTCACACGATTGGATCATTACTTGGCCTGATGATCTGGAAGAAAAACCCGACTTTGATCAGTGGAAGTATAAGGAGCAGGTATTCAGCTACTCATTCATTGAGCATAAGAACTGCATTTGGTATGCGATTTTCGATAATAACAAGCGGGAAATAGGATTTTTCAAAATCTCCAATTTCAGTATCAGGCCATTGTATCTGATCAAATCAAAGACTGATCCAAAGCGACTGTTTGAAATCAAGAACATCTTTGGAGTGAAATATATACTGGACATTCCGGCAAAGGCGCTGGTATCGCTCACGGAGTTTCAGGTATTCTGCGAGAGTCACGGCAATTTCCTCTTTGAAGGAACCAAACAGCAATTCACCAAAATCAAGCGCAAGCTATACGATGAAACCAAAGATGCCGAAGAGGTCAAAATGCTTGGATGGCAGGATGAAGGATTCTACGCATTTGCCAACGGAGCATTTGAGGAGAAATTTACCAAGGTGGACGAATATGGAATCATCAAGCACCTGATTGCAAAGAATGAGAATGAAGCAGAAGAGAAGTATTTTTTCATCCCGGCAATGTCGAGCATCTACAAGGATGAGAAAGATCAGTACGACTCGGAAAAGAAATTCGTCTATGTGCCCAGACCCAATGTGAAATTTGCCGATTGGGCTCAGCTGTTCTTTGAGACCTATGGTGAGAATGGAGTAATCGGGATGAGCTTCTACATATCCAGTCTTTTTCGGGATATGATCTACAGCAGGTTTAAGTTTTTCCCACATCTATTCCACTTTGGCCCACCGGGCACCGGAAAATCTACCATGTGCTGGTCTATACAATATATGTTTGGTTTGGAACGGAAACCGTTCATGCTCAATGCAGGTACTGCGGTCGGTTTTCACCGGACCTTTGCCCAGTTTCGAAATGCCGTGGTATGGTTCGATGAGTATAACAACTCAATCGAATTCAAGCGGGTGCAGGATCTCAAGTCTGCCTATGATGGAGCCGGTCACGTGAAGGGTGAATGGTCAGCCTCGGGTGGATCCAGTAACAAAACGACCACGACACCTGTGGAATCTGCCTGTAATATCTCAGGTCAGGAACTTCCGATCGCAGACAATGCCCTGTTCAAACGGTGCATTCTGCTTCAATACTACCAGACCATATTTTCAGATACGGAAAAGGATCGGCTTACCAAGTTGCAAAAGCTTCAGGAAAAAGGGCTAAGCCACTTGACCGGAGCACTGACCACCTTTCGTAAGAAAATGGAAGCGGACTACTTTCGGGTTTTTGACGAGGTGGAAAAGGAAATCATCCAAGCCTTGGACGGTGATCCTACGATCGAAAGTAGAATTATCAAAAACATGGCTGTGGCTGCTACCACTTTCAAAGTGCTGAAGGATGAACTGCCTTGGCCTTGGAACTGGCAAAAGATGCTCGATGTGATGGTGAAGAATATCAAATCCCAAAATGCGCTGATCTCCAATGCCAAGGAAACAAACCAGTTTTGGGACGCGGTGGAATATTGCATTTCTGAAGGAGAGCTGAAGGATCTGGAAGATTTCAAGGTGGAGCATAACAACTCGGTGAAGGTAATGCTCGATCGTAAGTCTGTAGAAAAGAATCTGGGCACGGTGAAGAAAGTACTCTACATCCGAATAGCCACCGCTCACCCGAAATACATGGAAGCACTGCGGAAGCAGGGTGAAAAAAAGGGAATGGACAAAGGTTCTCTTGCGCACTACCTGACCCATGCACCGGGATTCATCGGAATGGTCGGAAGTACTCGCTTCAAGAATGGCGAGAAAAGCTTCACGAGTTCGGCCTATGCTTTTGAGTATAAATACCTGGAGGATCAAGGCTACAACTTTGACCGGGAAGATGAAGAAGCGAATGCAGATGAATTTGTTCCAAAGGAAAGATCAGGGGCTACGCCTTTTTGATTGGAGAGAAAGCCCTAGCCGGCTTCTCTTTTTTTCGAAAAAAAAACTTTCCCCACGAACCACCAAAAACCTGTCAAACGGTTCAAACGGTTCAAACAAAATCAAAAAAGTATATATAAATGATTTAAATGATGTTTTTGATTTGGAAAGTGGTCTGATTCTGTGCGACAATGTTTGATTCTGTTTGATCATGTGCGACAGCCCTCATTTTGTCAAACAATGTTTGATCACTCAAAAAGTATAAAATCATTGAAAGAAGCGATTGGGGCGGGATTTTGGGGTTTGTTTGACGTGTTTGATCAGTTTGACAGGTTTTGTGTGTCTAGGAAAAAATAAAGTATAAAAAATGAAAAATCAGATCACTTTATCCCTGAATCTATCGAATAGCATTCGGGAGTTTCAGAAAATGGAGAATGGAGAGTATGTGCGGGATATTGGAAAGCCCTACTTCCAACTCATGCCGGAGGGGAAGTACCTGCTCCGAGTAGTCACGGAGGACACGAATGGCAAGTGGCTAGAGTCGATGATCAATAAAAAACTAATATTCAAAACAGATGAAGCACTGCGAGCGGAAGTATTATAGTGTGATTAATGAGAGCGAAGCAATCTGTCAGCTTCAAGCAGATTGCTTCGTCGTACCTCCTAGCAATGACGGGAGTATCAGCTATGAAAGCTGCTATCGCGGAAAGATCGAAATCACAAGAGATAAAAAAGGAAAGGTAACGAGTAGGAAGATTATAAGGTAACGGACGAGTGTATGAGCCGTTTTTTTCAATGGCTTATACATATTGTTAGCTGTCTGGTGCGGGATTATAGCAAAAACTTAAATCGAAGAACTGAATTAGTAATTAAACATTTTGAGCGATGGATTTAGAAAATATATCAACTGAAAAACTCGAAAAAGAACTATCTAAAAGAAAAGATAGGGACCTTGGAAGATGTCCTAAATGTAGAGGGAAATGGACTTTGTATATGGGTTGTTCTCGAAGTTGGCGAGAGGAATTACATTGCTACGGATGTAGAAAACCAACTGAAAATTGTACTTGTTAAAATAAATAGATATGTTAAAAACTGGAAAACGCATACCAATTAAGGATGCAAAAGAAATTGGAAATAAACACGGCTACTCACAAGTGATTTTAGTTGCTTGGGATGATGAAACGGGAACAACTTCGGTTTGTACTTGGGGCAAATCATTAAAGGATTGTGAGCAAGCTGCTGAAGGTGGAAACTTCGTAAAGAAAGCACTTGGATGGCCTAACGAAATGTGTAAAGACAAACCTGCTCGTCAAATAAGAAAAGAGCGTGGGGAAAATGTTTAATTACGGTCTGATAGTAGAAAACTTCAATCGGAGCAATAATGTAGCACTTGCAGCTTACACCGATATATACGAAATGCGTATATATCCCTGCTGAAAAATCGAATTTTAAAACCAATAGAAAGCAACTATACCACCACAGATTGAAGCCATCATACCCGATGGCTTCAATCTGTTTTTACGATCTGTTTTTCGTTTTCACAAACTATTTGGAATTAAATTGGGTATTTGAGGAAACTTTTTGTTTGGGATCTGGAATTTTCCGATTTTTAGGAAACAAATAGTTCTACGTGACAAGATCCTATTCGGTATCCGTGCCGATCAAACCTCACCTGAAAGCATATCTTCAGGACTTCTATCAGATTCCCTACGAACTGAACCAAAAGGATGACCTCGGACTATTTCTGTACCATCTCCTACGAAGAAGGAAATTCAAGGATCGAAGGTATTTTTCCATTGATTCCTGTACCGAATCATTTACCCTGCTGATTTCTCACAAATACGGATTCAATCAGGGCTGCGCCCTGATGCATGACTACCAGGTGCACTTGCTGAATAGATACCTGGAAGACATGATGATGCGACACGCCATCACTTGGATCAAGGGTGCTGAGATGTCGGGCATGAATAACAAGGCTGCAATCCATAAGTGGATAGAAAACTATGAACTGGACGCGGGTAGCTCAGATTGGTATCATCGAATCAAGCAGCTGTACTTCCGGTATCGATTATCAAAAAAAACCTCAAAAACGAGTGCGCCCGCTGTCCCCTAGTTTGTAAATCATAAAACTCATCTTTGACTATGAATCTGACCTTTCCTGTGAGTGGCGATAATTATGGAGGAGTAGACCGATTTTGGTTTGCCCATGAGGATGATATCGCTGGGGTGGATGCTGCTAGTCAGATTGTACTTAAGGAGGGAAAATTCTGGAATCTTGGACGGGCAACCAAATACACGCTCGACTTCTCCAATCCTCAAACTACCCGAAGAGGTGGGATCATATTCAATTCCACACTTAAGGGTGTGGTGAAGAAGTACCGGCCTGAACTGGAAGACGTTCTCTCAAAGATGCGAGGAGAACGGTTTGCGCTGGTATTCAAAGATCTGAATGGCTACCTGATCCAAGTAGGCCGACCGGGCGAGCTGCTTACGTTCACCACAGATCAGGCCACGGGTGGACTTCCCTCGGAAAACAATCAGTATCAGTTTTCCTTTGGTGGGCAAACGAATAAAAATACAGTAGTATCACGAATCCTACTCCCTGAATTAGTAGCCTGATGGATGACTTGGTATTTCCGGTAACTGACGATAACTATGGAGGGGTAGCTCGTTTTTGGTTTGCAATTGAAGAGGATATTGCGGGGCTTGATGTGCTCGGTAATATCCAGCTGAAGGCGGGTAAGACTTGGAGTCTTGGAAAAGGAGTGAAATACAGCTGCATGCTGAGTGTCAAAGCCAGAATCGAACGGGGCGGAGTATTATTTGACATCACACTGGAAGGTCAGCTTGCAAAATATCGACCTGCTTTGGAATCGGTATTGGCGAAGATGCGAGATCAGCGGTTTGCGATACTGGTCAAAGATCTGAATGGCTACGTGATGCAGTTTGGCAGGCCAGGTGAATGGCTTAAGTTCAGCACCAACCAAAGTACCGGAGCACTTCCATCTGATCCGAATGGGTATAAGTTTCAGTTTACGGGGTCGATGAAGGCTCAGCCGATCAGCTACAACTCGATCATCGTGGACAATCCGAACGTACCACTTCCTGAGCCTGATGGTGATCCAGTACGGATCTATCTGAACGGGTTATTGGTAGCGACGATCCCGCCGGGGGGAAACTTTGTCATCACTACAGAATTCACATTAGAATACACCATATTATCATGAGCACTTGGACCGAGGTAGTCACCTATATTAAGACCCAGCTGAGGCCGGGTGTATTGGGGAATACCAATGTGCAAAAAATCCTGAATTCGGTGCTTGCGGTAATCCAGCAGATCAATGCCGGTGACTTCACACCCAGCAGTGATTTTGTTTGGAACCCTGAAGTATCTTATTCGGCAACTATCCAGCCGGTACTATGGCAGGATCAGTGGCTGGTATCCAATATTGCAGCTAATCAAGGGAATATCCCGATCAGCACATCGGGAGTGCTTCATCCCTCTTGGCGGATTATCGGAAGCAGTGCCGGATCAGGTATCCGTATATGGCAAGCTATCGTATATCCCAACTCGCTGGAAGTAGTATATCAATCAGGTCAACTGTACTACCTGAATAGAGATGAGGTAGGCCTAGATCCATTTGTATCCGTGGATTTTGATGTAGAGCTATCGGAGTGGAAGTGGGTAGCGATTGTAGACTATCGGGAGATTGGAGGAGCTGGCGGCGGGGGAGCCGACACCAACGCTGTTCACTACAATGCAGCAGATGGTAAAACAGAACTTGAAAAAGCACAAGCGAGAGACAATATAGACGTGTTCAGTAGAGATGAAGTAAAAGAAATAACAGGGGAGCTACCAGACCTAAACACGGCTGACAAAACCAATCTAGTAAGCGCAATAAATCAAAAAGGACAATACCGCTCGGCTGGGTGGTAAAACAAAAAAAGATATGGCTGAATTAAATGTATACAAAGAAACCTCAGTACCTGCCTCGGCTGTTCCAAACGCATGGTATTTAATAAAAGAAGGGGCAAATCCTTTCTTTACGCTACGTGTTGCAGATAGTGCTGGGACACTCATTCCACTTGGCATGGACGTGCTAGGAACAATCCTTGCTGGATATTCAACAGGTTCTAATACTACTATTACCGCAGCGGATAGTATTCTTCAGGCCTTTCAAAAAGCACAGGGGCAAATTAACAGCCTTAGTTCTGCCGTTGCTGGTGGAATTAAAGTTCCACTCCCGCTAAATGCTTCAACGAATCCAAACTACCCCGCTGCAACAAAGGGAGATTCATACATAATTACAGTTGCTGGAAGGGTCGGTGGAGCTTCAGGTGAAGTTGTTCAGGTCGGTGACTTAGTAAATGCATTGAACAATAACGCGGGAGGCACTCAGGCTGGGGTTGGCGCAAGTTGGTATGTGATTGAAGGGAATAGAGATCAGGCAAGTGATACAGTATTGGGTCTTGTACGAAGGGCTACGGTTATAGAAACAAATGCTGGAACCGATGCAAACGCTTACGTAAGTCCTGGAAGGCTTAGGGGTGGAGTTTTAGCCACACCAATATCGGGGCTTTCAATTGGGTCAAATACCGCTATCGTTGCTACTGATGACTTGATAGTTGCAATGGGAAAAATACAAGCTCAAATTAATGCTAGGGAGCCATCTTTTACAAAAAATACTGGTTTTAACAGAGCTTTTGGGACAGATGCTAATACTGTTACGCAAGGTAACGACCCACGAATTTTAAACGGCCAAACTGCTTTTGGCTGGGGTGATCATTCATCGGCTGGTTATGTTCCTGAGGCAAGAACAATTAGCAATGGTGCTGGAATAACTGGAGGAGGAAACTTATCTGCAAACAGAACAATAGGATTGACAGGATTGGCTCTTGCGTTTCACAACTTAGCAAATAACGGTTTTGCGGTTAGAACAGCGGCTGGTGTTGTTGCATCAAGAGCTATGACAGGCAGCAATTCAATTTCTGTTGCTAACGGTGACGGAGTTGCAGGAAATCCAACATTTACTATGCGATATGCCGGCATAATTGCTTGGTAATAATTTAAACTAAACTATAATATGAACAATCAGAAAAAGTACACTTGCACATTAGATCAGAACGATCTAAACGTAATCAGTCAGTTAATTAACCAAATGCCTTTAGGGAATTGTAATGTTGCTCAGGCATCGCAGGCGAATTCTCACGCCCAGCAAATTC
>Ga0306870_1000152_pt1 | contig 17418 bp, 15 predicted proteins | sample AntRauMeHopE1496_FD_190435 | JGI IMG/M metagenome (GOLD analysis project Ga0306870, IMG submission 190435) | Saline lake microbial communities from Rauer Islands, Antarctica - Metagenome Hop E1 #496 (v2) (version 2) | ecosystem: Environmental > Aquatic > Non-marine Saline and Alkaline > Saline ... | reverse complement strand
CTGTACTCACCAAGTACCTCAATAAGCAGGATCTTGATGAGTCAGACAAGGAATTCGTTTCTCAAAAGTTTAATTTTGGAAAAGTGCTCAAGAGTGATGGCTTCATCGTTATAGTGACGGCATTAGTAATCGCTTTGGTAGCAAAGACTGCGATAGATGGGCTTTACTCAGTAGGAGTACAACAAGGTTACGCTCCCGAGCAGCCAATTGCCTATTCCCACGCTCTCCATGCAGGTACTTTAGAGATTGCATGTCAATATTGCCACACTGGAGTTGAAATTGGCAAATCTGCGAATATTCCTTCAGCCAATATTTGTATGAATTGCCACACGCATATTCAGAATATGGAAGGTAAAGAAGGTGTTTCTCCCGAAATACAAAAAATCTACGATGCTGTAGATAATAATAAGCCGATAGAGTGGATCAGAGTCCACAACTTACCAGACTTGGCTTATTTCAATCACTCACAACACGTGAAGGTAGGAGGTATTGAGTGCCAGACTTGCCACGGACCTATCCAAGAGATGGAAGTAGTAGGTCAACATAGTTCCCTGACTATGGGATGGTGTATCGATTGTCACCGACAAACCGAAATTGCCACGGCTGGAAATGCCTATTATGATAAGTTGGTGCAACTTCATTCGGATTCTAAAGATGCTCTTAAAGTGAAAGACATCGGAGGTTTGGAATGTGCTAAGTGCCACTATTAAATCATCATTCTATTTGAAAATTCATTCTAGATCATAATGAAGGAAAATAAAAAAACATACTGGAAAGGACTTGAGCAACTCAACAACGATCCAGAGTTTGTAAAGAACGCCGATAAAGAATTTGTCGAGCTTCCGTCAAGCTTAAGTGAAGATGGAAGTTCTTCCCGAAGAGACTTCCTCAAAGTAATGGGATTTAGTTTGGCAGCAGCGTCATTAGCTGCTTGCGAGGCTCCGGTTAGAAAGGCAATTCCTTATGTGAACAAGCCGGTTGATATCAACCCATCTATTCCCAATTACTACGCTTCTACTTACGCTACCGGTGGTGATTATGCCTCTATCGTAGTGAAAACAAGAGAAGGTCGACCAATCAAAATTGATGGAAACTCCCTTTCCCCAATCAATAAAGGAAAGGTAAATGCCATCGTCGAAGGATCTATTCTCTCCTTATATGACAAGGAGCGTTTATCCGGCCCACATATTAGCGGAGAAAAAGCAGATTGGGCTACAATAGATGCGCAGGTTAAATCAAAGCTAGCTTCTGCCGGATCGGTTAAAATCGTAGCTAATACAATTCTTTCACCTTCTACACTGAAGGCAGTACAGCTTTTTGCAGATTCTTTTGGAGGTGCTGAGTTGATTCAATATGATCCGATCTCTAATTATGGAATTAAAGCAGCTGCTGAATCCTATTATGGTGTATCGGTAATTCCTTCTTATTCTTTCGATAAGGCAAAGACGATTGTTTCCTTTGGAGCAGACTTCCTGGGAACGTGGATCTCGCCAATTGAATTTGCGGGTCAATATGTAAAAACACGAAAAATCAGCAAGGAGCGTCCGGTAATGTCAAGACATTATCAGTTCGAGTCCAACCTGTCCATGACAGGTGCAAATGCTGATTATAGAACACCGATAAGAGCTTCTCAAAGTGGATTGGCAGTGTTGGCGTTATATAACGCTATTGCTAAAAAAGCAGGAGCTTCTCCTGTAGCTGCCGAAGTGGTAGAAATCGCACATCTGGATAAAGCTGCAAATGATCTTTGGGCAAGCAAAGGAGCTTCGCTAGTCATATCAGGTTCAAATGATCCGAATGTTCAAGTGGTGATCAATGCCATCAATGAAATGCTTGGAGCAAATGGTACCACGGTAGACTTTGCCAATCCGGTTCATTTCAGAAAAGGGGATGATTCAAGAATGAATCAGTTCGTCACAGAATTGAAAGGGGGACAGGTAGGAGGAGTAATTTTCTTCAATTGTAATCCGGTCTATGATTTTGCTCGTGGAGCTGAGATTGCAGAAGGAATTGCGAAAGCAAAAGTGAGTATCTCTACCAACAGCACGATGGATGAAACTTCAGCTTTGGTACAAATGATAGCTCCGGATCATCATTATTTGGAATCTTGGAATGATTTTGAGCCTAAGCGTGGACATTTCTCCTTGTCTCAGCCTACTATTACTCCATTATTTGATACGAGACAAGCTCAGGAATCTTTCCTTGTTTGGTCTGGATCAACGACTAACTATTACGATTATCTTCAGTCTGTTTGGCAGAATGAGATTTTCACATTGGTAGAGACAGCAGGTGCCTTCCAGGAATTTTGGGATACCACCTTATATAATGGTGTTTTGGCTATCGAATCTTCATCGGTTGCTCCGACTCCTATATCCAATGCAAGTGCTGCTGCGGCTACAGTTGCTAGGACTTATTCCGCATCAAATGCAGGTCCTGAATTAGTGATTTACTCCAAAGTAGGAATAGGAAATGGTATCTATGCCAACATTCCATGGCTTCAGGAAATGCCAGATCCAATCACGAAAGCAACTTGGGATAATTATTTAACCGTATCTCAAAAGTGGGCTTCTGAAAATGGAGTCACCATGTTTGAGGAGAATACAGGTAAAGCTTCGATCACTGTAAATGGTAAATCACTGATCGTTCCGATCATGATTCAGCCAGGTCAAGCGGATGGAACGTTTGGTTTGGCAGTAGGATATGGCCGCACTAGAGCTGGAAGGGTGGCAAATGGAGTAGGTGTAAATGCTTACGAATTGCTGGATTCTTCTAAGGGATTTGTGAATTTTGATATTACTGCCGGTGTCGAGGTGGCAGTAACGGCAGATAGCTACAAAATTGCAAGAACTCAGACTCACCAAACCTTCATGGGACGTGAAAACGTAATTCAGGAAGCTACTTTAGGTGAGTACAAAGAGAATGCAAGTGCAGGAAGATACCATCCTCTAATCTATAAGGAAGGTGAATTCATAAAGCCGTCCAAGATTTCACTTTGGTCGGGTCATCAATACAACCAACATCATTGGGGTCTAGCCATAGACATGAACTCATGTATTGGATGTAGCGCATGTTCTATCGCTTGTCAAGTAGAGAATAACGTGGCTGTAGTAGGTAAGCAGGAAGTATTGAACAGAAGAGAAATGGCTTGGATCAGAATAGATCGCTATTATTCTTCTGATGCTCCGGCTGACGACTTGAAAGCAATGGAAATTGCCGCTGATAATCCTGAGGTTACATTCCAGCCGATGATGTGTCAGCATTGTAATAATGCTCCTTGTGAGACAGTATGCCCAGTCGCTGCGACAACTCACTCCTCTGAGGGATTAAATCAAATGACTTACAACAGATGTATTGGTACAAGATATTGTGCAAACAACTGTCCGTATAAAGTTCGAAGATTCAACTGGTTCAAATATCACGATAACAAAGATTTTGCTGGAGTCAACGTTGCACAAAATGATGACATGGGTAAAATGGTACTGAATCCTGACGTCACCGTACGAGTACGAGGTGTGATGGAGAAGTGCTCAATGTGCGTGCAACGAATTCAAGCTGGTAAATTAACAGCAAAGCGTGAGAATCGAAAAGTACAGGATGGTGAAATCAACGTCGCTTGTGCTGTTGCCTGTCCTACAGATGCATTGGTATTCGGAGATATGAATGATTCAAATAGCCAGGTTTCCAGACTTCTGAAGATAGAGGAAAACAGCATCTCTGCCTTGAAAGAAGTCGGAGAAGAAAGAGCCTACCATGTATTGGAAGAGATCAACGTGAGTCCAAACGTTTGGTACTTTACCAAAATTCGAAATAAAGACAAAAACGAAGCGTAATCTTAATTTTATAAACTATGCAGGTTACTTCATCCGTAAGAGATCCATTAATTACCGGTGGTAAAACTTATCACGATGTCACACATGATGTGTGTCGTCAAGTAGAAAACAGGCCTTCTTTAGCCTGGTTTCTTGCTTTTCTTACCGCCGCCGGAGTTTTAGCTCTTGGATCAATTGCCATTGTTGCCACACTCTGGGAGGGGATTGGCATGTGGGGGCTAAACAAAACTGTGGGCTGGGCTTGGGATATCACCAACTTTGTTTGGTGGGTAGGTATTGGTCACGCCGGCACGTTGATCTCAGCTGTGTTATTGCTTTTCAGACAAAAATGGAGAACATCCATTAACAGAGCTGCTGAGGCTATGACGATTTTCGCAGTAATATGTGCTGCGATGTTCCCGGTAATTCACATGGGTCGCCCATGGTTAGGAGCTTATTGGGCGCTCCCGTTGCCAAATACATTTGGATCACTTTGGGTAAACTTTAATTCCCCGCTTCTCTGGGACGTGTTTGCGATTTCAACTTATTTCGCCGTATCTCTTGTATTCTGGTATATCGGTTTGATTCCTGATTTTGCAACCATTCGCGATAGAGCAACTGGATTGAGAAAGACTATCTATGGAGCCCTTTCTTTCGGTTGGGACGGTGCCGCACATACTTGGATGAGATACGAGTCAGTTTCTTTGATCCTTGCAGGTTTGGCAACTCCACTTGTACTATCGGTACATACGATTGTATCCTTTGACTTTGCTACTTCAGTAATTCCAGGATGGCATACTACTATTTTCCCTCCGTATTTCGTTGCGGGAGCGATTTTCTCAGGTTTTGCAATGGTATTGACTCTGATGATCGTAACTAGAAAGGTGTTTAAATTAGAAGATTACATTACCATTTCTCACATTGAGATGATGAATATTGTAATCATCGTAACGGGATCGATAGTAGGTGTAGCTTATATAACAGAGTTTTTTATCGCTTGGTATTCGGGTGTCGAGCCAGAATTCTATGCTTTCTACAATAGAGCCACCGGTCCATATTTCTGGGCCTACTGGATAATGATGACCTGTAATGTGATTTCCCCACAGTTGTTCTGGATTAAGAAAATCAGAACTTCCATAGTCGCTACTTTTATCCTTTCGATTGTAGTGAATATCGGAATGTGGTTTGAGCGATTTGTGATCATTGTAACTTCTCTTCACAGAGATTACTTGCCTTCATCTTGGGCGATGTTCTATCCAACTTGGGCCGATGTAGGAGTCTATTTATTTACATTTGGTTTGTTCTTCAGTCTTTTCTTCCTTTTCGCTAAGTTTTTCCCAGTGATCAACATGGCAGAGGTAAAGGCTGTTCTGAAATCATCATCTGAAAAAGTGTCTAAATAATTATGGAAAGAGATACACATTTTGTCTTAGGCGTATATGACGATGAGGACGTTTTGCTGCATGCTGTGGAAGAGGTAAGATCCAGTGGCATTAAGATCCAGGAAGTTTATTCTCCCTACCCTGTTCACGGATTGGAACATGTGCTAGGATATAAGCGTAGCCGACTACCTATAGCGGCATTCCTCTTCGGGATTTTAGGTACCACTTTAGCGTTGCTTATGCAGTATTATATGATGCTATTTGATTGGCCAATGATAATCGGTGGTAAAGATTATGCTTCTTTTCCTGCTTTCATTCCGGTTACATTCGAATTGACAGTCCTTTTGGCTGCATTCGGTATGGTAGGTGTATTTATGATTAGCTCTAACTTAAAGCCTTGGGCTCAACCAAGGATTTTTGATTTAAGGAGTACTGATGATAAGCACATTATGGCAATTGACATCGCAAATAATTCCGCAATGGAAATCGCCAAAATTGAAGAGATTTTGAAGTCCTCAGGGGCTACAGAAGTTAATAAAAAAAGTTTTGAATAGTAAATCTGTATATATGAAGATTACTAAGAAATATAGTTTGTTTGGCGTTGCACTTGCAGGTGTTCTCCTGTTTGGTTGTAAGGCTGGTGGTAACGATCAAGGTTTAGAGTTTGCACCTCAAATGTATCATTCGGTTGCCTACGAGCCCTTGACCCAAATCACAGATGAATCCCAAGGGAATTGGCTGTCTACTCGTGAGGATGGAAAGGGTGAATTTTACAATAGTAATATTCATAATCCCAACAACATGAATATGAGAATGCCTGTGGAAAATACTGTTCCTAGAAATAAGAATGGTTATTTGCCTTATAGATTGAAAGCTTTTGAGCTTGAGATTGCAGGTGAAACTGTCATGAACCCGCTTGAGACTACCGATCAATTGTTGGTAGAAGGTGAGCAGCTTTATCTTAACTACTGCTCTACTTGCCATGGTAAAGGTGGAGAAGGTGACGGTAAAGCAGGTGAAAAAATAGGTGGTGTTGCTAATTTGAAAGGCGGAGCTTACATCGGCCTTCCTGAAGGGCATATATATCATGTCATTACTAAAGGCAAAGGAAGAATGGGAGCTCATGGTTCTCAGATTCTTCCTGAAGATCGATGGAAGATTGTGACTTACGTAAAACAAAAAATTCAAGGTGGTCAAGGTGCACAAACTCCTGTTGCAGCTGTGGCCGAAGTATCCACTGAAGAAACACCAGCTAACTAATTATGGCTCACGACCCACAACACTATAATTTAGATCAGAAATACGAACTTCAAGCCTCTACCAAAAAATCGGTATTGACAGTTTTGGTCATAGGCGCTATTTTGCTAGGAATTGGCATTGTAATGTCAATATTTGGAGGTAGCCATGAAGAAGGAGCGGATGCTGGTTCTCATGCTTTTCACTGGTATGAGCGTCTATACGCTAATATATGGATCAACAACGTGTACTTTACTGGTATTGCTATTGTTGGAGTATTTTTCTTTGCACTGCAGTACGTTACACAAGCAGGTTGGTCTGCGCCGATAGTAAGAGTGATGTTATCACTTGGGCACTGGTTGCCATATGCAGCAGTCCTAATGATCGTCACTTTCTTTGTAGCCAATCATAGTCTATTTCATTGGACGCACAGTGCTCTATTTGTCGACGGCGGACCGGAGTATGATAAAATCATTGATGGAAAGGGTGCATTTTTCTATTGGCCAATGGCGAAAGGTACATTTCCATTGTTCTTTATTTTCAGAATGTTTTTGTTCTTTGGTTTTTGGGTGTTCTTTTTCAATAAGCTTAAGAATCTTTCCTATGCAGAAGATTCTTTAACAGGTAATGCTTCTTGGTACAAAATCAGAAGTACTTCAGCTGTCTTCATTATTTTCTTTGCAGTTTCTTCCTCGATAGCTTCTTGGGATTGGGTAATGTCGATTGATACGCATTGGTTCTCCACACTATTCGGTTGGTACTTATTCTCTTCTTGGTTTGTAGCTGGTCTTTCAGCGATAACCTTATTGACCATTTTCCTCAAAGGTCAGGGATATCTGGAAATGATCAATGAAAATCATATTCATGACCTTGGCAAATTTGTATTTGGTTTTACCATCTTTTGGACCTACCTGTGGTTTTCTCAGTTTTTGTTGATTTACTATGCCAATATACCTGAGGAATCAGTTTATTTTGTTGAGAGACTGTCAAGTGACGTGTATGGGCCGTTCATTTTCGTAAATATCGGTGTGAACTTTGTACTGCCGTTCCTAGTTTTAATGACAAGAGATTCAAAACGGCATGGAGTATTTCTCAAGCTAGTTTGTTCTTTGATCATTGCAGGTCATTGGGTAGACATATTTCTTATGGTTCAGCCAGGTACTCTTGGTCAAAACGGAGGAGTTGGATTCATGGAAGTTGGAATGTTCTTAGTATATGGATCTGCGATGACTTTGGTCGTGTTAGGAGGCTTAGCCAAGGGGAACTTAGTTCCTAAAAACCACCCAATGCTCGAAGAGAGTTATCAACATCACATTTAATATCAGCCTAAAAAATAATTAAAGTATGTACGGTTTTCTGATTGGAGTAGGTGTTCTTTTATTATTGTCCATCATTTGGATGGTATATAGAATACAGACGTTGGTTTCGGTTGTTAAAGGCTCCGATAAAAAGGTTGCTTCAGGAAGTAATAAAATTAATGCGATTTTATTCCTGGTGTTTTTGGTAGGTGGTGGTGCATTGATGTTTTGGTATTCGATCAAAGAGTTTGATAATTACCAATTACCAATTGCATCAGAGCATGGTGCAGTTACAGATCAACTATTTTGGGTTACGATGGCCGTAACAGGCTCTGTTTTTCTTATAACGCACATTTTGCTTTTCATATTTCCGTATAAATATCAGTATGATGAAAAAAGGAAAGCGTCATTTTATCCTGACAACAATAAGCTTGAAATTATCTGGACTATTGTTCCGGGTATAGTTTTGGCAGGATTGGTGATTTCAGGTTGGATGGCATGGTCTGATATCACAGCCCCGGCCCCAGAGGAAGCTCACGTAGTTGAGATAATGGGTTATCAGTTTGCCTGGGAGGTTCGATATCCAGGGACTGATAATGTTCTTGGAGACTACGATTATCGGCTAATAACAGCCTCTAATTCACATGGAATAGATTTCACCGACAAAAATTCCATTGATGATTTTTCCTCTCCAGTAGTTGTAATTCCGAAAGGAGAACCTGTGCTTTTCAAAATTAGAGCTCGTGATGTATTGCATTCTGTTTTTGCCCCTCACATGAGATTGAAAATGGATGCTGTACCAGGTATGCCAACTCGTTTTTGGTTTGTACCTACCAAGACTACCGCTGAAATGAGAGAAGAATTGGGTGATCCGGAATTTCAATATGAAATCGCTTGTACTGAAGTATGTGGCCGGGGTCACTTCTCAATGCGTAAAATTATTGAAGTTATAGAACCGGAGGCTTACCAGAAGTGGATGGCGGAACAGAAGTCTTTTATTCAGATGAATCCTTCATTGGCTGAGGGCCTTCCTGCTGAAACAAAAGAGCTTGCAGAAATTGAATTAAATAAATAAAACAAAATTATAAAGGTTATGGCTACAGCATCTGTCGCAAATCATGATACCGCAGCTCACGATCACCACGATCACGAGCATCATGATAATTTTGTAACGAAGTATATTTTCACCCAAGATCACAAGATGATCGGTAAACAATATCTGCTTACCGGTATGTTTTGGGCGCTTATTGGGGGATTCCTTTCCATTCTTTTCAGGCTCCAACTTGGATTTCCTGAAATGGATATGTCTTTTCTTCGACCCTTATTGGGTGGATGGATTGATGAGACTGGAGCTTTAGATCCTACTTTCTATCTCGCATTAGTCACCATGCATGGTACCATCATGGTGTTCTTTGTATTGACTGCCGGATTGAGTGGAACATTTTCCAATTACCTGATTCCACTCCAAATTGGAGCAAGGGATATGGCCTCAGGATTTATGAATATGTTATCCTACTGGTTCTTCTTTGTGTCAGGTGTGATTATGTTTATTTCTCTGTTTTTAAAGACAGGTCCTGCCGCAGGTGGTTGGGTCGTATATCCACCATTGTCCGCACTGGAACAGGCGATTCCAGGTTCTGGACTAGGTATGACTTTGTGGTTGATCGCGATGACATTCTTTATCGCATCATCGCTACTTGGAGGTATCAATTACATTACCACTGTAATTAATCTTAGAACAAAAGGAATGTCTTTTTCCAGACTTCCTCTTACTATTTGGGCTTTCTTCCTCACTGCTATAATCGGTTTACTTTCATTCCCTGTATTATTTGCAGCAGCTTTACTTCTTGTATTTGACAGAAGTTTTGGTACTTCATTCTACCTTTCTGATATCTATATCGGAGGAGAGGCTCTTCCAAATACCGGTGGTAGTCCAGTTCTTTACCAGCATTTATTCTGGTTCCTAGGTCACCCAGAGGTATATATCGTATTGCTTCCTGCGTTGGGTATTACTTCTGAGGTAATTGCCACGAATTCCAGAAAGCCAATCTTTGGATATAAGGCTATGATTATTTCTATGTTGGGAATCACCATTCTGTCTTTTATCGTTTGGGCTCACCACATGTTTGTGTCTGGTATGAATCCATTCTTAGGATCAATCTTCATGTTCCTAACTTTAATTATCGCAGTTCCATCTGCTGTGAAAGTGTTCAATTATCTTACTACGCTTTGGAGAGGTAATTTGATTTTCACCCCTGCTATGCTGTTCTCGATTGGACTTGTCTCATTCTTTATTTCCGGAGGATTAACAGGTATATTCCTTGGAAACTCAGCTATTGATATTCAGTTGCACGATACTTATTTCGTTGTAGCTCACTTCCATCTAGTAATGGGTTCTGCATCTTTCTTTGGATTGATGGCCGGGGTTTACCATTGGTTCCCTAAGATGTTTGGACGAATGATGGACGCTAGACTTGGCTACGTACACTTCTGGTTGACTTTCGTTGGAGTTTATCTAGTTTTCTTCCCTATGCACTACATTGGTATTGCAGGATTCCCAAGAAGATACTACAGTTGGACTAATTTTGAGTTTGCTAATATGTATACCGATTTGAACATGTTCGTTTCAGTAGCTGCAATTATCACTTTTGTTGCTCAATTCATATTCATATTTAACTTCTTTTATAGTATGTACAGAGGAAGAAAGGCGACATTGAATCCTTGGAGATCCAATACGCTAGAGTGGACTACTCCGCTTTATCCAGGGCATGGTAATTGGCCGGGTGAGATTCCTACGGTATACAGGTGGCCTTATGATTACTCTAAGCCCGGTGCTGAAGAGGATTTCATACCTCAGACTGTTCCTCTGTCTGCTACTCCTGAATCCAACCTTCCTCATGAGCAGGAGCTTGTCAAGTTGGAATTAGAGATTATGAAGGAAGATGAGGAGGTTTTGGTAGCTAATGAATCAAGACACCAATAAATCCATAAGCAGCTTTCGGTCCGTGAGTCGTCTCACGGTAATAGCTGTTTATGTTCTTATACTAGTTGGAGGGATAGTCCGAAGTACTGGTTCAGGAATGGGCTGTCCCGACTGGCCAAAATGCTTTGGAAGTATCATACCTCCAACATCAGTAGATCAACTTCCATCAAATTATCAAGAGATTTTTCTTGAGAAAAGACTAGCTAAAAACGAAAGGTTCATAGCCAGTCTTGAAAAACTCGGTTTCGAGGAAACTGCTGAGGCCATAGCCAATGACAAGTCTATTTTAATCGAAGAGGAATTCAATGCCACTAATACTTGGATTGAATATCTGAATCGTTTGCTTGGAGTCGTCATCGGGCTTCTGATCATCCTCACAGTTTGGAAATCTCTACCGCTCTGGAAAATTGACAAAAAGATTCCGATACTTTCCATTGGTTCATTGGTATTGGTGTTATTGATAGGTTGGATAGGATCTATAGTTGTATCTACCAACTTGCTTCCCTGGATAATCACTGTGCACATGGTTTTAGCCTTGGTGCTTGTAGCTATCCTCATTGTGGCAAATCATCGCTCCGTTGTTTATTCTAAAAGCAGGGTGGATAACATGGATGTTCCTTCCAAAGTGGAATATCTGTTAATAGTGGGACTGGTTCTCATGAGTGTACAAGTAATACTAGGAACTCAGGTTAGAGAGCAGATTGACCTAGTAGCTACTGATCTTGGATTTATGTTGCGAGGTGAGTGGGTGGAAAGAGTCGGATTGGATTTCTTGATCCATAGGTCCTTCTCTTTAGTGTTACTCGCTGTTCACGTACTTTATTTCATTTGGGCTTTCAAATTCACATCCCGCAAAACTCAAATTAGTATTTGGTCTCAAGCATTAATAATTTTGATCATACTAGAGATTGCTTCAGGTGTGGGAATGGCCTACTTTGGAATACCAGCATTTCTACAACCAATTCATTTATTGGTAGGCGCTTTAATCATCGGAGTACAGGTAATACTTATTCTCCAGTTTAGAGCTCAAAGAAAAATTAAGTTAAACTCAATTTGAATATGAGCACAGTTGAAGTAACTGACCATACGGATAGTTTTATATTAGGTAGGATCAAAGCTTATTCTGAATTATTGAAATTTAGACTGTCTGCTTTGGTCACCTTTTCAGCGGTATTTGGATATATTCTAGGAGATAGAGGTGTTTCTTTTGGATGGGCCGGATTTGTCGGATTAGCTATAGGTGGATTCCTTATTAGCGGCGCTTCCGGTGCTGCAAACGAGATCATGGAAAGGGATCTTGACAAGCTTATGAAGCGAACTCAAAATCGTCCACTTCCGCTTAATATTATTTCTCTACAGGAAGCCTATTGGTTCACCACCTTAGTAGCTATAACGGGGATCTCGTTGCTCTGGATCTTCACCAATCCTTTGACTACTGGATTGGGAATATTGAGTATGATTTTGTACGTTTTTGTGTATACCCCATTAAAGCGAGTTGGGCCGATAGCGGTCTTTGTGGGAGCTATACCAGGTGCAATGCCTCCTCTTTTAGGTTGGACCGCAGCAACGGGATCTATTTCTTATGAAGCATTGATCATCTTTGGCATTCAGTTCATTTGGCAGTTTCCTCATTTTTGGGCGATTGCCTGGGTATCTGATGAAGATTATAAAGCGGCCGGTTTCAAACTTCTTCCCAGCGGCGGAGGCAAGGATTTAAATACTGCGGTACAGATTATGATCTACACGCTATTCTTGTTGCCTTTAGGTTTACTTCCTACATATTTTGGTCTTACAGGATTGAATTCAGGAATTGTTGCTACGGTTTGTGGTGTCTTGTTTTTGGCTCAAACCTTTTCTTTAATGCGTGATTGCTCGCGTAAATCTGCGTTGAAAATCATGTTTGGCTCATTTCTCTATTTGCCAATCGTTCAAATTGCTTACTTACTAGATAAATTACCATAATCATGGAAAAAGAGCTGAAATATGCTGATTTGGTAGAGCAGCCGATCTCTATGCATCCCAAGAAGTTCGCCTTATGGCTCTTCATGGTGTCAGTTGTAATGGTATTTGCCGGTTTGACTAGTGCATATATCGTGAGACAAGCAGAAGGCAACTGGTTAGAATATGACTTGCCTGCTATATTTTATTACACTTCTGGTTTGGTGATTGTGAGTAGTGCTTTTCTCCAGTTCGCCTATTTCTCAGCGAAGAAGGATAATATATCCAATCTACGTTTGGGTTTGATTGGATCTGTTCTATTCGGGCTCGCATTTTTGGTTGGTCAGTGGTATAGTTGGGTAGCCTTGGTTGATAAGGAAGTGTTCTTTGTAGGCAATCCTGCAGGCTCTTTTTTGTATGTTTTTACAGGATTACATGCAGCTCACCTGATTAGTGGTGTGATATTTCTTATTATTGTGTTAATTTCGACATTCAGATATCAAGTTCATTCACAATCTATGAATGTACTGGAGATGGCAACAACATATTGGCATTTTCTAGGTGGATTATGGTTGTATTTGTTTATGTTTTTGCTTTTGAATCATTAAATTAAAACCCAGTACAAATTTACATTCTATGTCCGCGCAATCTACTACTATTGAAGTAAGCTCGAAAAGAGGCACTTGGGGAGGTGGTAACGAGCCTTTTAAGGCCAGCTACGGAAAACTCATGATGTGGTTTTTTCTGCTTTCTGATATCTTCACTTTCGCTGCATTTCTGATTACATACGTAGCGATACGCGTGAGCTATCCTGCCTATGAAGGTTCTCTTGAAGCTTTCTCTGGCTCAAATGAATATTGGCCCGTGCCTGAATTAGTTTTTGAGGCTTTACCTTTCTTGCATGGTGTTCATGCTCCGCTGGTTTTTGTTGGAATCATGACATTTATTTTAATTTCGTCTTCAGTAACTATGGTTCTGGCAGTTGAAGCAGGTCATCGTAATGATAGAGATGATGTTGTAAAATGGATGCTTTGGACACTTTTTGGAGGAATTACGTTCCTTGGATGTCAAGCTTGGGAGTGGAGTCACTTCATTCATGGTACAGAAGCTGGAACTGTCATGACTTATGTCAATGACCTGAATCGAGTCGTAACAGAAACAGTCTTTGGTGCCAATCTTATAGTAAACGAGTATGGTCCAGCTTCTTTCGCAAACCTTTTCTTCTTTATTACAGGCTTCCATGGTTTCCACGTGACAATTGGAGTTTTCCTTCTATTCCTTTGCTTTTATCAAGCCGCAGTTGGCGAGTATGATCGCAGAGGTCACTACGAAATGGTTGAAAAAATTGGGCTCTACTGGCACTTTGTCGACCTGGTTTGGGTATTTGTTTTTACCCTGTTTTATCTTATCTAAAGATTCTAATAATTGAATTATGCAATTTCAAGAGAATAAATCAACGCTTAAGGTTTATCCAAAAGATACCGAAAAAATAAAAAAAATCTGGAAAACTGCTCTGATTATGGCATTAATAACCGGTGCTGAATTCATTATGGCGTTTACAATGGATAGAGGCTTACTACTTTATTTCTTATTTATTGTGCTTACTATCTGGAAGGCAAAATATATCATGATGGATTTCATGCACTTGGGTGATGAAGCAAAGCCTCTTTTCTATTCCATCATTGTGCCATTGATTTTCCTAGTTTGGTTGATAATCGCATTGATGAAAGAAGGATCTGATATCTTTCTGTTGCGTTGGTAAGCCATTAAAAATTCATAAAAAAGAAGGTTGGAGTAGCACACTTCAACCTTTTTTTGTTAAAGAAAAGCTATGAAAAGTTTACGAATTATTCAAGGAATGGTGCTTGTCTGCATCCTACTTGTTCCTGTTTTGATTTTTATGTTTTTGAAGGGCTTTGCCACAAATTCTTATGTCATTCCGATCTTCTTTGAAAAGGGTGTTGATAATCCCTTCCAAGAATGTCCAGTGGCTGATACTACACAACACTATATTCCTGATTTCACTTTTACCAATCAACTGGGGCAGCTCGTAGGTAAGGCTCAAATGGAAGGTAAGGTAACCATAGTGGACTTCTTCTTTACTTCATGCCCTTCTATCTGTCCGCTGATGTCTACGGAGATGGAACGTGTAAATGATATGTTTCGTGAGGAGCCAAAAATTCAAATTTTATCGATAAGCATAGATCCTGAGTTTGATACTCCGGAGATACTAAAAGAATATGCGGATAAGTATAACGCTGAGGCAGGCAAGTGGGACTTTCTAACAGGCGGAAAGGCTGAAACCTACCAATTGGCCAAGTGCGGGTTTATTCTTCCTACACTAGACGGAATGGGGGTTCCGGACGATTTTGTGCACAGTGATAAATTTGTCCTTGTAGATGAGCTAGGTAGAATTAGAGGCTTTTATTCAGGAACAAATCGGGAACAAGTTGACTTATTGATGTTAGAAGCTAAAGTATTAATGTATGGAAACGAATAGACTGAGTTTACTTCAAAACGAGTCAAAAGTAAAAGGATGGATTATAGTGATTTCAGTGCTCATCCCGGTGGTGGTTGCGATCTTGATCTTTATGCCAACAAAGCTGGAGCTAGGGTCTGATTTAGTTTATTTCCTTCCTCATCTGAATGCCGTAATCAATTCTGCTGCGACCGTAGCTTTGATAGCAGCCATAATTTTTATCAAAAAGAAAAATATAGCTTATCACGGGGCATCTATGACAGTCGCGTTTGTCCTTGGCGCTATATTCCTGGTTTCTTATGTCATCTATCATGCAGCAGCGGAAAGCACGACATTCGGAGGTGAGGGAATCATACGTCCTATTTATTACTTTATCTTGATCACTCACATTATCCTGGCTGCGGTGGCACTTTTTCCAATTTTATTCGCTTATTATTATGGGTTGACCGATCAGCGTGATAAGCATCGAAAAGTGGTTAAATTCGCTTATCCGATTTGGCTTTATGTGACAGTGACCGGTGTAGTAGTTTATTTGATGATCTCGCCTTATTATAATCATTGAAATATTTAAACGATAAAGAGATGAAAAGTACGTTGAAGAATTTCCTGAGAGTTGCCTTCCTGTCCATCATTGGACTTTTATTCCATACCGCTTCGTTTGCGCAATGCGCCATGTGTCGTGCCTCTGTAGAGAACAATGTCAGTAATGGCGACACCAGCATTGGCGCTGGATTGAACAATGGTATCTTGTATTTATTCATTATGCCCTACTTGATGGCGGCTGTCATAGGCATCTTTTGGTATAGATCTGCCAAAAAGAAAAAAGGAAAGTTGGCACTACGCTAAATCTAAAAAGAGCAAAGTTTGATCGTGGACTTTGCTTTTTTTATTTTGCACCCGAATGAGCCAAAAATTCCGCAGACTGATCATCCTGATTAGTGCTTTCCTGCTTCTTGTAGTCCTTATCCTGAACTTCTTTTTTTTTCAGAAAAGTGAGGAGGTAACCTATCTTCAAGATCTTCAGGATAGAGTTCATACTATTGATCAGGAGTTTGATGAGGATTTCATTCAGGTGCTAATGGAATTTCGGAATGATGACAGCCTGAGCTTTACCACACTATCTTCACCAGATCATCAACATCCTTTTTTTCTGTTGGATAAAGCCGGGAATCTGAAATTTTGGTCTGATTTCTCTCTTACCCTTGACTTTTCCAATGTTGATTTAAGCAAAAATTACGTACTGCTCAATGATCCTTATGGGACTATGTTGCTTAAAATCCGAACGATTCGGAGGAATAAGGTAGAATATGTCATGGTTCATGTGGTACGATTGATATGGCCGGGAAGTATAGAGAATGAATACTTGATTACAGGAGCCAATCCTGCTCTTTTTGGTAATAGTCGAATTGAGCTTTTTTCTCCAGATGAAAAGTCTGGCCAATTGGTGAAGAGCTCAGCAGGCACCCCTCTCTTCGGTGTAGATTTTCTCTTGGGCTATGTGCCCGCCGGGAGAATCATCAATACGCCAATTTTGATCTTTTTTACCTCTATTTTCCTGCTTTATTTCCTGCTTTCCACAGACTTTGTCCTCAAGAAATGGCGCAAAGGAAGACGATGGCAAGCCATCGGATATACTATCTTGATGTTGTTTGCTTTCCGGTTGATTATGCTTCTGGTAGACTTCCCCAGTGGCTTCATCAACTTTTCATTATTCGATCCCAGTAATTACGCATCCTCCTTACTCCATCCGAGCTTAGGTGATTTACTGCTCAATACGGTTTGTGGGGTATTTATTTTCGGTTTGGTTATTTTTCAACTGGCAACCAAACAGATGCACGAGAAAATCCAAGTGCTCAAAGAACCGATTGAGATTAGATTATTCCTACTTCTCACACTGATCATCAGTAGCTCGTGTCTCTATTTGCTGTGGTTTCTTCCCAGAGATTTGATGCTTAATTCGCAGTGGACACTGAATGTGAGTTCTGTGCCTTCTTTTGATGTATTCAAAGGATTGAGTTTTATCATTCTATTTCTTTGGGGAGCAGTTTATGTCCTGCTTTCGCTGACGCTGGTCAGCTTATTGCTGAAAATCAGTGCAAACAAAAAACAACATTACCTTATACTATTGGCTTTTGGGATTCCGATTGCCGGCATCATGTTTTTCATTTCTTCCTGGGCAGTTGTGGTGTGGGCGATCCATCTGATTTTTCTATTCTTGGTGATTCAAGTTGAGTTATTCAAAAAAGTCTTCCGACTCGGCTTGGATACATTTCTTACTTTTTTCTTCGCTTGC
>Ga0306870_1000151_pt1 | contig 17433 bp, 7 predicted proteins | sample AntRauMeHopE1496_FD_190435 | JGI IMG/M metagenome (GOLD analysis project Ga0306870, IMG submission 190435) | Saline lake microbial communities from Rauer Islands, Antarctica - Metagenome Hop E1 #496 (v2) (version 2) | ecosystem: Environmental > Aquatic > Non-marine Saline and Alkaline > Saline ... | reverse complement strand
TGTAGACATATCCATGGTGAGGCGGGGCTCCTGAAAATCTGCTTTTTTGGCTTTGACACCATAAAATTACAGCTTTTCAGAACGTTACGCCACCCTCACCAACACCTCATGCATAATTCGGGCTAGCAGGTTGCTGCCACGGCTGCCCGTGACGTTCGACTGCGCGATGTTATCGCTGGCCGAAACGCTGCTGTTCGTGATGATGCCTGTCGTGTCTATAGAACCAGTCACAGTCGCCGCGCCGGTGACATCCCCGCTGGACAAGACCTGTGAGGCCGTGAGAACGGTGTCAGCGTCAAGCGTTCGCGGGGTAGTTCCAGCAGCGCCAAGTTCGGTAAAGGTGGCAGCTACACCAGCACCGCTCACGCCGGCAATCGATGTCCCCTCAGCCGACAACGTATTGGTCTGATCGTTACCCATGCTGCGCGAGAACGCGATGTTCTCGTCGATCGAGGCTGTGCTTGTGATTAGAGAAAGCACAGTAACCGGCGCCGTCACAGACGCGGAAGAACCGACATCGCCAACTTGAATCTGCGTTCCGGTCAACGCGGACGTCCCCGAGAAGCTGGTATCAGCCAACAAACCAAGCGAGTTTACACCTGTGTTCCCCATCCCGAACGAGCGCGCAAAGTTGTCACTGACGGACACACTGCTGCGGAACACACGCCCAGTACCGGTGGAAATTGTACCTGTGATCGTCGAGCCACTGTCCACAGTCGCAAAGCTGGTCTGGACACTGGACAGGCTATTGTCAGCCAGTGCCGTGGCCGAACCCTGCGGGAGGGGTGTCACAGCAACATCAGCAAGACCACCAGCCTGACCCGTAATCGAGTTTCCGGCAAGAGAGACTGCGTTTGCCACCCGGTTTGATGTGGCCGAGTCAAACGCCTGGTTGCCGTCAATCGATACCGTCGAATCGGTCACAGCACTGTTTTTTGTCCCGGCTGAGAAGGTGGCATTCGCATCCGAAGTAACTGTAATCGCTGCACCGGTCGCCCCCGAAGTTTGGACCGAGCCAAGACCTGCTGTGGTTGCCGTGATGGCAGAGGCACCGGTCAGATCAATGCTGTTGGTCGCGAGGTTAGACATCGCATCCGACTGCAACTGGTTAGCGTTCGACGTCACACTGCTGTTCAAAAGAGAACCAGACCCATTACCTGCAACGGTCTCAGATAAAAGGATCGTCCCTCCTGCAGTTGCCCCTGACGTGATATTCGCAGTCTGGTCCTGTACGTTTAGCGATGCGAAGTCAGCAGCGACATCAGGTGTAGCCCCAGACAGCGCATTCGATGCAGTAGCCGTTGAGGCTGTCCGGTCAATCCTATTTGCCGCAACTGACAGGGTGCTTGTGACCTGGTTGCCCATGCCGGACGAGACAATAACGTTATCGTCGATCCCTACTGTGGAGTTCACCAGCGGACCTGTGAGCAAGACGCCCTGACCAAGAGAGCCAGAAATATTTTCGGCATCCAATGTAGCACCTGCAGTCACGGCTGAGCTGCTGCTCTGCACATTGGCCAGGGCCGCGTTAGTCGTGGTTTCGGTTCCCGCATTGATATCGATCGTCGATGTGCCGATGTTGGCAGACCCAGACGCTGTCACAATGTTCTTTGAGATGGACGCCGATGAGCCTAACAGGGCTGCTGATATGCCACCGCCAGCAGTGATGTCGGCAGCGGTTGTTGTGGTCACACCAATTGCGCCGCTGCTGTCCTGCACATTGGCAAGTGAATTGGTGCCGCCCACGGTCGTAATATCTGTTGCGCTTGCAAAATCTGCAGACGCCGCAGTTGCATCTGCGGCGATGATCGCCGTGTCAGCTGTCACGGCCAGCGTGCTTGTGGCACGGTTTGCTGTCGCAGTGGCACGGTTTTCGTTGGCATTAACGTCAAGCGACGAGCCAGACACACTTGTGCCATTCAAACCTTCCTGCGTAACCGACAGGGTAGTTGCCGACGTGCCTGTGATAGCAGACGCGTTATTCTGCAGCGATGTCAGTGACGTCACAACCGCAATATTATCACCAAAGGCACCGGCAAGATCAGACCCGATCACGTTGCCGTCCAGATCAATCCCGTTGGTCAGCGTGTTACCGCCAGCTGTGGCCTGCTGCACATTTCTGGACAGAGACACCGAACTGTCGGCGATTAAACCTGTTCCAGCAGCATTACCCACCGTGGCATCCAACGCCGACGTTGCGGTTGCCGTAATCGCATCCGCACCAGTTGACTGGTTAGCCGCAACGGCAAAATCAGCTTCCGTTGACGTTGTGGCACTGTCCGTATCGATAACGCCCGATCCAAGGTCAAGCGTGCTGCTTGACAGCAGCGCCGTATCGGCATCGGCAGACAAAAGAGTCCTGCCGATGTTCCCGTTCGCCTCTGCAACAGACAAGTTACTGTCTACCGCAAGCGAGGAATTGGTCAAGTTAGCACCAACATCCGCGCTGAGGATGAAGGCATTTGTGCCACCGAGGTCAGCAATGACATCTGTGCCGGCGACGTTTTGGTCAAGCGCGAGGCCCGCAGACGCCGTGATGCTGGTCGCGTTCAGATCGATCGCGGTGCCACCGGTGTTTCCCGACGCCAGCGCGAAGGCTGTGTTGTCTTCAACAGTCAAAGAAGAGCCGTCCAGCGGGCCAGCGGCGTCGACGGTCAAGCTGTTGGCGTTGTTGGAAGCGGTGATTGAGCCGGCACCAGCACCTTCGATGGACTGTTGCGATGCTGCGACAAAGCCGAAATTTGTCACATTTGCAGGAGTCGTGGCGTCGGCGAAACCAACTGTACCGGCGTTAGCAATGTCAATCTGACCGCCTGCCGCGTCAGAGATAATCGAATTTGCTGTGATCGACAGCGATGTGCCGTTGGCAAGATTGCCACCGACGCCACCGCCGTCGAGCGTTGCCAAGTTACCACGCGCAGATGCGCCCAGAACGTTGTCTGACACCGTCAGGCTCGAATCTGTGGAGTCGACCAAGGTAACCGACAAAACAGAGCTATCTGTTGATGCGGCCAGTGTGGCGTTTGCACCGTCACCAATTTGCTGCTGTGTAAACACACCTGCAGACCCGTCAAACGCGGTATCGACGGTCACATTGGTGCCTGTGCTTGCGATGTTGCCCGACAGGGTCGACCGCAATTGGTTTCCTTCGACGGAAACGGCGCTGTCGTCCGAGCCGTTGGTCGCAAGAGAGACAGAGATGGTGCTGTTCTCAATGTTCGCAGAGGATGCCAAAGCGGTGCCTGCGAGTGCCTGTGTGCTTGCCACAACGCTGGAGGCGCCGTCAACTGAAAGTGTTTCCGTATCGAGATCATCCCGTGTCAGCGTAATCGGTCCCGTGATAAACCCTGTGCCAGACTGCGCCAGATCCCCGGCCAGATCGGCCGATATATCATCTGAGAACACGACCGTCGCGTTGTTGCCAGTCGTGGTCGCCGAAATGGCGTTTTCGCTGGCTGCGAGCGATGTCGCATCGGCATCGCCGGTTCCATCAATCGTCAGGCTCGATCCGGTGATCGACGTGCTGACTGTATCGTCAGCGAACTGGCCACTCAGCGCTCCGAGAGTTCCGCTCGTGCCGTCGCCTGTCGTACCAAGCTGATCCGCATCCAACGAGAACACGTTGCCCGACGCGGTTGCAGTGAGGGCGTTGGATTGAATGCCGACCGAGCTTGAGCCGGAGCCGGCGATGTCAGAATTTAATACACCATCGTCAATCGACGCGGTCACGGCTGCACGCGATTCCTGCGTGCTATTCGCGACAGTATCGAATCCGGTCACATTCGCAGCAGTGAACGCGTCCGCAGTAGGGGTCACAGTACCGTCAACTGTAATATTTACAGCTTGCGCGTTGGCAGGCCCGTAGGCCATCAGAACAGCGATACTCACGCCGCCCATCAGTTGCGCCGTACGGCTCAACGTCTTGGTATGTTTTGTCTTCTGGACAATCATGTGTCATCCTCAAATTAAATGATTTCGGCAGCTTCGAAGCATGAGTGTCGGAAACACGCACTTCGGGCAGCACTGGAAAGGCCTAACGCAACAAGCGGACCCAGTTTTCTTGACTGGCAAGATGAAGCGACACCAGATCCAGCAGGCCAGACCGTTCCCAGGCAGCGATCGTCACATCATCCAACGCGCGCAGCCGATCCCGGTCGACGATCTGAAACCCCGATACACGTGCATCGTTCATGCCTGGCTTTTGGAGGGTGACCGTTTTTGCAACCAGGACATCCTTCTCGTATAGAGGTTCAACGAGGGCCTGGGTCGCAAGCAACTCTTGCTCAAAATTCACAAGAAATTCAGTCGCCCGCTCAACGACATCCTGCTCTGCGGCGCCCTCTGCATCCTTTTTGCCGAACAAAGCTTCTGCAGTACTATCTGACGACAGACCACGTAGATCCGCCATCACAAAAAAGTCTGTCCCGTTGCCTTTATCACCCAGAACAAAGGGATATCTGCGCACATGTGCAGGAATATACTCGCCCAGCCACTTGTTGTCCGCATCCACGAAGGCATTCATCTTCTCGTGAACACCAAACTGTGCCAACGGCAAGTGACGCCCGACAGTCGGGAACACAATCGGATATTCGCGGGCTGCTTTTCGCATTTCAGAACTGGCAACAGGCCCGCCAATTACGGAACGCATGAAACGAAAATCAGTGACAGGCTTGAACCTGAGGCTCGCATGCTTTTCGCGATCTAGAACTTCGGCTTTTTCAAACATTTTTTGTTTCCATGAGATCACACTGGCGCAGAAAGCGCATGAGGCGTGATGGTCGTTTATTCATCTGTAAGAAGAAGCGCGACGATGGTATCTGCATCCGGTAGTCCGGTATCCGCCAGATTGCGCGACGTCTGAAACTGGCTGATCGCAAGCTGCGTACCAGTCCCGTAGGCGCCATCGACAGCAGATGAATAGAGCCCCAAGTCTGCCAACGCTTGCTGTACCTGTGCTAAAGTGCTCGTACGCACGGCAATAGTCTGCCCGGCATGGCTCAATTGCAGCAGTGGTGAATCTGTTGTGATGCGTGCAGGCTCGAACAGCGTGATCGCAGCATCGATGGCGTTTTCAAAAGTCGTATCACTGTTTTGGATACAGACGACACGCAGCAGCCCAGCGACGTCCGCCCCCGAAATCAAAGGCAACACATCAAAGGTCTCGTCGGCGGTCCGGCTACGTGCCGTGATGTACCCGGCCATCCACCCAACAAAGGTTTGAGCGCGGGTGGGGTCCTCGGCCAAAGCAGCAGTATAATCGGCGCATGACGCACTCCCAACGCCGCGCAACGCATAGTTGCCGTCCAGATCAGCCGCATGTGCTACTGGCGAGACAAGCAGGGCTACGCCAAGAGCGATGGCCAAGCTTCCATTTCGTTTCGTGTGATGTGTCATGTGTTATTCTCTTTTAACGTTTAAAGGTTCTATTTTTACAAACAGCGGGCCCAATTTATACGGCCCGCTGTCTGAGGTTTACGAGAGGCATAAGATCCTTCAGATGCCCGTAAGCGTTCCAGTTAGTCTCGGATCAGGCCCATGCTACCGATGTTGCCAGAAGCTGATGCGTTGAATTGGTTGCCACCAATCCTGACTGTGCTGCTGGTGATATCCGCTGATACGCTTGACACCCGGAAGGTGTCGACCCGCGATGTGACAGCTCCGGTCGCAATCTGGCGATTTGCCGTTACAACAGTCACGTTTTCTGACGGTGCCCGCCCTGAGACTGTCATACGGTTATCCGCACGATTGGACGATGCATCAGCAACAAGGGCGTTTCCACTCAAACTTAATGAGCTGTTCAGCACCGACCCACCTGTCGTGACCTGCATCCTCGTTGGAAGCGCAGACGATGAAGCGCTTGCTGTCACGGCACCGCTGTTGGTCTGGTTGTTCAGCATAGCGAAATCAGCTGACGCGTTGAGTACAGCGGAAGCCCCAGTGGTCAAGGTTGCAGCGCCACCTGCTGTACTTGCACCACTTACTTCGGTGGAAGACAGCGCTGATACGCGGTTGACAGCGTCGTTTCCATTCGCTCGGGCGACCCCGATATTGCCATTCAGAGCAACGGATGAGTTTGTGACATCGCCTAAGACATTCGTACCGACGCGGGCCGTGATCTGGACGTCAGACGCGACCGAGTTGTCGCTCGACTGCGCATTTACCAATCCTGCGGATGTTTGCAGCTTGGTGTCCGAATTCAAAGCCACAGTGTTTTTGACCTTGTTTGCACCTACGGTTGAGTCAGCAATATTACCCGAGATCGACACACTGCTATCCGTCAGGGTGCTGGGTGTGTCGACAACGGCCTCGGTACCCAATCCATTATCAGAATTGACCAAAGCATTTGCTTTGATATCAGATGATGCCGCAATAATATCCATCCCAGTTCGGCTTTGCGAGTTCGCAAGAAGGTTGCCAGAGGTATTCGTTGCAAGACCAGTTATTACTCCGTCGGTGATGCTCAGATCCGAGTTAATATTTCGGCCGTTAACCGAAGTACTGACAACCGCTATGCTGTTCGTCGCATCATTGCCACGCGCTGCTGATACGGATACATTGTCGTCGACGCCGAACGAGCTTGACACAATCGAGGGTGGGTTCACATTAGAATCCTCAATATTCTGACGGAAAATAACGCGCACATTTGTAGACGCATCTACGTCTCCAGAGCCCAACTGTTCATTTGCTACCGCCGCAGTCCCATTGACATCGGTTGCAGCGTCAACAGTAAACGCATTGCTTGCTCGGTTGACGATCGCAGATGACTGCCCGATATTGCCTGATATTGATGCAGCGCTCACATCAATATCTCCGCGAACGAATGCAACGATTTCTGAATCAGAGTTCGCAGAAATCGCACTGTCTGACGATTGTTGCGACGCCACAACATTGTCAGCCCGCACACGTGTAAACGAGGACCCTGGAGGTGCAATAGCCGCAAAAGCAGCCTCTCCGTCGATAGAAAGGCCATCGAATGATGTTGCGTCAACGGATAAATTTGAAGTGGCAAAGTTTGCACTCGCCAATGCTAAGGATATGTTGCCATCCACGCTAACAGAACTGGCATTCAGACCCGAACGATCTGTCGCTAACGTGTTCGCGACGTTTACTGTTCCAGTAAATATGCTATCAACATCAATGTTTGCAATATTCTGCTGCACATTGGCAATAGCACTTGCTGTTGCTGCTACTGTGTCAGCAAGGATAGTTAGGACGCTAACAGCTTCGTTAGCCTGACCGTCCGCTTGCGCAATACTGTTGCTTACTGATGCATTGGATCGAAGAAAACCGAAGTCCTGAGAAAGTACGTCACCGCCAACATTGACAGATGCAGTAATAGTAGCCGGCGACTGAGTTTCCTGAAAGTTCGCAATGGCAACATCAGACGTCGCAGACAACAGGCCATTCCCACCATCAAGAAGTGCGCCAAGGGCAGAATAATTTGTATCCGGTGAGACTGGCGTAAGAGAGCTCGTTCCGCCCTGAAATAAAGTGGCCTGAACAGACAGCCGGTTCTCTGTTGTATTCGCTGTGGCTGAAGCGACGAAACCACTCCTATCCACCGTCATGCTTGAGTCTATCAGACCACGACGAATCCCGATCTGCAAACTCTTATTAGCCCCAGTAGTTTCTACTCTCGCATTGATTCCGCCAGAGGATTGCTGACGTGAGGCAATTCCCGCAGTGACAAATTTGGCCTCTGCTGTCGCATCCAAAGACACTCTATTTGACGCTTCATTTGCGAGCGCGTCTGCCCGAGCGGTGGTACCATCAATGGATGCGACGCTTTGGTCAAGGAAACCACCATTGGCAGCAGTCCCACGGACAACTGCCAATGCGTCTACTTCAGCAGTGGCACTGGTTGTGCCTGCTTGGGTTTGATCGCTGGCAAGAGCAAACGAGGCCGTCGAACCACCCGTCGCATTGCCCAAAAATCCTGCAAAATACTCGGTACCAACAGTCGATCCGGAAATTGCTGTCGCGTCTGCAATCACGTCGTTTTGCGCGATGTTCCCTTTGGCAGTCGCGAAGATGCGGTTCTCGTCAATAGCCAGACTGGAGTTCGTCGCACTGCCTCGCGTATCAGAGGTCAGCTGCGAAACAGCATTGGCCGTATTGGCAGCGACGTTCAGGTCTTGCACGTTGCGCAAACCAGCCGTTGCGCCGGTCTCCGTACCTGCCGATTGCTGCAATACTGAGCTCGCGATGTTGCCGTTGCTTTCAGCAACTGTCAGGTTTTCGCCGATAGACAGACTACTGTTCTCAATGCCGACTTCCCCACCCGTGTTGTTCGACTCCAGCGTTGCGTTCGTTGTGGCATCTGCGTCTAAGCTGCCTGCAGTGGCAGATTGGGTATTGCCAAGAATTGAGGTCGCAAGAGAAGTGGCTACGAAACTGGAACTAGTGGGATTGTCAATATTACCCACAATCGCTGTATCAGCACTTATGGTAACACGATTGCTGGCCTCGTTACCGGTCACCGTTGACCGGTTCTCGTTGCCATCCACAGCAAGCGAGGAGTCAATAATGCTGAGCGCCCCAGCTCCCATGGTGTAATTCACCTGATCGAGTGTTAAATCAAGCCTGGAGGCAGACGTAACATTCAGAGCCGTAATATCCTGCAAGCTCAACAAGATACTTGATGCCGCTTCGTTATTGCCGACATCGCCGACGGTCAATCCCGCCAGGTCAAGCGTGTTGTCACCCTGATTCACCATCGTAATCGCTACTTGTTCATTGCCGCTGATCCTGACACTGCTGCTATCAATGTCACCGACGGCTGCGCCTGTTCCAATCGTGGCCAAGAGGTCTGTATTAACCGTGGTCGCAACAGACTTTCCGGCATCGCCGAAGGACTGGTCACTACCCAACACGAACCCTGCGTTTGCACGATCTGGATTTATAAGCGCCGCACGACTGTTTGGGCTGGTCTGCGCGATTGCGGTGTCCGACGTCACAGTCAACTGATTGCGGGCAACGTTTGCTTCAGACTGCCCAAGCAGGACGTTGTTTTCAATCCCGACGCTGGCATCAGTGAGTGTCCCTTCGACAGTCGCAGAGAACACCGACGGATCTGTACTATTCCCCAATGTCGCCATAACCGAGCCGACAACGCTTTGCTGGGTACCCAACGCGGCACTCGCGTCGACGCTGGTTCCACTCAGGCCGATTGCCGTTCCGGCGTCATTGCCCTTGGCCGTTGCGAACAGTGTATTCCGGGCAATGTCGACAACAGAGCCCACCACATTGGCCGTGGTCACGCCCATTGTGGAAGCGGTGTTGGTAGATGTGAGCGTCATCATACCAACTGCTGAGTCTAGGATCTGCTGCTGTGTGCCTGCAACAAACGCCCCATCAAGGCTCAGCACATCCGTGTTCGCAAAGGACACGTTTGCTTCTTCGCTATTCGTTGTGATCTGATTGGCATCGACAAAAAGGAAGGTTCCCGCCCCCGCACCATCACGGGTAGTGTTCCCAATGGTAGACGTGCCAATCACGTTCTGCGTAACAGAAACGGAACTTTCCGTTTCTTCAGTCAGGTCGACGGACAATGCGTTGCTATCGGCTATCGCAGTCAACGCAATGGTATCCGTCCCATCGCCGATCTGCTGCTGGTTCAGCACAACACCTGTACCGCCAAAGCCAGTATCAACCGACAGGTCCGTTCCGGTCACGGCCGTATTGCCCGTCAGGGCCGCGCGGATCTGGTTGCCGTCAATTGCCAACGCGCTGTTAATTGCATCGGATGAAGTCGTGCCATCTGTCAAATCAAGCAAAATTGCATTGTCATTGGCCGTAGCAGTCGATGCCGTTGCGTTGTCTGTCATCACCTGTGAACTCGCCACGACACTGCTTGCGCCATCCACATCAACCAACTGCGTGTTGAAATCGCCACGGGTCAGGGTCGCTGTGGCCACGGCGGTTGTGTCGGAAGCCAGCAAACCGCCAAGATTGGCTTCAATATCGTCCGAAAAAACAGTCCGGGCGGTATTCACTGTAGCACGGGCGTCGATCTGGTTGCCCAAGGCCGCAAAAGACGACCCCGTGGCATTGTTTGTAGTGCTCAGAACAGCAGAAATTGTGCTGTCATTGATATTGGCAGTCACAGTATTCGATGCAACCTGCCCGGTGAGCAGACCGATCCGTCCATCAGCTGCATCGCCCAACAATTGTCCTTGTGTATCTGCAGAGTTGCCGCGCGCATTGGCCAGCAAGGCATTGGCGCTGATATCGACTGCGCTGGAGCCAACGGCACCAGATGAACTTTGTGCCAAACCGCCGTCCACGATCGACGACAGGACAGCTCCAGTCAATTCTTGTGTGGTCACGCTCACCGTCCCGCGATCAACCGCAGAAGCCGTACCAACGGCTCCACTATCAAGGCTGAAATCAACAGTTTGTGCGTGCGCAGGACCAAAGACAACCATCAGTGCGGCAGTGGCACTGCTCAACAGCAGATGGCGGCGTATTCTAATAACTTGGGAAGTCATGACGTATCGTTCCTTCTTCAGAATGAGTGACCCTAACCCAATACAATTTTCGAGTATCTTCAGATCACCTCGTTACGCCAAAAGCGCAAAAGAGCATTTTAGTTGGCGGGTGTGGCAAACGCGACCCGTTGGGGAGGCGGCGGCACATAAATTTGGGTGGTGATAGGGGCGCAGAGCAGTGCGCCCCTATCAGGCAGACGAGTGAGCGTGGGGGCAGTTTCTGCACTCGTCATCTTGTGAGCAGGATCGAGCCTAAAGCCCGCTCCTGCCAAGGTCGCGTTACGCGTTAGTCGCGGATCAGACGCGATACCGCAGAGTTGCCGCCAGCTGACGCGCTGAAGGTGTTACCCGACAGACCGACAGAGCTGGACGTGAGGGCAGCGTTGGTGCTCGCGACACGGAACGAGTCCACCTGTGACGTTACCGCACCTGAGGCCACCTGACGGGTAGTCAGCGCCGTGCTCACGAGCGTCGAAGGTGAGCGGCCCGAGACACTCATGCTGTTGACCACACGGTTGGACACCGCATCGGCAACCAGACGGTTGCCTGACAGATCGACAGACGAGCTGTTGAGGGCCGCCGTTTGGACGCCAAGGCTGCTAATCGTCGTAGCGGGATCCGTACCAACGCTCGCGCGTGCCGTCACAGCACCGGAGTTAACCTGGTTCGATGCCGTCGCAAACGTACCCGAGGCGTTGAGCAAACCACCAGCTCCGACTGTCGAGCTGCCTGAACCAACCACACCCGTGATCGCCGTTCCTGCGCGGGCATTCAGCACATTCACAGCGTCGTTACCGGCAGCCCGGGCAATGCCCGTGTTGTCCCGCAGGACGATGGACGATCCAGTGAGAGCACCAGTGGTAATAACGGCTGGATCTGCGCCGTCGTCACCACCTACGGATGCCCGCAGTACCACATCGCTTGTCACCGCGCTTGCGCTATTCTGCTGGTTGGCAATTGCGCCTCCGGCAGTCAGTGCGGTCGCGGCATTCAAGGCCAACGTATTGCTGGCTCGGTTTGATGTTGCTGTGGAATCCAGAATATTATCCGCAATCGACACGCTGCTGTTCAGCAATGAGTCTCCATCAGCAGCCGACGGCGTGACCGCCTGCAATACAGCCGAGTTCAAACTGGCAGCGGATGTCACAGCTGCAGCACCACGTGTTTGAACGTTACCGATCAGGTTGTCGGAGTCACCGGTTACGATACCACCAGCATCGATACCCGCTGTCGACAAACCGCCATCCAAACCGGAAACGCTGTTGCCTGTCACGTTGAGCGCGTTGGCCACGTCGTTACCAAACGCGGAGGACACCCCGATATTGCCATCAACATTAAACGCACTGCTGTCGGCAATTGACGTGGCTCCGCTGGTGATGTTTAATACCAGACTGGCAGCAGAGGTAACAGCAGACGTGGCCCCCAACTGTTCGGACGTGGCCCCCAACTGTTCGGACGTGGCCCCCAACTGTTCGGACGCCAGCGCAGATGCCCCGCCAACGGCAGTTTCAGCGGCAAGATTCAGCAGGTTATTGCCGCGGTTGCCTGTGACATTCGACTGGGCGATGTTCTCGCTTGCCGAAATGCTGCTGCCTGTGATGCCCGCATCCGTCAGCACGTCACCGTTCACACCAGCAACGCCAGAGATGTCTCCCAACAAAGACTGAACCGCGATCAGCGTATTGTCACCATCCACCTCGCGCGCGACTGTGAGTGCGGCACCAAGACCGCCAATCTCAGCATTGTCTCCAGCAGCATCGCTGACTCCTGTGATTGTCGACGCTGCGACAGACAAGGCGTTGGTTTGATCGTTGCCCATTGTCTGTGCAAACGCGATGTTGCCATCAACTTCTGCACTGCTACCAGTGATAACCCCACTTGTGGCGTCGAGATCCGAATCTGCCAAAGCAATGGATGCAACATCCCCGATTTGAACCTGATTACCGGTCAGAGCGTTTGCCCCTGCAGCACTGGTGCCTGCGATCAGGCCAAGACGGTTTGTCGCCTCGTTCCCCATGCCAAGGGCGCGGGCAAAGTTATCGCTGATCGACGCACTGCTGCTTACGATACCACCGGCACCTGTTGTAAGGTTCCCTTCCTGCACAGACGTGCTGAGCAGACCTGCAACACTGATCTGGTTGCTTGCAAGGCTATTGTCAGCCACGGCCAAAGCACCAACCTGCGGCAGAAGTGCTACACCCACAGATGCGAGAGCGGTCCCACCTGCACCGCTGATGGCATTGCCTGTCAGTGCGATGTCGTTGGTCACCCGGTTTGAGGCCGCAGATGCGAACGCTTGGTTGCCATCGACAGACGCAGAAGAGGTATTAAGACCAGCAACAGTCACATCAGCGCTGGAGTTGACGCCCGAGAAGATAAAGGCTTCAATATCTGGTGGCGTCCCCGTGATCTGAACAGACCCAAGGCTGGTTGTCGCCTCGCTGATACCGGCAACACCGTCCAGACGAACACTGTTTGTGCCGACGTTCGACATGGCATCGGCCTGCGATGTGTTACGGTCTGCTGTAACGGCACTGTTTGTTGCCACTGCCGCAGAGACAGATGTATCCGTTGCATTAAGCGCTGTGATCTCACCCCTCTGAACCTGATTGTTCAAAGTGGCAAAATCAGCCGCGCCGAAACGTGCGGCACCTGCTACCGGCGTCGTAATGTCAATCAAATTCAGCGACGTAGTTCCGGCACCAGAGGCAGCGCCTGTCACGGTACGGTCAATGGTGGTTGCAGTCACTTCGATACCGGTACGCCCCACGTTGCCCATCGCCTCTGCGATAGATGTGTTGTCGTCAAGGTTGACCGAAGATGCCCCCAAGGTGCCGGTAATCGATGCCGTGAGATCGGCACCTGCATCGAAACCGATAGCTCCGCCGCTGCCGTCAAAATCTGCAACCGTTGTACCGACCAACGCGTTCACATCGTTATTTGTAACAGACTGATCGTTGGCTACAGCAGCCGATGCTGTTATTGTCGTGGCTGTCAGATCTACGCCTGTGCTGCCGGTGTTGGCCGCGCCAAGTGCAAAGAACGTGTTATCTTCGATCGACAGGGCAGTGCCATCCAGAACGCCAGTTGTTCCTGCCGTGACGGACAGCGTGGACGTTTGGTTTTCTGCGGTGATGGAATTTTCTGACTCTGCGACACCCGCAACGGACTGCTGTGTTGCCGCGATGAAGTCAAAGCCTGTGTCTGCTGGCGTACCTGCGCCATCGTCAAACACAACGGTCCCTGCTGTGGAATCAATAGCAACGCGACCTGCGGTTGCATTGGTGGACCCAGTCGCATCAAAAGTAGTCGACGCAATCTCGTTAGCGTCGATGTTCAGGAACGTGCCGACATTTTCTGTAGCCCCCAGACCGTTGCCATCGCGTGTTGCGACGTTACCGCGTGCCTGCGCACCCAGAACGTTTTCCGAAACAGTCAGCGAGGACGCGGTGGAATCGGCCAGCGCAATCGTCAAATCCGAATCGGTCGTAGATGCAGTAAGGGCAATCGGATCGACTGCACCAGTACCGATCTGTTGCTGGCTAAAGACACCTGCGGCGCCGTCAAACAGTGTATCGACGGTCACGTCTGTACCCGTTGCCGCAGTGTTGCCCGCAAGGGTGGCCCGCAGGGTATTTTCGGATACTGAAAGTGCGCTGGTTCCAGCGTCTGTCGCAGCACTTCCGTCATTCAATGTAATCGTGATGTTGCTATTCGTAATGCGTGCAGCAGAAGACAGCGCATCATCGTCTGGATCAACGCCATCGCCCGTGATAGCTTGTGTGCTTGCCACAATGCTTGCGCCACCTGTGATGCCCAATGACCGCCCAGATCCGCCCAAATCACCGCGTGTCAGTGTTTCCACCCCTGCTGTGCCACTGGCAAAGCTTGCACCGGACTGCGCCAGATCACTGGCCAAGTCGGCACCAATATCGTCCGCAAAAACGGTGGTTGCACGGTTGACACTCGTGTTCGCAGCGATCGCGTTCAAGCTTGCATCCGCTGAAGAGCCTGTCGCAGCACCTGTCGTGATACTCAGGCCGGAGTTGGTGATCGACGTGCTGACTGTACCATCGGCAAACTGACCGCTCAACGCGCCGAGTGTCCCCGAAGTGCCGTCGCCTTCCGTGCTCAACGCGGCAGCGTTTAATGAGGAAACGTTGCCCGTTGCTGTAGCGGACAAGCTATTATCCGCGACCGTTGCCGAACTTGATATCGTGTTACCGCTGCCGGATGTGACAGAACCGTTCAAAATTGACGCTTCAATCGCATCAAGCGATTCTTGCGTGCTATTTGCAACCGTTTCGAAACCGGTGACATTGGCAGCTGTGAACGCGCGAGGGTTGGTTCCGCTGTCAACGGTAATGTTAACCGCCTGAGCATTGGCAGGCCCATAAGTCATCAGCACCGCGATACTCGCGCCGCCCATCAGTTGCGCCGTACGGCTCAACGTGCTGGTATGTTTTGTTTTCTGAACTGTCATGTTTTAACCTTCTTTGAATTATTCCCCGGCACCAATTCTCGGGCGAGGTTTCGTTGTGAACCCGCCCCACAGAAATTCTTCTGAGGGCAAGATTGATATTTTACTGAGAACATAACCTGACTCGTTAAATGTGATTGTGGCCCGGGGGAGTTATGATCTCCCCCAACTGCGGCGCGTTGTTTGGCCTGCCGAACGCACAACGCGCGGGTCGATACGTGCCGCCGTCACCGCATCTGTGACAGCGGCATCCGCCGCCGCAACGCAGGTTTCATAGTCTGTGTCTGTCACGCTGCTGATCAACTCGAGCACCGCCAATTCAAGCGTAGTGCGCACTGCCAGCTGGAGCGGCTCCTGTGAACGCGCTCCTGTATTCAGATCAAACAGGTAGTCACCAAAAAAGCGGAAGACATCGGCACCAACTTCTTCGCCAACAATTTGCTTTTGCAAACTTGTCGTGCCTACAACTTCCAAACTTACTGAATCGACAATACGCAGGTCGACCGCGACGTTCATCGTCAGCGTGCTCGCCCGCAAACCAAACCCGCTTATCGTGGCCTCTGCACCGCCGGATGCGATGTTGAAATTTACCTCGGTAATAGCACCAACGATGTAGTAGTCTGACCGCAGAACAGTCCCACCAAAATAAGGCAGCCATGGAACAGGCTCTTCTTCGCCCGGAACGACCTGCTCAGTACCATCACCCAACTGACGGCGATCTATATAAGCCAATTCCTTGTCGGCAATTTCCGTGCCGACCCGCTCAAGCAGGGTGATTGAATCGCCAAGCTTCCCAAGGGCTGACATCACCATATGCGCCCCCCCTTTAGTCACAATACTTCCGCCTTCGGCTTCAATATATTTGCCGGTGAGATCCAGTATTTCACCCGAAGCAATACGCACCCCGCTGCGCCCGAAATTCTTAATCCGTCCCGACATACAGCTGAATGCAGGATCAAGTGGAGTTGTGTTTCTAGTCACTGGTGGACCGGCAGTCGCCAAAAAAGCCGCCAATTGTGGCTCATCGTCTAAGGCCGCCTTGGCCACCTCTGTTGCAGTACAGGCTGAAAGCGCCGCCAAACAAACAAGAGTAACAGCGCCCTTTAACACTATTGCAGTTGTCCGTTGCATTTCATGAGGTGCCAGCATCACTCGGGCACCTGCGCGTCAGAATAACTTGGTCGGTTGAAAAAATTACACCCGACACCGGTTTCAGCCGACGCCATCAGATTACCAGAGTTGGCTTGACCCGTCTCGGAGTCCTGTTTGTTCGATCCGCCCCCAGCATTTATCACGCCAGTTTCCGTCGTCAGGTTCAGATTGGTTTCTGATTCGACGTCCCCGGTTGCCTCCTGTGCGCCATCAATGGCACCCTTATTGAGAACACTGGACTGCTGATCATTTCCAGTGGCTTCCGACCCTAGCTTAACTTCTGATCCTGTAGTGGGAGACGAGGTCTGGGCAGAAACAGACGTGACAGATTCATTCGCGCGGTTCGTGGCACTGCTGCCGGTGCAGTCGTACGTTAAAAACGTGTTTCCGTCATAATTTGTTTCAGTCTGGAAGCCATCATAAAAGCCGCCTTTTTTGCGCTCTTCTAAATCGAGACGGGAAATACTGGTGCTCAAGTCGTTTGGCGTCTGAAAGCCCCACGAGGAGTTATATGTCAGGCCTTGTCCCAACAAAAACGACGGCAACAGAATAAAGATGGCTGCCAATTTCAAACGTGAGCCTAACAATTTGCCACCTCCATTTTACCAAACTTTATCGACAAAATGCACCCGGAATGTTCAATTTTTTACGCCTCGTCATGCTGCAGCACCACAAAAAAACCCAATCACTCGCTCAGATTTCGCCATGGCAACGTGACACCGGTACTGCACTGCCAATTCCTACGCATGTACGCATAAGAGATTTGAAAGTCTCTTTAGTTTCGGAACGTCTGATCAACGGCTTCGGCTGCGCCGATTTGGCAGCATGATGGGTTCCCAGAGCGCAATGCAGGTTATTTAGGGCCGATCTCTTGGGTTCAGGGCCGCCGTTTTGGCGGTACGACGAGTTTCGGGCGGACGCGTCCTCATTGCATCAGCTGGCGTCGCATCAGGAACAGGTTGCCGAGGACTAACAGCTTGAAGAGCTTGGCCCGTGTGTGGATGCTTGTGGTGCCCATAACGCGCGGCGCAAGTTGACATCGCCGGCGTTGGTTATTCCGTAAGCGATGGGGTGGACGCCCCCCGGCGGCATTTAATGTGCCAAAGTAGTGGGTGTTGAAACACCGCTACGAAGGAGAGCGTCCATGAACGAGGTTAGCATAATCGGCCTGGATTTGGCCAAACACGTATTTCAGGCGCACGGTGCCGGAGCTGATGGCTCGGTTATATTCCGCCGAAAGCTATCACGCGTGCAGCTGTTGAAGTTTCTAACGCAGCAGCCGTCTTGTGTGGTCGCGATGGAGGCCTGCGC
>Ga0306870_1000150_pt1 | contig 17477 bp, 20 predicted proteins | sample AntRauMeHopE1496_FD_190435 | JGI IMG/M metagenome (GOLD analysis project Ga0306870, IMG submission 190435) | Saline lake microbial communities from Rauer Islands, Antarctica - Metagenome Hop E1 #496 (v2) (version 2) | ecosystem: Environmental > Aquatic > Non-marine Saline and Alkaline > Saline ... | reverse complement strand
CCTGAAAGCGGGGCCATGACAGCTCGCGCGCGGGCCGCCCACGCCTCGATGTCATCAAGGTGGCGCATCGCGGTCAAGGTGGCGCTGTCCATACCGTCGAGCCATCGGGCCAAACGCTCGGCTGGAGGGCCACTGGCGCGCAGCCCCCCTGCCCCGCCCATTGCAAGCGGCGCGAAGACCGCTCTTGTCCCCTCGCTTGTGGCGATGCGTCCGGCCGTGACTGCCGCTTCCACGCGGTCGCCGTGCTGGCCAAGACCGGCGAGGCCCCAGAGGTGAAAACCCACGCACGCTCGGGTTATGGGGTGAAGCTGGGACGCGGCCGTCATCAGGTCGTGCCATCCGTCAGCGCGATCTTTGAGGCGCTCGGTATCATCAGCGATGTTCTCGGGGTCGCGACGGTCGAGGAAAGCGGCCAAGTCCGCCTCGGGTCCAGGGCCACCCGTCAGGCGCCGCACGGCCCATCCGCTGCGCGCGAGCACGCCGGTGTCATCCTGGACCCCCGACAGGCGCATCGATATCCAGAGCCCCAGTCGATCAGGGCCGACCCGGTCGCCGACGAACCAGCTGAGGTCTGCGGCCTCGATCAAGGCCAGCCGGTGCCCCCACCCGTCCGGGCCGCGCAGCAATCGGTCGTCCAGAGCGCCCAACCGTCCGGCAACCCGGGCGAGACTCGCAGCACACCCTGCTTCGGCCTGCGCCCAGTCGGCAAGAACCTCTGTTTCACGCGGCTCTGCCCGGTGGCCAGGAAGCAGATAATCCGGCTCCTCCTCCATCGGGCCGGGCAGGAACCAGAGATCGTCCTCTGACGCCTGTTCGGCCTCCTCGGCGTCGCCGGGGAGGTCATCCAGATCATCATACAAAGGAACGCTTTTTGGGTCCATATGTGCAAAATACTGATATTATGCAAATTACCCAAGGGCTTTCTACGAAGCTGCTCACGCTCTCTATATAGCACGCACATGCGATGGTCAGCGAGATCTCTCCGATCGCGTTCAATGCATGGAAACCAAGGGCTTTCTGACGAACAGCGCCACAGCGCGCACCCTTGCATTCGTTTACAAACGGTCGTTTAGTAGTGCTACCTGAAACTGCAAAAAGCCTGTTTTGATGCCTTTAATCGGCTATGCCCGCGTTTCGACCGAGGAGCAGACCCCCCTGCCCCAGTCGCAGGCCCTTAAATCCGCAGGCTGCATCGAGATCCATGAGGAGCAGGCCTCGGGCGGAAATCGTGCGCGGCCGGTCCTTGCGCGCGTGTTGGAGCGCGTGGCCAAGGGCGACACGCTGGTTGTCGTGCGCATTGATCGTCTGGCGCGATCGCTTTCGCATCTACTCGAGGTGATCGAGCGGCTTGAGGCGAAAGGCGCTTTCTTTCGCTCGATTGAGGATCCGATCGATACCGCATCCCATCAGGGCAAGTTCACGCTGCAGGTCCTGGGCGCTGCGGCGGAGTTTGAGCGCGCCCTGATCCGGGAACGCACCAAGGCCGGGCTTACCAGCGCGCGCACCAAGGGCCGCGTGGGCGGGAATCCTGGGCTGCGAGCCAGGGATCCGGCCGCTCTTCGCAAGGTGCGGCTCGCGCGACAGGACGGATACATGGAGCGGCTGAACGAGACGGCGCAAGATTGGGTGCCCCATGTGCGCCGCCTTCGCCCCGACATGGCTTGGGAACACGTGCTGCGCATCGTCAATGGCCCCTTACCCGAGGCCAGACGCTGGACGCAAAGCCGCCTGCTGCGCGCCGTTAAGACTTATGTACGGGATGGTTTTTTACCCGCAGAGGTGCTGCACCGTGCCGGACGTCGCGAAACTGACGACCGCCTGCCCGCCATCGTCGCCGCCATCAAGGGCGCGGATCCAGACGTCACCCTTCAGGCGATCTGTGATCGGCTGCTGGAGATGCGCGAACGTACCCCGCGTGGTCGCACGAGCTGGCAGCCGTCATCGGTCAAGATGCTATTGGAGCGGGCCGAGAAACTGGGGTTGCTTGAGTGACCTTTGGGAATCAGATTCGCTCAGAAGTAGAGAAAGGTCCCTATGGTTATCGCGTATATCTTGGGTCACCACGCTCATGGCACCACAAGCAGTTGTTGAGACGCAGGGAGGAGGCGGCGTAAGCTATTGTATTATGTGTATTTTTTTCTGCGGGACCGCCGTGTCCGAGAAATCTCTTGCCCGTCAAGGCTTTTAGTGACACTTTTCCAGAAGAACGCAAGCCATCAGTTTCGGGCGGTTTCGCGTTCTTTCTCAAATTAGACCCGAAACACGGGCAGCGAGACGAGCATGAACGAGCAGCGAATTCGAATGGATCAAAAGATCCAGGCCATGGCAACACGTCTGAGTAAGTCGCTCGATGTGAACATGCGCAAGTCCTTTCTACCGGATGAGCGAAAGGCCTTGCGGCGTTTCAGTTCAACAGAGGTTGCCCAAGTCCTTGGGGTCAGCCAAGACTTTCTGCGGAAGATGTTCTTCGAAGACAGGCTCAATCTAGGCGAGATCGAGACAGACGCCCGCGGCCGTAGGTTCTACACGGCCGAGCAAATCGACATCGCCCGTCATGAGATTGCAGCGTCAAGCACAAAGTTCCATCACATCGTACCTCGCCGCCGAGATGGGGAGCAAATCCAGATCATCTCCATCGCCAATTTCAAAGGCGGAGCGGGCAAGACGACAACGGCAATTCATCTGGCACAAAAACTGGCCCTAGATGGATACCGAGTCATGGCAATTGACCTAGACCCTCAGGCATCCATGACCACCATGTTCGGTTTCCGGCCGGAGCTAGATTTTCCTGAAGTAGGCACCGTCTATGATGCCCTTCGCTATGAGGATCCCGTCCCTTTCCGAGATATTTTGCTCAAGACATACTTCCACAATCTTGACCTGGCACCGGCCGGTTTGCTTTTGTCCGAGTTCGAAACAGAAACTGCACATGCCCTTCGGAACAACATCCGTCCGCCGTTCTATCAGAGGCTTGCCCTGTGCATAAATGAGGTCGAAGCCGACTACGACGTTGTCGTCATCGACTGTCCTCCCCAGCTCGGATTTACGACACTCTCTGCCTTGGTTGCATCAACTTCGCTGATCGTGACTGTCATCCCGAGCATGCTTGATGTGGCCTCTATGGCGCAGTTCCTGCAGCTCACGTCCAGCCTAATGGCAACAATCGCAGATGTAGGTGCTTCTCCAGACTGGGACTTCATGCGATTCCTGATCACACGCTTTGAGCCGAATGACGGCCCCCAAACACAGATGGCAGCTTTTCTTCGGACAATGTTCACCGATGATGTACTCACACAGCCATTCCTGAAGTCTTCTGCTGTTTCGGATGCGGGCCTTACCCAACAGACGCTCTACGAAATTGCAAGATCCGATTTTCACCGGCAGACCTATGATAGGGCAATTGAATCCATCAACGGGGTCGTTGACGAGGTTGAAGGTCTTATCGGGACCGCATGGGGGCGCAAATAATGGCCCGCAAAGTTACATTCGACATTCCTGACGACGAGGAAAAAGTGGAAGATCCCTCCTTTTCCTCCACCCAAGCCCAGTCCAGAGCCCCTGCCCTTTCCGGCATGGCCCGTTCCCTTCAAGATGCAGCACAATCTTCCATTCAGGAGATCAGTACGGATCTGATCGATGACTCTGAGTTCAAGGATCGTCTTTCACTAGATGACGAGCAAGAGATCCGGGAACTTGCCGAGAGTATCGAGAAACAAGGCCAGCTAATCCCAATACTCATCAGCCCGGCAGGACGCCGATACAGGGTAATCTACGGGCGTAGACGTCTCGCAGCGCTTCGCCTGATCGGAAAGCCAGCAAAGGCCCTGATCAGATCCCTCGATGAAGATCAGGCTATTCTTGCTCAGGGACAAGAAAACAGCTTCCGCAAGGACCTTAGCTGGATCGAAAAGGCCCTATTCGCACGTTCTCTCCTCGATTCCGGGAAAGATGAAGGATTGGTCTGTGATGCCCTGAATATCGACCAGAAGGCGCGGCGCGGCGGGGCTAAGCTAACCGGCCTCGCCCGGATGAAGCAAGTGACATCCTGCATTCCCATAGAGATCATAGAAGCAATTGGACCTGCCTCGGGGGTTGGTCGTGATCGCTGGTATGCGGCTGCGAAATCCTACGAAAGCCTCGGGTTTCCGGCCGGAAACCAGAACTTCGCTTCAGAAATTTTGAAATCCAAAGATGCCAGGAACGGTTCGGACGGGCGATTCGCCACCTTTGAGGTAATGATGCGGAGGCAAAAACCTCCTTCCCTCTCAGCGATCGCGACAGACTACGGCTCTGTAAAGATCACCAAAAGGAACGTGGTCATTACCGTTAAGAGCAGTGAAAACGGACTTCATGCATGGATATCAGAGAACCCGAAGGCCGCCTTAGCGGCTTTGGCTGCCGCGCGAGCAGCGGACAAGAGTGCGGGTATGGGTGCCACAATCGACACCAACGAGGTGGATAGGACCCAAACCGTCCTGCCGAAGCCCACAAGTGGCGATCCTGACGATTTTTCAAATTTGGCCGCCCCGACATCGGAGGATCTCGACGTCGAGGACACGTGACCAAAGACAACAAAAACAGAGCAGAAAGGAGGACACGTCAGAAAAGGAAAGACCCCCCGAAAGCAACGCTTCCGAAGGGCCTCAATTAGCTTCGACACCTGATTGATACCCCGAAGGCGAATCGATTTCAACACCGTTCGCGGTGAACGGGGATGCTTTTTCTGTCAAAATCATCATGAGACAGGTATTTTCTCACACCCCCGCCTTGGCGGAACGATCTTCTGTACTCAGTACAAACCCGTACAGGGTCATCGAACCGATCCGAGTGCTTCGCAAAGAACTCGGGCTAACACCAAATGATCTAGTAACGCTTCAGGCCTTGATCAGCTTCATGCCGAAGAAGGCTGGACAAACGGCTTCAATGACCATTGTCTTCCCCTCAAACGCATCCTTGTCGGAGCGAACGAACGGCCTGAACGAGAGAACGATCCGGCGGTGTATCGGACACCTCGTGGATGCGGGACTGATCCACCGCAGGGATAGCGCAACCCGGAAGCGGTTCCCTCTTCGCTACGGTGGATTGATCAGAGATGCGTTTGGCTTCGATTTGCAGCCAATGTTTGAACGGGAAAGAGAGCTCACCGAACACGCAGAACAGCTTGTGGACGATCAGGAAAAGCTACGGTCACTTAAGGCCGAGGCACTGGCTCTACGTGTCGAAGCTCTGCGTCAAGCAAAGGATGAGGAGACAGTCTCGTTTCTCCAAAAAGTGCGCAACATCCTACGGCGTGCCACTCTGAAAGCCGAAGAGATCATAGAACTCATCAAGAAATTGGCAGAGTTGACCGGAGTAGAAATCAAAGAGTTTCCGGCCGGAAACCACGACGCTCACGCACTGATGCCCGACGAAATGTCCGGCGACGACGGACAAAATGTCCGGCACGTAGAACCCACAAGATTGAATATAAAAAAGGATGCGGTAGGTGGTCATACCAGCACTGATTACCGGGAACGAGGAGATCCAACCACTATGGCTTGGGAAGATCTAAAAAACGTGTCGGAGTTCTTCCCCAATGAGCCAAGAGACCATCAATCGGTTGTAAGGATATTGGCAGACGTAGGAAAGTTACTAAGAATAGGACAAGAGAAAATCTTGAAACATCTCAGAGAACACGGCCCAGGACGGCTTCTTCTTGCACTCGACGAGATGCTTATGAGGGCCAGCACAGGGCATGTGAAAAATACCAACGCCTACCTGGACGCAATGATGAGGCAAGGAATGTGATAGCAGACTTGCAGCGAGATGGGCATTGCCGACCACTACCAAGGAAGCCAATGACGGCCACACTTAACAACCTCCATACGGAAAAGCGTCAACACCACGATGGTCAGAGGATCGACACGAATCTTTGTGAACATCAGGATAGTGGCGCGCTAAGCAAGCTTTCTTACATCCGGGACAGTCGGCCTTCGTCATCCACAACGTCAAGTCTGCATCCTTCGCCAGTCCAGCGCCACAGGACAATATTATTGTCTACCGCCGATGTGCCCTTAGCAAAGCTTCGGATCAGAAGGCCCGCAAAGCCGTCAGTGATGAGACTGGCGGCAAAGTCCTGCGTCGGAACAGTTTGCCCATCGAGCATTCTTGCGCGCCAGCCCGGATCTGCGAGTGTGCCTTTTGTCATGCCGTATTGTGCAACTGCGTCTGCGTCTCGGGTATCAAAAATAGGGCCAAGATCAGCAGCGTAGGACACAAGCATCGTCGGCTGCAGGCTTCCGACCTGATTTGCTTCGCGCAACGCCGTGGTTGGATCGAGCGCGGTGTAGAGGGCCGGGGTGCCCTTCGCGTTGAATCGCCCTCCATAGAGTTCAGCACCACGCCCGGAGAGAGGTTCACGCGCATAGACAGGATTGAGGGCGCGGTAGAGCGGACCTGCATAACTCCCAACCGTAGGCGGCATCAGGCGAAGACGCCTGCGTCGACCGCGTCTATGTATTCGAGAACCTGCTGCGCCTTGCCGTCCTGCACCAACTGCATCGCGGTCCGGCCGTCAAACCCGGGCAGGGGCTCTGAGCGATACCAGGCATAAGCCATCAGTTCCGACCCGAACCGCGGCTCGACCTTGTTGAGCACTTCGACCAGTTCGCGCAAACGGCGCTGTGTCTTGTCCGAGCTGATACGGCTCCGCCGCTGCATGGCATCCTTGCCAAGACCAACCGTCATTGCGATCTCCTCTGCCGAGGTGCGCAGCGCTGCTGCGATCTTGCGCGGTTCAAACTGTCCGCCTTCTGCAAAGTTTGTGATGTGCATAACGTTACTCCATACGGTCATTATGACGGTATATAGCGGCAATATTACCGAATATCAAGTCAGCGACAGTGCTCTCCGCGTTTCTCCCAAGGAATTCATGTCCCGGTAACACGCACATCTTGGAAAATGCCGCAGGTCTTGGTGCTTTGAGCACCGCCTGCGACGTATATTTGAAGAAGCTGCCAGCCCTGTCGGTTCTGCCCACCAAAAAGTGAAAGTGTTCTTCGGGTTTTGTGACTGACGGATGAGGGCCTTTGGGGTCCCTCGGACGGGTCCGGGCCGGGTTCCGGTCTGTCTTTCCTGATGAAGGGCATTCCCATGCAAACAGGTGTCTTGCGCGTGTTGCGCGCGACCGCTGCCTCATGGTGGCGACACAAGGAACTACGCCGAACCGGCCAGACGGGGCAGGCACAGCGGCTCGACCGCGAGACTGTCCTGCGCGATCTCGGCTATCTGAAGCAGGCGGCGTCATTGCCAAACACGCATGTGATCTGCGGAGAGGGCGGGACATTCATCCATCTCGGTTGGACCACCGTGTCGACCTTCGCGCCGATCGAGCGCTTTCCCTTGGCCACTCTTGCGGTCGCACGAGGGACACCCTTCATCGATATCCGACCCGTCACCGATGTCAGCGCCTTCGCGAACCTGCCGCGGGTGATGCGGGACGGATCGGTTGACCCTGACCTTTCGGGGTCCGGCAGGTCTGTCTCGCTGACCACCTACATCGACATGGTCGAAAAGCTCGGCGCCAGGATCGCCAACGATCCGCGCACCCGTCGGTCAACCTGAATCCAATTCCCTCTCACCAAAACTCGAAAGGACGCCAGCCATGGCCCGATCCCGCACGCCCAAATTCGATGCCTCCGAGGTCATCACAAACGAAATCATCCGCATTATCGAGCGCGGCGTTCTGCCGTGGCGCAAGCCCTGGACCGCTGGCGGCAGCACAAAACCGCTGCGCGTGGGCGGTGAGCCCTACCAGGGGGTCAACAACTTCCTGCTGACCATGCGCACCGTGATGGCGGGTCGGCGAACGCGTGCGCCTCGTCATCACCGGCCCTGATTTCAACAAAGGCTCCTCGACCAGCACGACCCTGCTGGTCCGCTTTGACGAGGACGGCAGCGCCGAGGCCCGGATTGCCGAAACCGGCTTTTTCCTGATGCCCGAGGGCGAGCGGATGTTCATGGACGAGCCCAACTACGGCTCCCCCTATCAAACCCAGTTGCAGGGGTTTGATTTTTACGCACTCGACGAACGCGTCGAAATCACCGCGATCGAGGTCCCCACAGACCGCCTGCCTGCCCGGCATGGGAGCTGATGCATCGGTCTTGCTTGAGGGTGTCACCCCCGCCGCACCCGATGCAGCCGCCCGCGCGATCATTGCGGACAACAGCGTTGTAATGAGTTTCTGACAACGTCGCACAGGTCGCCTTAATCCAGCGAAAAGCGACCGGGGCCTTGAGACGCGTCACTACTGAGGCTGGCATAAACCGCCTCAGCAGCAGCCTAAACCCCCATGCTCCGCGCATGGATGGTGCTGCCGCAGTGTTCTGAGTTGCGGGTGCGCGGTTAGCAACGAAGACGATGACTTGATGTCAGCGATGCCTGTTGCTTTAGCCACGCAATGAAGATGCGCAGCGGGCGGCGAGGTTCAATGCCGTGCCGCGTAACAAGCCAATAGGCATGGTCCAACTCCACCGACACAGGAAATGGGCGCACGAGATTTCCGCTCTCCAACCAGCTTTCCGCCAGGCGCTCGCGAGCAAGGGCAACGCCTTGACCCATAGCGGCTGCGCGCAGGAGCAGGGACGAACTGGCAAATCGGGCCCCCCGGTCAAATCGCTTTGCCATTGCAGGGGTCATCGCAATGCCAGCCTGTGACAGCCATTGGCTCCATTGCGCGTGCGGATCGTCATCGTGAATGGGGCGAGCGCTTCCCGGTCCGGGCGACCGCCTTTGCCGAGGAAACGCCACCTGTGCGCGAAGTACTGGCCCAGAGTCGCACCATGCAAGGTGGCGGGGCAGCCTGTGTGGCAACACTGGGTGCGGCGGGCGTCGAGGTGGCGCAGGACCTCCTGGCCGAGACGCAAGGGGCGATCCTGCCGCTGGTGCCGTATCTCGACACGCTGCGATGGGTGTTCATCGCCGTGGCCCTCGTGGGGATTGCGGTCACCATCTATGCGCGGCTTGATGATTGGCGCCGGGGGCAGCGATGATCGGGGCTCTCACCGGGATCGCGGCTAGCCCCTTGGCGCGGGCCATCCTCCGCTACGGAGCCATTGCCCTTGCCATCATGCTGTTCCTGCTGTCGATCCACCGCGCTGGAGAGCGCGTTGGGCGGCTCGCGGAACGTCTCGCAACCAGGGAGAAAGCCAATGCCGTACAACGCCGGATGCTGGAAGCAGCGGCTCGCCGTCCTCGTAATCGCGACGAGCTGCTTGACCGGCTGCGTGGGGGTGGGTTTTGAGCCAGTCGGCGTGGCGGCCCGTCCGCCGCTCGTGGAATATAGTCGGGAGGTGCAGGCGCGGGCGGCCGAGGAAGTAGGGTCGCTGCCCGATGAATCCGCTATCACCAAGATGCTTGCCGACTACAGCGTTTTGCGTGATCAGGCGCGAGCGTGTCGTTAACGGATTGCTGACCCGCATCAGGCGAGGGGTAGGGCAAGGCGGCACAAACGACGACCGTTTATGGCACGCGAAGCAAATCATGCCGAGTCCCTAAGAAGATATTGAAAGTGTGAGCCCAACACGGTATCTCAAGCTTAGTAATGATGGAGATTTGATGTCCCGGTAAAGTGGGGAGGCTAAAGTCCTTCCGATGCAAAATTAAAGAATAGTGATCGGTGCCGTAGGTTGGCGACGAAGCTTTAGTCTTGCCTGCACTTTTTCCTATCGGATGAACCGAGCCATGCTTGCGTTCGCGACATGAAAGACAATTCACGATGACACGTGACTATTCCCAGTTATTCCCGGCTCAATCGGGCGTTCAGGACGCAACAGATAGACCTGTTTTTCTGAACACTCTTGGTTGGCAGCCTTACTTCTCTCAACAGATCGATATAAGTGAATTGGCACAAACACCGCCTGTTCGTATCGTTGAAGTGCACCGCAATGCCCTTCATGTTATCGGCGATGGTATTGACGAGATGTTACCCCCCCGACAAGACGCAACAGTCGGCGATTGGTTGTTGTTTGATCGCGACAACCTGAAGTCTAGCCGTGTGCTGGCTCGAAAAAGTTTGATCAAACGACGCGCGCCTGGGACGGATCGACAAGAACAGTTGATCGCTGCCAACATCGACACGGCGTTCATCGTTACATCATGTAATCAGGATTTTAATATAGCTCGTCTTGAACGTTATGTCGCCGTCATTTTTGAAGCGGAGATTACACCGGTCATAGTTCTGACAAAAACGGATATGATCCACGATCCACAAGGTTACATTGAAAAAGCCAAAGGGATTTCCAAGGACGTAGCGGTCGTCGCTTTAGATGCGAAGAGTGATGAACCCAAAATGAAGCTCGCTGATTGGTGCAAACCTGGCGTGACAGTCGCATTTCTGGGATCATCAGGGGTTGGCAAATCAACCTTGGCAAACGCGTTGCTGGAGACACAATCCATTGTAACGCAATCCATCCGCGAGGATGATGCCAAGGGTCGGCACACGACGACACGCCGCCAACTGCACACCATGCCCAATCACTGTTTGATTTTGGATACTCCGGGTATGCGTGAACTACAGCTTACGGATGCAGCATCGGGTATTGAAGACCTGTTTTCCGAAATCCGTGATCTGTCAGACAGATGTCGCTTCAAGAACTGTCAACACGAGACAGAACCAGGGTGCGCCGTTCTGAATGCGGTCGAAACTGGTGAGGTCGATCTTGATCGGCTCGCGCGATGGCGCAAACTTGTCGCTGAAGATGCCTTCAACTCTACGACCCTGCTCGAACGTAAGACCAAAGATAAGGCTTTTGGCAAAATGGTTTGCACACTTGTGAAGCAGAACGACAAGCGGAAATAGAGAAAAGTCATGAGAGCGCCAATCCTGAGTAATCAGAGAATTTCGCTATTCGTGAATAGAAAGAATTCCATGACACAACCCTAAACTGCTTCCAACTGGGGACCATCGGCAGATGATGCAAGCAAATTGTCCGTGCCCGCCAACCCACCTCTTTCTTACTGTCCTGGAGGGCACAACATGCTGATTCGTAGTGAACTCGAAAATGACGTGGCCACGATCAGTCTGCTTGTGACGGAAGCTCTGAAAATACTTCCGCAATCCACTGGTACGGAAGCAAGAATCGTCGAAGCACTGCGAACCGAGAACGCCCTAGACCTGTCTTTAGTGGCCGTCGAGAACGACGAGATAATTGGATACCTTGCAGCTTCGGATGCACATATCGGAGATCAGGACGGCTGGAGTTTGATTGATCCGCTAGTCGTTCTGCCGTCTAGGCGTCTTCAAGGTATCGGATCAGTCCTGATGAAAGACGCTCTTGATCGTCTTCGGAAAACAAAATGGGGAGCGGTATTGGTTGGTGATCCGAACTATTACTCACGGTTTGGCTTTAGAGCATTCCCAAAAATGACGGTGGCTGGGTGCCCCCCCGAAGTCGTGCAGGCACTACCTTTTGATGAAGTTGAACCGCAGGGAGAAGTAATTCATCATCAGGCATTTGCTTTAGAAAAGCAGTAATAATTTATGGCAGGGCGGCATCGAGCGAAGAGAGATGTGGTCCTGCCATCAAACTGACTCTCAAACAGTCGTGCTTACTTTGTTGCTCCGTCAGCCTTGGCTGAACGCATCAACAAAAGACACAGCAGCCGGCAAAATGGGCCGGAATGCCAAGAAACACAAAGGTTTAGGAGATAAACCAGTGACGATTGCAAAAACTGGTCAAATCGTCTGGCATGACCTTTTCACATCGAACCGTGTGATTCCAATAGTGCTGCAGCTTTGATCTAAATCATCGCACGATCCGTCTCTTCTCTTTCAAGATAACCAAGCCACAATAAGGAAAACGGATCGCATGGAATTCATGATCGGGATTGCGCTCGCACTTCTGCTTGGCCTCATGGCGCTGGCGGTCATGAGGCTGGTGGACTGGGATGCCGATCGCGCAGAATGGGACAGACTGACGTCCATCCAACCGACCGCGCCAGAGCTGTTCGAACCGGGCATGGTTTCTGACCTGCCCGAGCCGGCGGCGCGGTATTTTACCTACATGATCCGGCCGGGCACTCCACTTTTGCCGGTCGCCGAGATCGACATGACCGGCCAGTTCAGCCTCGGAACCAAGGACGATCCGCGCTATCAGCCGATGGAAGCCCGCCAGATACTTGCAGCGCCCGAAGGGTTCGTCTGGGCGATGCGCACCAGAGGCGGCATGCCCGTCTCGGGATCAGACTCCGGCAGCTGGACGCGGTTTCGGATATTCGGACTGATCCCGGTGGGGCGTCTTGGTGGTGATCCGGATCATACCCGTTCCGCCTTTGGGCGCTATGCGGCAGAGGCGGTGATCTGGGCTCCGGCCGCCCTCCTGCCGGGTCCCGGTATAACCTGGAGCGCGTTGGGCGAGGACACTGCGCGGGTGACGATCCGGCACACAGACCTGGAGCAGGCGGTCGACGTGACCGTGGATGAAGAGGGGCGGCCTTTCGAAGTCACCTTTCAGCGTTGGAGCAATGCCAACCCCAAAAAAGTCCACCGTCTGCAGCCGTTCGGGGCCACCATGTCGGACTTCAGGGACGTTGAGGGCTATCGCCTGCCGTTCCGCGTTGAGGCCGGGAATATGTTCGGCACCGATGATTATTTCCCCTTCTTTCTCGCTGACGTCACCGAGATACGATTTCCACGGAGTGAGCCATGATCGATCGATTTGCAACCTGTCTGCGTTCTGGGCGCCGAGATACCGCAGCCTGTATCGCGCTGCGGGCTGTAAATGCAGGTCGGCGGTCTTTCACCCAAGCCATCGTGGCTGCTGCAATCTGTTGCGCCTTCACAGGAAGCGTATCGGCACAGCAAGACAGCACCGTATCTGCGCTGGCCGCGCGGTTGGACGGGCTCGCTCAAGCGTTCATGACAAGCGAACAGGTTCCGGGCGCAATTGCGGCGGTCGTAAGCGGTGAGGAGGTGGTGTTGCGGGGCTATGGCGTCGCCGATCTGGACGATCGGATGCCCGTCACTCCCGACAACGTGCGCTTCGAGATCGGCTCGATCACCAAGCTTTTCACCTGGGTTGCAGTCATGATGCTGGTCGAGGAAGGCAGACTGGATCTGCGCGCAGATGTGTCGGGCTATCTGCCGACCTTCGCGATGCCGGGTAGTGAGCCGCTGACCCTTGCACATCTGATGAGCCACCGGGCTGGCTTTGCTGAAAGCTATGCGATCTTTGACCAGGACATCGCCGCCTTGCCCCGTGCGCAGGCGCTTGCGGCTGCGGCTCCCGAGCAGGTGTTCGCGCGCGGGGAAGTCACGTCCTACTCGAACTGGGGTGCCGCACTGGCGGGGCATATCGTCGAGGAGGTCTCTGGTCAGCCATGGGAGGATTTCGTGCAGGAGCGCATCCTCGATCCGCTGGGCATGGACGACACCACACTGGCCGAACGCCTGCGACAGCCGGATCAGCCGCCCTTGGCACGCAGTTACCGGATACAGGGTGGCATCGCCCATCCAGCCTTCCGCATCGATATCGGCGCGTTCGGCCCGGCGGGGGGGACGGCCAGCACGGCTGCCGACATGGCGCGTTTCCTGCAGTTCCTGATGGGCGACGGAGCGCTGGACGGGGCGCGGTTGTTGCAGACTGAAACGATGGCGCAGATGCGAACACGGCTTTTCGACGACCGACCGCACGCGGCGGATATGGCGCATGGCTTTCAGGCCAGACCACGTTTTGGCACCATGATCTATGGGCACGGCGGCGGCGTGAACGAATTCATCTCGAACCTCGTTTTCATTCCCGAAATCGGTGCAGGGGTCTTCATCTCCCAGAACGGGGGCACAGGCGCGAGCCTGCCCTTTCTGGCCCCGAACATGATCCTCGCCGCACTTGCCGCCGAGGCCGGGCTCGAGGCTCACACCGTGCAGCCCGTGCCGGATGCCGCCGCGCGCGCTGCGGATGCAGCAGGCCGCTATCTGACCAACCGCCGGATGTTTTCGGGCCCCGCTCAACTCTTGGTCGCGCTCTCGCCGCTGAACGTGACCGCGCTGGCGGATGGCGCGTTGCTGATGCCGACGGCCACAATACCGATGCCGTCGCGGTTCGATCCCATCGCGCCCGACCTTTGGCAGAACGCGCAGGGCGATCGCGTGACGGTGATCCGCGATGCGCAGGGACAGGTCGCGCGCCTTGCCGACGGGACCGGGGCGCATACCCATGAACGGCTGCGCGGGTTGGCGGACCCTGTGTGGCTGAGCGCGGGTTTTGCGTTGGCAGCACTTCTGGCAACGACGACGTTTCTGGGGCTTTTGTGGCGGCACGGGCTGCGCGGCGGATCACGGGGTGGAACGCTGGCGGCGGCGGTGGCACTGGTCGGGGCGGTTGCGGTCTGGGGTCTGGCTGCTGCGGGGGTGGCGGTCGGGCTTGTGGCGGCGCGGCTGGGGTCGGAATTCCTGTTCGACCAGCCGCAACGCACGTTTGAGGTGTTTCTTGGCATGGGCGACGTCTTGGCTGTGGTGTCCGTGGCGCTTGTGGCTACACTGCTCATCGTCTGGCGCGCACCGGGATGGGGGTTGTGGCGGCGTCTGCATCACACTGCCTTCGCGCTTGTGCTGATGGGTCTGGCCGGTCTCATGCTGCACTGGGGACTGGCCTTCGGAGGTCCGATCTGATGACGGCCTGCAAGCCATATTCTTGGAAGGTCTCGACATGATGGCGGTGGTTCTGCTCGTGCAGGTCGCCCTGCCTCTGGCCTTGCTCGCGTGGCTGGCCCTGTTCCAGGCGGGATCTATGGTCGGGTGGCTGATGCAGGCTGCGGGTATTGCGGCACTTTTGTTCGCGTTGGCGCGCGTCGCCCAATGGGCGCTGCCTGTCTGGTGGCTGCCTTGGGGATATGCGGGTGTGTTTCTTGCCATCGTGGCCTGGCAAGTGTCTGCGCTGCCCGCCCGGCCGCCGTTGCCCCACGGCGCGTGGGCGTGGTCGGCAATGGTGTTCTCGGCGGGTCTTCTGGCGCTCGGCAGCTTCTACGCGGTCAAGGCGCTTTCCGGGCGCGCTCTGCCGCCGGTCGAGGTCGTCGATATTTCCAATCCCTTCGGGCCGGGCCGCTATCTTGTGGGGCACGGTGGATCCAACACTCTGGTCAACGGCCATATGCGGACGCTGGATGCCAGCGTCGAGCGGTTCCGCCCCTGGCGCGGGCAATCCTACGCAGTGGACTTCTTCGGACTTGGTGCCTGGGGCCTGCGCGCCTGCGGTTGGCAGCCCACTGACCCGGCGGCCTATGCGATTTTCGGGGCAGAGCTTCGCGCGCCCTGTGCAGGGGTGGTGGCCGCCGCAAGGGCGGACATGCCAGATTTTGAAGTGCCCGAAAGCGATCAGGTCAACCGGCTCGGCAACCATGTCATTCTGCGCTGTGGCGGGGCCGAGATCGTTTTCGCGCACATGCGACAAGGCAGCATCGCGGTCGTGGCGGGCGACCGGATAGAGGTCGGCCACCGGCTGGGCGAGGTTGGCAATTCCGGCGCCTCGACCGAGCCGCATCTGCATATCCACGCACAACGCCCGGCTCCCGAAGGCGCGCCGTCGATCTCGGGCGACCCGCTGGCCATCCGCATTGATGGGCGTTTTCTTGTGCGCGGCGATCGCCTTCGGGGCCAGGCGCAATGAGCGTTGCGGCCTACCGGCCGTTCGCGTTTCTCGCCGCGGCACTGGCCTGGACATGGGCATTCTGGTCGGCGCCCGCCTTGACGGGGCTCGAGCCCTGGAGCGGCACGGGGCGATGGCTCATCTACCTGGGTGGTGTCGGCCCGCTCCTTGCCGGGCTCTGGTTCCAGCACCGACACAGCGCCGGTCGTGGCTTGCGCGATCTCTGGCAGCGGCTGGTGCAGCCCGGTCGCGCACCGCTCTGGCTCTGGGCGGCGACACTCCTGCTGATCCCGGCGCTTTCGCTTCTTGCGCACGGTCTCCTGATGCTCGGTGGTGGCACCGGCCCCACGCTTGCCCTTCCCGGTGCCACCTGGCCCGCGGCCCTCGGATACGCCGCGTTTATCTTTCTGCTCGGACCGCTGCCGGAAGAGATCGGATGGCGCGGCTACGGGCTCGACGCGCTGCTCGTCCGGCGTGACCCTGTGGTGGCGTCGATCATCCTGGGAGCAGCATGGGGCGCTTGGCATCTGCCGCTGCTTGCAATGGACGGATACTACGATGACTTCGGCGGGCCACCCGTCCTGTGGCTTTTCCTTTGGTCGATCCTGATGAAAACCCTCATTATGACATGGGGTTATCTGGCATCCGACAGATCGCTCCTGTTGATGGTGGTGTTCCATTTCATGATCAACGCGACTGGAGAGGTCCTGCCACGATCTGCCGAGGTCGAGACCGTGTTTCAGTTTCTGCTTACGGCGGTCGCCTTGGCAGCGGCGCTGCATCTGCGATCCAATTGGCACGCGGCACGGCGATAGGCGGCTCGGCGACCGCCGCCCCGCCGGGGAAGTTTGGGTGCCACCAGCGCCAGTGCGCTATGCGACCGTTACATAGACATCGGTCTCGAGGTCCGCTTCGGATGCCACCGTCGATGGGTCATTGAGATAAATCTCCCAACTTGGCATGCCGACAGACATGCCCTTCACCTCAAGATGTTTCATCATCGCGACATAGCTGTCACGGAGCATTGCGTAAGGGCCCCTGTGCACGAAATTCAGGACATCACCATCAGGCAGGACATCACACTTCACATCGCCCTTGGCCTTCCTTGCATCCTCCTCAGAGACCACAAAACCTGCGCGAAACGGCATCTTGTCCGGGTCAAAGGTGACATAGACCGCTAGGGGATTGCCCGCACTCGTGATTTCTTTGTCCGCGATGAAACTCGCGACCGACTGGAATGCCGACCCCATGGCCTCGCTGATGCATTTCGGGTCCATGCTGCAGGTCCGTTCCTCATAGAGGTAAGCGGCGGGTTCGACGGTTACCATTTTGTATTCAGTCATCTATCCACTCCTTTGATGTTGTCGTGATCGTTCTGGTAATGTCTATCGTTGGTCCGATATTGCTGCGGTCGTCCGGCTGGGCGCGATTGCGAACATGGCCAGGCAGAGGCCAGCCACCCCGGACGCAGCGGCGAGCCAGAGCCAGAGGCCGGGGAGGATCGAGAAGATGAAGAGGTAGTCCTGCGCCTGCGCCCAGAGCGGCCAACCAACGCCTGCGGCCCCCGCCAGCGCCGCCGCGCCGCGGCATGTCGGGCCGCGCCGCCAACGCCAGAACACGGCCACAAGCGCAAGCAGCGCCCCGGCCAGCAGCAACGCGATGGCGACCCGCGCCGCGGTTTCGGCCCAAAGGATGCGGGCCATCCCCACAGGCTGCACGCCGAGGCTCTCGGACCAGACCCGCAGTACCGCGGCGAACAGCGGCCAGGCGCGCTGGCTGTTTGACAGGATCACGATCCCGTCCCCGGTCTCGGGCACCAGATGCAGATGGGTCATCCAGCCGTAGCCCTGTCCGCC
>Ga0306870_1000149_pt1 | contig 17513 bp, 16 predicted proteins | sample AntRauMeHopE1496_FD_190435 | JGI IMG/M metagenome (GOLD analysis project Ga0306870, IMG submission 190435) | Saline lake microbial communities from Rauer Islands, Antarctica - Metagenome Hop E1 #496 (v2) (version 2) | ecosystem: Environmental > Aquatic > Non-marine Saline and Alkaline > Saline ... | reverse complement strand
AGAGAGACCGGAGATATCGCCATGGGAGACATAGGATGAGGGCATGATGGCGAGGCATCGAGTGAGGGGTCAACGCCTGCTGGTATTGCCTGACGCTTCCCGTCCGCGGAAAAGCTATGTGCTGGTTTTTCGCAATGCTTCCCATCCACGCTGCCTTTTGGCGAAGCAGAATGCAAGGGCGTTTGCCCCGTGCTCGACTGTTGAGTCATGCAAGTCAGATTTTCTGTGCATTCACAGTTTGGCGCGTCAAGTTGAGAGCGAGAGCGAGACCTGAGCCTGGATCGGCTTTGTTGATTTTTGATGAATCTTGCATCGTCGAGCTTCCATGGGGTTGCCATTTTTTGTTTTGCACGAGCATATTGCGTGTTGTCTTTTTCCTGCCACGTGATGCTTGTTGCTGGCAGGTGTTGGATTTTGATGAATCTTGCATCGTCGACGTTCCTGTGGTTTGCCATTTCTGGTTATGCACGAGCATGTTGCATGCCGTCTTCTTTTTGCTACGTAATTGTTGTTGTTGGGCTGTGCATCCAGTACATCATCAGGCCTCAACCAAGACAACATTTGTTGTCTTGTTGTCTTGGTGTCCTGTGTGTCCCCACACACAGGAAAAAAAGAAGGGAAAGTTCTTCTTCCCGCGATAATTTGGGCGGGCGTGGGCAAAATTGGGTATCGGGCGGGGTGCAAAAATCGGGCGAGGTGCAGAAATGCAGATTCGAACGAATAATGGCAATAATTCAAAAAGTTGAGTGAGACCAAAAAAAATTCGTGACACAAAGATCATCTCCACATCAAGGCCTCCACGCTCGTGTGTCCACTCTCATCATGCGATGTTTGTGGGCAACACTGTGGGCACAAACGCGCTGAAATTGTACTCATTTTTACTGTGTCACGATCCGCATTCTGTAAATTGCGATAACTTGTGTTCCAGGACGCCAATCGAGAATGTGAAAATTGAAACCTGCACCAAATTTCAAGAAGAAGACAAAACATTAAGACTGTGAGGTTGCATAGTGCCATGCAATAAAGTTCACAAAAATATGTGTATTGATCATTTGATATATGGATGTCAACCTGTACAAGAATTTTACTTGTTTAACACAACAATTCTTGTCGAGAGGTACGAAAACACGATTGTAATCCCTTGACAGGAGTATACAAAAGCCAGACATGGCCTTAACTCTCCTTAAAAGTGTTTGTTTGAAGTTGAAAACCAAAACCCTAATCTAAACCTTAATGGAATGGATCAAATCAATTTCTGTGTGACTTGCACTGCATCTAGACCCTTGTTGTGAAGCATCAGGTACTAAAACACGATTATACTCCCTTGACAGGGGCATACAAAAGCCAGGCATGGCCCTAACTCTCAGAAATAGTGTGTATTTGATATTGAAAACCAAAACCCTAATCGACACCTTGATAGAATGGGTCACGTGACAGTCAAAGTGGTTTCTTCTGTATCTTGGCCGATACTGGGGCTAACCCCCTGAACCTGGGTCTTGTTTTTACCTCCAGGACATTGTCTTTGCAATCTCGAGTCTGTATAGAACAGGCGGGGGCCGCATGTCTATACAAAGACAGCGTTTGCATGCATTCTGGAGTGTCTGACGCTGATCAATTTCTGTGTGAATTGCACTGTATCTAGACCCTTGTTGTCAAGCATCAGGTACCAAAACACGGTTATTCTCCCTTGACAGAGGCATACAAAAGCCAGGCATGGCCCTAACTCTCAGAAATAGTGTGTATTTGATGTTGAAAACCAAAACCCTAATCGAAACCTTGATAGAGTGGGTCACATGACATTCAAAGTGGTTGTTCCTTTATCTTGGCCAATACTGGGGCTATCCCCCTGAACCTGGGTCTTGTTTTTACATGAAGGACATTGTCTTTCCAATCCCGAGTCTGTATAGAACAGGCGGGGCCCGCATGTCTACCGAAATTCCTTTCCTTGCGCGACGTTAGTATTCAAAAAAGATCAAAATTGACGGGCTCGTTAGGGCATTGCATTCAGTTTTCCAGCTTTCAGCACAAATTTGAGGATATAACGCCAGTAGCAGGACTGATTTTTGAGGCAAAAATCAAGCGATATTTTCTGGAGAGCTTTTTTCGGGAGAGGAATTTTTGCCCAGAACAGCTTTCCCGGGCACAAAATGTCGCTCGATTTTAATTAATCGAGTAATCTCGTTACATGGATCAAGGGCCGTTGGTTGCCCACTCGGGAGAGAATTTTCTGTCAAAACGTGTTCTCTCCTTGGGGGCTTTCTTCTTTCGGTTTAAATCAAACTATCTTGACGAGGAAAAGAAAAAAAACAAAACAAAGGGGGATTTATGAATCCACAGCCAATCACTGGGAACAAAGTTGTAGACAAGTAATGCTTCTCCCGAAATATCGCTCCCGAAAAAGGCTCTCCTAAAAATATCGCTCGATTTTTGCCTCAAAAATCAGTCCTGCTACCGGCGTAAAGTGTACAAAGTTCTCTTGTGTCTCACCTGCAGCCTTGTGTTCCATTGGCAAAGTTGGTGAGCACGCATGCATGAGTCGTGCATTTACGAGAACACCTGATCGGGCAGTGCTTTTTGGATGACACTAACAATAGCAAATTTGAAAAATGATTGATCTTGTCGAAAGTGCATGTGGTGCAAAAAGTGTGTCGGAAGGGCTCGAACAAGGGACTTCTGTCACAGAGTGTAACCGCGGCGCCAACTACGCTATGCACTGAGATTCATATCAGCGAGCATATTTGGGAATATGTAACAGGACCAGTAGACGAAATTTCCCAGGTTGTCAGCAAAACGTACTCTTCTCTATTTTCAGCCAAATTCGGACCTTTTTCGAACTCGTTCAGGGGCCGTGTGTCGGCCGCGCACGATAAACATGCGGAATGAACCTGTTCAAGAAACGTTTTGTGTAGTAAAATGTGAAACCCCCCCCGTATTGGAATAAATTTGATTGTGTGGAGGGGGTTACAAAGCCATGAATCTGCATGATTCTAAGGTCCGGAGACATGATAGCGCTGCAGCAACAGGGCTCCAGCGACAAGGCGCATGTGCTCCCCGCACCTGTGATCACCTTACCCGAAATGGCAATTTGCAAGAACGTCGGCGATGTATGCTGTGCAGAGAAAGGAAATTGAAAAATCAGCAAAAGACTGCGGAGATGCCAAAAACGTTGCCACGAAGCGACCGTCACAAACTGTGCTGGGAACATATGACTAGAACGGGAAAGCCACGGGAGCATCGAAAGTGTGAAGATTGCCGGCAGCAAGCTGTGGTTGAAAAGCAAACTGCCGTGTTACTGGCTGCGGCATTGGGAAACAATGATGCAGAAATGTGCGGCAATCATCAGGTGGGAACAGCAGAAAGAGAGTGTCATCTGAACTTGCAAGTGGATCCAACAAATCAGGATGATGCACTTCGTGGCGGAAAATGGACTGTTTCCAGCCAGAGGTCGGGGCACATTATGATGGGAAAAGACAGAGAGAATGCAAAAACGATGCACAGCCTCATTCACACAGCCGGCAATCCAGAGCAGATGCCGGTGGTCGGATGGCAGCAGCAGGAGAGAAAGGAATTTGACCCAGTCTCTTATGCACAGAGGTAATAAAGAGGGAAGCACAAGAAGTATGACAGCGCAGTAACAGGGCACAAGCAACACGGAAGGTTTGTGAGCACCTGACTCGTGATGGCAACGTGTAAGAACGTCGACTATGTTTCCTATGCACGACAGATACCAAGACTGGCAAAGGAGGACCAAATCCGTTCCCAAGAACGTTGCCAAAAAGATAATACAATGGCACAAAAGCATCATCCAAGCACGGACCCAAATCGTGCATAAAACATCCCACAAGAACGTGAAAGCCACGGGAGGATCGGATGTTTCAAGATTGCCAACAGGAAGCTGCGGCTGCCAAGCAAATTGGCCTGTAACTGCCTTTAACGTCGAGAAGCAATGATGCAGAAATGCCTGGCAACCATCTGGAGTCATGTGGTGGAGATAGGCCCTTGCGACTGGCATACCCTTGGTTGTGATGTTGTGAGGATGCACATTAGAATTCGTTTTCACGTGGAAAGATTGCGTGTTGACCATCGTTATGAGACTGCCTGATTTTTCAAGAATGTCACTCTCCCGATCATCAAAGGACATAAGCTTCTGTGTGCTGGTACACCCTTGAGCGCTATAGGGATGGTGCAGGCATGTCGCCGCAAGATGTTGCATTATGCACCGTGTCTGATGATGCAACCTGTGATGGCGAAAGATCAGATGATTGCGAAGTCTCGCGGGCGAGGACGAGGGCTTTGGCCTTTTAGTGTAAGATGATGGTGAATTCACGATGTTTCGTCCTGTCAGGAGGAGAGGAAATGTTTCTGTACCATATTCGTTTCTCGTTGACTTCGTCTTTGACTATGTGTCACTGTTTAGGTCTTTCATCCCTCTTTCCACTCTTTCCGTCTCTTCTTATACGACAAGGGAGTGTGACTGCTGGTGGGATTCAGGTGGTTGCACTATCAAAATTATCATTTTTTCGTATCATTGTCTGATATATACTAAAATTTCTGTATCTATCCTACCATATCAAAATTTATAAAAAAATAAAATTGTGATCTCATCCAAATATCTGCAGTTTCATCAAAGTGCCATTGGCCATTGGCGATGGGACAACGTCCACGGGAATGGAATTGACATGACCGTGACTGCATTCATAGACTGATTTTGATTGAGGGGTTGACTAATTCACAAGGTGGCTATTTGTACCAGGATTACTCTCTTATGACGAGATACAAACTGGGACTCAAAAAGCTTGTGTCCCTTCACGAAATCACATTCTGCACCAGAATCAGATCTCAAAACCAGTCTACAGCACAGCAACAAACAACAGGTGCTGCGTGTGTTGAGACGCCAGCGGAAATGGCTCCGACCACGTACTATGTTGAATTAAGAACAAACTCCCTTGCATAAATGCCCCAGGTGCGCTTTCCTTTTTCCCTGAACTTGAACTTGAAATACCTCGATCTCACCTAAATTGGCCAGAGATCCTTCATATAATCCACTAATCATGATTGAAAGTAAGAGGGCCATCACGACACACAACAAACAAAAAATCCTGATCACATTTGTTTGATCCCCCAATCTCAAGTCGAAATATGCCCTGCCACCTCCTTGTCCAATATCTTTCGAGTCCTTCCACTTCCCTTCCAGTGAGGTCTGCTTTGACATTTCACGAAAGATAGTTGTGTGCCTGTTCGAGAGTCACAGTGGTTCTTGTCAACGTTAATAAAATGGACATGACGTGGTCTCGTGAACATTCCAGGCATACGCAAGGAGACTGATGACTGAGACCACTATCTAGCTGGAGTGGGCGAGGGTGGGGACAAATGAGTTTGTGGTGTGGTTCCCGCGGAGAGAATTTCCTGGGTTTGCCAGAGTAAATTGATAGTAACACCCACATCTTCAGGATATTCAAATGTCAGTTTCCAATGACAACTTCACGTACCCTATGAGACTATCTGGAGGTCAAGCCTTGTTGCAAAAACCTCGGAACGAATTGAATACTAGTAGGTGTGTTGTACAGAAAAGTTGAATACACTTCTCTTTCCTATGATGTTAATTCCGAGTCACTCCCCTCTTTACCAAATGATTTGTCGAATTGGCTGAGAAATTTACGGGAGATGCAGCCGAGTGTCTTTGGGGGTTTTTGTTTTGTTGAAAACTGATAGTGGGCATCCCAAAGAATCGTTGGTGTGTTACCCTGGCAAAAAATTGAAATTCCCTCCGCTCTAACAACACATTGGTCAGCTCACCAGCTTCCAAAGTAGCCCGTTTGAAGTAAGAAATAGAAATAAATCAATTTCGAAGAAGAAAGACCGTGTTGGGGATCGTCATGTAAACCCCTCGCCTGCCCTGATGTCGTTTGCTCCAATCGCCAGCATGCACGCTTTCTGCCAAACTACCGACTCCCTCAAAAATTCTACCAAAATCCAAGCGCCTTGCAAGCCGAGGTACATACCCTTGGAGTGCATCCGTTGAATCAGTTATCCTTGGGGTCTTGAACGCTTCTCTACCCTATGTGTTTCTGTTTGCGAGACTGTACCTTGACGCAGGGCTACCAACACAAGAAGAGATGCACTGTACAGAGACATGCAAACGCAATTAGGAATGGCAACGCAAGAGGAGATGGTAACACAAGATGAGACTGCTGAATGAAGATTGAATTCAAATGGACCTCACAATGGAGGTGGAGCTGATACTTCAGAAAGAAAGCCTGTCAACACTGGAGCATTCGAAATCGCATGCAAATCAACACATAAAAAACAAAAATAATGGCTTTTTCGAAACCCCTGCCCTCCTCCGCGGCCGGGGGGGTCAACACCAGCCCAGCCCAAATATGCCCCCATCCCACGTGTACTCACCCTTTCCCACCTCCGACCCCCGCTCGTATCCTATCCTCGAAGTCTTCCAATTTGAGTACCTTGGCCTTATTTTGGATCCTATACTCACTATGCACCTTGCAACTGTGGAAGCCATCCGCCGTGCTTCCAAGGGTCAGGCCCTTGCTGTAGCTGTCTCTTACTCGCTCCGTTACTACAAGAACTCCTCCCAACTTACCCCCACACAAAACCTTGGATTATGGAAATCAATAGTATTACCTCACTTTCTCCAGAACCTGCGCTACATTCGCAGCGACACAGACATCAAAAAGATGCAAACCAGTCTCATTCTGTCCCTGGCATGCGTTCTCCATGTATATGGCGTCCACACAGGACTCTTGGCAGACACAGGAATGCCCCCCTTTTAACTCACGAGATACGTTCACCTCGCCCAACTGCACTTGCGACTCACCATCACTAGACCCGACACTCTTCCCGCTCTTCTCTTCAACAAACTGAACTCGTCCCTGGCCCTCCCCAACCTCCACACCTCCACCCTTGATTGCCACATACGATACGCAACCCATACCTTCAAGGTAGACTCACAAACTGATCCCCTGCCTGACATGACCTTGCAGCCCACCAAAAATCGCGAACGTGCAATTCGAAACATGGTGAGAAAAACTATTAGCACCCTCTGGAGAGGGCAACTCTACAATGATGCTCGCACACATGCACTCCACTCCCCTGGGCGAAAGACCTCCTACATTCGAATTGCCCACACTGATTTGCAACGCTTAGACCTTTTTAAACCAGCCCAGTTTTTACGCATTCCTCACAACCAGCTCCCTGTTCTTCGACTTCGAACTCAACCCACCAACTTCATCCCTACCCACCCCCATTTTAGTAACACTCACAAGCACACCCCGTATGCCGAACGATAGTGCCCCTTGTGTCTCCCCCTCCAAATCCCTGGAGATGAAACTCACGTCCTCCTCTATTGTCCCCACTTCTCTCCAATCACCAAACCCGCAATCGATAGCGTCATGCTCAACCTTCGACAATTTGACCTCTGGGCATGGGCAACTTACACTTACACCCAAAAAGTAGCTATGCTACTTGGAGCTATCCCGCCAAAACTGGATAGACAACATGAGAAGGCATGGGTTCTGTTAACCTTCCCCAAGTCCACGCAACTTATCTATTCACTTCACTCTCACACTCGCCTTACCCACCCCTCTGTTAACCCCGTTCCCTCCCCCCTTTCCACTAGCTCCCTTCCCCCCCCATCAGACGAGATCCATTGTCAAGTATGCCAGAGCCCATTTGACGAACACCATATGCTCCTCTGTGACATATATAACGCAGGATGGCATATGGACTGCCTTCTCCTACCCCTTGACACTTTCCCACATGGACTCCGGAAGTGCCCCCTATGTCTCCAACGCCACCTCCTTCCCCAGCCAGCCACTCTCCACCTTCGCCTTCCTTCCCCCATCTTCGATTTCGACTCTGATTAATATGTTGTCCAAAAACAAAAAGATCATCTGCCTCTACTCTGCCCCCGGGTGACCCCTTACCACAACAAAAAAAAACGCACATAAAGACGGGAAAAATAAACAAGACACATACTTCCACACACTCCCACCTGCATTCTGGTCCAACACCCACATACACGCCTATTCATGACGGGTCTGAGTCTGAGACCCAAGTTTGGTACATAGCTCGAGCGCAGCTCTCTGAAGAGGAACTTGGGACCTCAAACCAGTCAACTTCTTCCTTTCAGATTTTTTTTTCTTAGATTTCTTTTTGGGGATTGGTCCTTGCGGACTGGTCCAACCCCCTCCCCTAGAAGTGGAATTCCATTCTCTAGTTACTGCCGTGTTAATTACACCTAAGGGTACTGAGTCACCAGGCAGTCGTCGTATAGGAGTAATAGGTGCGCTGGTTCTTATCCTTCCATCCGAGACCGTCTAGGACAAACTTTCCTCTCCCTAGCCGGCCTGGTAGCGCACTGAGACATTGAGAAGTAGCCGATTGCCCTGAGGTAGCGGGCTCCGTCGATACCAGAGCCTGCCCACAAACGACAGCTGATATCGACGGTTTACGCTACTCAGCTGATGACCCCCACTACGGCCCTGGGCCTGTCCATACGTCTCTTTATGTTCGTGTTGCGTGAGACTGGTGACTGGGACATCTTCCTAGGTCCCCCGGAACGCGCGGAGACTGGTGGAGCTGACCAATGGGTATTAAAGCGGAGGGAATACTCAAGGTTTGCCAGGGTGAATCAAGTAACTTCCGCATCCCTTAGATACCCACTTTCAGTTTTCAATCAAAACTCTACTCTCAAAGGACCCTCGTCAAGGAAAACAACAAAACGCCGAACATAAGACGTTGGTGCGCATATGACGACGGGTCAGGGATTTAACTGCAAGTTTGTGTTCCGTGGTTCGCCATGGGGGGGACTTGGGACCGTGATCCAGACGGGTTTCTCCTTCGGGGTTTTTTATTTTTAACGGGATGTGTCCTTGCGGACCGGTCCCCCCCCCTCCCCTGGAGTGGCTTCCTTCTCCGCCTCTAGTAGCTGCCGTGTTAATTACACCTAAGGGTGCTGAGTCGCCAGGCAGTAGTCGTATAGGATTGTTAGGTGCGTTGGTGATTTTTTTCACCTGAGGTCGTTCAGGATGAACTTCACTCTCCCTGACCGGCCCAATAGCACACTCAGACACTGAAACATTGTCGATTACTCTGAGATAGCGGATTAAGTATATGCCAGAATGTGATCCAATGAAAAGACGGCTGACATGGACGGTCTACGCTACTCCCCTGATGACCCTTACTACAGACTTGGGTCTGTCCATACGTGTCTCTATGTTTGAGCATTTCGACTGGTGACTGGGACCTGTTCCTAGGTCCCCTGGAATGGGCGAGGGCGGAGACTGGTGGAGCTGACCAATTTGTGTTATAGCGGAGGGGATTCTCAGGGGTTGCCAAGGTTGATTCACTCCCGTTTCCTTGGGATAACCACTATCAGTTTTCAATAAAAAATCTTCTCTCCAAGGAACATGTAAATAATTGCCAGTAACTGGTCACTTAATGGTCAGGTGCTGCGTTGCAATTTTATCTCTGCCCAACCAAAAGAGACCGAAATCTGTACAGATTATAACGCAAATTAATACGTCGTCAGACATTGATGTTAATAATGATGAATGACAGTGTGGTAGGACATGCAATGTACGGTATCATGGTGGACAAATCAAGTCTTTTATTAAAAGAACTACATTTCGGATGAATTGTTTTGATTGTACCCTCCTTTCAGAACTATCAGAACGCATCAAGTTATATATAATGTCCATCCGCACGACCCTATGGATCATATAAAATATTCAAGGGCCGGCCCCGCCAAAATGACTTTTCAAAACTGGTACACCGCCCGTACAAATCATTTCCACACGACAGATTTCTGTTTTGCAGAAATCAACAACACTATTGGGTTGAGTAAAAAACCCAGTACCGCATAATCTTGTGTGGAGGATCAGATTCTGGAGAATAAAATCTTTGGAACAGGATTTTAAATTGTTTTACTGAAAGATGAATGAAATTTTTTTTCTGTAAGGGAACACAAATGTTTGATTGGGTTGGGCGGCAGTATTCATGTACCCTTGTTCCTGTGCAAGGCAAATTCATTTTAGCGACCTGGAAAGCGTGACACGGAATGAGGACCACGCGAAGACATGAACAGTGGGAGACATGTGGGATTCAGGACTCATGAGCCTGATTTGCACCACGCTTCTTCTTTGCAGGATAGCAAGAACTGAGATTCGTGTCGTTCCGAGAAATAAAAGTGTCCTGAACTATTTTAGTCCAAACTATCTCGTTCGTGGACCAGTCACGTTCGTGAGCGGCCTATGGCACGCGACAGCGGATCTTGTTTGTGGGCGTGTTGTCTATACGCTTCATAACTGATAAAAGCGTAGGGACAACCCGCGCATTCACACGATCTACCGTTGTGGGCGTGTTGTTACAACGCTTTATAGCAATTTTGATGAGAATGTGTACGTTGCCGTGTTCACACATCTGTGTTCGAGCGAGAGTGTATGATGATGGATGTGAGGAACAGTGTTTGCGTGGTCGAATGTCATCACCCCCTCACCTTCAATCCCCGCCCCCTTGCTGTGTCAATTTGTCATCGCCTATAAATATCAGGATACGTTTGAATAGACATATCTGTATATCCGTATATGTGAATATACATATATGCACTTCATGGATCTCAATTTAAGAACATATAGTTCTTTACAGTTTCACGTTTGATAGAGTTCCACGGAGAGGTAGTGACGCTCAAACTCGTGTGCAATTTCAATTGGTTCGTCACATGCTACCTGGTATCATACAAATCGTGTTAATTGAGAAGCACATACTTTTTTTTCTTTGATATTCTATAGTATTTCATAGTATTGGGTCCACATTGTGGTTTATCATAATAATTCAATCATGTTTTGACAAATCTTGCAAGGGCATATGGTGTTGAAAACAGATGGTGCCTAGGCACATTGATCATAAAGATACAGTTGCATGCACGTGCAGATTGTAGGTGAAAAATATACCTCCTGACCATGTGGCATGATTTCAAGCCAATATTCATTCCCAGGTCGAGATGACCATACCCCTGTATCATACAAGGATTCAGATGTCCACGCATAATTTGGATTCTCAACAAAAGGAAAGCAAATCCTCAACGAAGACGAAACAAATCTTGTAGATTCATCAAAAATGCAGTTTCTTACGTATTGTTCGTCGGTAGAACTGAGCGGCTGCGAAAAGAGTGAGATGGCAACCCCACCGGGGGTTACTAGCATTGCTCAAACTAACTTCATCGCAAAATGTCGGCCTGATATAGAATCATGTCCCATAGTTTACGTTAACATGGCAAAAAAACGTATACAATACTTAAATTAAAACACAGTGTTTTTTGGAATGGTAACATAAATTGCAATGACATACAGGCAATTGGAAATCATACCATTCAATGTCTTGAAGAAAATCTCTTATTTTCGCATTATTTTCGAATTCAAAATTGGGATGTTTTTGCAGCCACCCTCCCACATCCTGTCTGACATCAGTATAGTGTTTTCCCACCTGAAATCATTGTGTGAATTGAAGTGATTCAGATTACATTCAAATAGTGACTATATTTCAAATTGACCTCATTTGCCGTCGCAAATTTTTGTTTTCTTGAAACTCCCAATGGTCCATTACGTTGTTGCACCGGTATATTATGCCCTAGGATCGGTACCAGTAGAAAGAAATGCTGTAGCCGTTGAATCATAGTCAATACCGAAAGGGGTCATGATTAGCAGAAACAATGTACACTGCAAAAAACACTTGATCAGATGCACACAGATCACCTTCTTGCCAATGGCATCAAACTGGCAGTGCCCTGAAGTATCGACTTCTTGTAAAATCCTTTGGAATTCAGTCAGACGAGTAGTCAGACGAATTCTCTCGTGCGAAGAATTTCTTGATGTCCGGATTGCCTGAATGCATAACAAAGTAATAGTATGAGTTCGAATCCATTGCCAGTTATACGAAACAGAAATATTTGTTCCTGGAAAGGTTGTCTAAAATATCTATGCAAATGCGTACCGAGGCATCGGCCTCCTCATCGGATATACGCAGGAATTTTAAAAATTCTGTCAAGGGCATAGATGACCGTCTGATCTCGGGATCAGCGTTATGTTCGCTCACCCTGTCCATCCTCCCCCTCCCGCCCTCCCCCTCTTTTTCGCGTCTTTCAGTGTCTGAACTCGCATGGTGCAACATCCCCTTCTCTGTCCCGCACTCCCCCCTTTGCCCCTCCACCCCTCCTCCCCCCCCTTCTCTCTCCCCCGTCTCCCCCCCTTCGGGCGTACCAGCACTGCCATGTTGTGATGTGTCACGTTCGCTTATTACTTTGATTTCAGGCCATGATTTTGCTTCGTTGAACCTGTCTTGGCTTGTTACAATATTGATGAGTTCATTAGCAAACCCATGATCAAAGTAAACAGTAGCAACAGGATCCTGTGCTTGCCCTTCAGACACCTGAGGAACGCGCAAACTTTTTTTTCGTTCGATTTTGTAAGCCGATGCATGAACAAGTGATGTGAAAAACTCTGACATCCCTGAAATGTGGCTTGGTGTTCTAAGAGCATGGGAGTCAGCACGTCCTGGTTTTGCATGCAATTTGATGCATTTATTGACTTTCAGCAATTTGATCACAGACAGCACACACATCAGACACCGATTGTTCTCTCTGAAAAACGATTTTGTCTCTCTATGACGATAGATATCGTGTGGCCACACTGATTTCAAAATAGAGGGTTTTGAAAGCTTCTTGGTGGTACATTCCAATTGCTTGGCAGCTGATTCGTGTATTGCAGTCAACAGTTTCCCGCAAAAAGATTTGACGTTGCTCATGAGTTCCTTGTTCGTTTGAAAAGAGCGTAATCGCTGAGTGTGAACTGTGGGCGTTGCCAGTGCTGCAACATCTCCAACAATAGAACGAAACAGTTTGTCCTGTTCAAATAACTGCGACATGGCATAGACTTGGTGTGCTCCTCCATCGTGTGAAGATATGATCCGCACAGAATCCTTGCACCTTGGATCAGCAATCAACGTCAACGACATTTCTTCTGTGTGGCCAAGGCTGGCATGAAAGGACTCGAGCTTGGTCTTGTGGTCACCCCCTGCACGCTGACTCCTCTTCCTTTTACGTTCTTTCTCTTTGGCAAGATTTTCAGAATCACATTGTGCACTCTTTTGCTGTCTTTCGAAAATTATAGGCCAAATTTCGGCATCTGCTTGTTGTATTGCGAGCGTGAGTGCAGGAGAGGTGGTGTTGGAATTGTAGATCATTAACACGCGGGCCTCAGGCTGATCCACATCCAGCGAGTCTGGGGACCGTTCTAATTCTTCAAATTGCTTCAAAAATGCATCAATCCATTTGCTGCGAGTCGGACGATTTCCCGCTGAGATACCATTGAAGACAAAATCTTTCCGCCCATTCAACCGTTTTCGCTGGGGGTGAATAGCCCGTATGGTGGCACTGATTTCCATATTCTGATATTTGACTCGACCACTGTTAGCAGATTGCTGCTGAATCTGATTCAAACGTAATTGAAATGCCGCCTCCTGGCCAGTGCGATCCAGAAAATCATTACCTTCCGACACAGGCATTGACACATACTGAATATTCTCATGTTCATCACGCACTGTAGATTTCATCGTAGCATCCTGTTGTAGTTTTCGCAGCTCATCTTGCAAAGTCCTGATGTATTTGATCACTTGTGGTGAGGCGCCTTTTGTTTCACATGATGCATTCGAATTGAATTCTGTGAGGGTTGACTTCGCTGAGGTTCGATGTGTATGCTTATTGGATTCGGTCGCTAGAGTTGAATTGGTAGGCTGATGGTTTTGTTGTGTATATTGATCTGTTGGTGCCTGTTGTTGTATCTCGTAACGGATGTTCGTGCCCTCCTTCAATTTGCTTCTCAATTTTAGGTCTGGTAAAGCGCTCACATTCCATTGCAGTAGATCTTTCGTGTTCAAGCTCGCGAATTTGAATCCATTACAAATCGCACAATCAAGTTCACATGTCTCATGCACTTTTTGCAACCCTCGTACAATTATGAGTAGTGTGTCATTATTCTTAGTCGTGTGCACTCCCTTGAGTGTGTGTTGAGTGTGGTGGCTGGCTGTCTTGGTGGATGCTGTGGTGGGTTCCAGAAACTTGGAAACAACAGTGGTTGCCTTTTTTGCAATATTGTTTGTTCGCTGAAACAAAGGCACTTTTGTGGGTTTTGTTGTGATGCAATCGAAACTTTGAAAGCAAATTTTTTTTTTCCCGCGTGTTTCTGATATCCCGTATTCGTAGTGCTGGGGGTCATACCAGGCCATTCCTTTCAAGTTTGTCAATAGTGGCCGTATTGCGCAAATCACGCCCGGGACATTTGTGCTTTGTTGCTCTTGATGTGTCGTAACAGATCCCATGTACAATGTCAAATCAAGGATGTTTGACAACGCAACTTTGCACTGTGTGTCACCATCGTTGAATTGCACATCATAGGAGTCGGGCGTGCATGAATGGATCTTTGTCACCACACCAGGGTAATATGTGTTTTGATCCCACAGACAAACAATTTGTGATCCTGCGACAATATTGGTCCCAGGAGCCGAGAAAGATGTGGTCGATGTTGATGAAATGTCTAGTTTCAACGGGAGTAGTGCTGATGTCGGGTTGTTGTCTGAGCATGCTTGGCGTCTTCGAACTGGTGTGGTTTCCTGATCAGCCCAAGAGACTTTCCTACCTTTAACCTCCAAGCTGCGGTTTGTCGCCGTGAGGAGTGCACTCCAAGGAGGAAATTGAGTCACAGAATGCTTTTTGGTCGTTCTGCAATGCTCATTTTCGGTGCGTGTGGAAATTGTGCGGCTCATGTGGCACAGCATACAGGCATCCTCTATACTCTCCATCTGCTGTTTAACAGCACCCTTGGCCCTGCAAAGCAAGCACGTTTCCGATCACCAGGTGTGCTATGCGTTCGAGATCTCTACCTTTGCCTGGCCCTGTGCCACTCTACTTGTGCTCGCCCTGCGCCTGTCCACCGCCTGTCAGCCTGTGAATATGTCGTTAGGAAATTGTGTGGTAACAACTTCAAGAACATTTTTCCATCCGTTGCATGTTTTATTAAAAAAAACAAAAACATCAAAGACCTGAATGTACTGGTACAAACTCAAGAAAACACTTTACTAGTTTATGAGCTCAATCTTGCTGTCAAATGTATTTTTTTTCAGATCATCATGTCAACATTACTGACGTGCATATCTTTGTGCAGACTTTACTACACGATTTGAACATCAATACCTACCCAGCAAATGTCTCTGGGGTTTTCAGTAGATATGTATGGTTGTTTGTGTTGTTGCTGCATGTGAACCTTCGGCGTGTAGTAAAATATTTTTTTGTCAGCATCTTCGTCGAGTTTGTTATCATCCTGTAGGACGGGCAGTGGATTGAGAGAAGATCTGTTGGCGAGAACTGAGGTACATGGCACGGAGCTCAATGGTGTTTTGCTCACGTGTTGAATTTCATATGGCAATGGACGACGCACTCTGTCGTTTGGTCTTGCTCTTCTGCAGTCGCCGTCGATAGCTCTCATTCTCGCTCGTTGTCGTTTTTCTGTCAGTCTCGTTCGCTCTATGGCTTGCTTATGTGTTGTGTTTTGCTCACTTTCTTCTTCTATGTCTTCTTTTCTCTTTTTCCCCTTGTGTTTTCCATTGTCTCACTTTTCTCTTCTCCTCCCCTCTGTTTCTTTCTTTTTCTTTGCTTGTCCCTGTCTGTCCCACAGGAGACAACGACAAGATAAAGTCTCTCTCCTCTTTCTCTGTCTTCACGGAGAACCTCCTTTTCTCTGTAACTTGGATTTTTTGTCGCTCGCTCTCTTTCCCTCTGTCTCACTGTGTCCTACACTCTTTCACTTTGGCTTGTCGCATTTCTCAACTCTTCTCCTCTTGCGCGCGCGCGCTGTGTCTTCTTTTTTTCTCTTGACCAATGCTCTTGCTTCGAGTCTCTTCTTCTCGTTGTAATTTCTGATCACTCTTTATCTCTCTCTCCTGCTCTCTTTCTGCTTGTCAGGTGGGAGGTACAGTGGATTCAGAGGCTGCTGCCGCCGTGAATACATGCTGAGGTACACGACATTGAAATCATGTCCCATTGCTGATCCACTAGCAGCAATTCGTACTTTGTTGATTGGTCTCAGTCAGTAATCTATGTCATAATTTGAATCTGTTATCGTTCTTTGTTCTACGCATATCAACAACATCATCAGTGGTGCAGAGACGAATCAGCGCTTGAGCCCAAAGTTGTTAATTACAGTAGACTCATTGAGCTTGGAGAGAATGAGATGCGAAAAGGTGTCCTTGAGTGGGGACCCCAAGGGGCCTTAGATCCAACGACTCCAAGTTTGATCCAGATTGCTGAAAAGCACGAAGACAACTACCGAAGGCAACCCAAGAAGATATGCATTGAAGTGGAAGATGATGTCAAAAATGATGATGACAATGTGTGCAATGACCTTACGTCACAATTGGTTGTCCTCCACGAGCGAGGTGAGGATTGATGCTGTGCTTGCGTGTTAAAAGAATATGTACGGCATGCTCGCTTGTGTTAGTATCATGCTGACAATCTACAATGACTTTTACGCATTCACAGCTCATGTCATTCAAGTGGAATTTTTGGAAGTGCAGAAAATCCAGAAAGCAAACCTACTGGCATTGCGTGACGTTAATCCAACAACCAGGACGCTGCGGGAGCTTGCCTGCAGTTCGAATACAAAGATAAACTGGTAAATCCCTGACGCTCATTCCCTCCCTGTTGGCTCATTTTCTCATTCAGTGGCTAATTTGCTCATTGTCCTACAATCTTTGGCGCAACTCCAACAATTTGTGTATGGCCTTCTAATTTATTGTGATGTATGTGCTGTCCATTTTTCCCCTCCAGTGCTCTTCTCGACAATATTCTGAAGAAAAATCCTACCGCGATCGTGGCATATTTGCCGACGGAGAATTTGTTATTGCCCTCCGCGGTGGTTGTAAGAAATATGGCAGGTCTACAGCCGAAGGAATGGTTGGAAGACCAGATTCTGGATTTTGTGTTGTGCTACTTGTCGAAGGTCACTGGAGCTGGTTTTGAAAAGGTGCGAATAAAATGAATGGCTGTTGTGACATTATATAATTCAAGTAACGGCTGCTGTGATATTTTATTGTGACGGAGTATTGGATTATATGTTTTTATATACATAAATATTTCCAATATACATATATAAATAAATATTAATATATGTATACATACATATGTACATATATGCATACATGTATTTATACATAGAAATATGCATATCTATATATGTATATATATATATATATACATGTATGTATATATATGTATATGTATTTAAGTATATAGATATATGTACATCATTATGTTTATATTCATACATATATGTATCTATACATATATTTATGTGCATATGCATACAAATATAGACAAATGTATATACATACATATGTATTACATGTATATACATGTGTATATATATATGTATACATATATATATATA
>Ga0306870_1000141_pt1 | contig 17888 bp, 14 predicted proteins | sample AntRauMeHopE1496_FD_190435 | JGI IMG/M metagenome (GOLD analysis project Ga0306870, IMG submission 190435) | Saline lake microbial communities from Rauer Islands, Antarctica - Metagenome Hop E1 #496 (v2) (version 2) | ecosystem: Environmental > Aquatic > Non-marine Saline and Alkaline > Saline ... | reverse complement strand
TTCCTTTATTCTTCCTGATTATTTCTTTTGCCTGTACCAAAAAAGGCCCCAGTCCAGAAACTTTGGATTCTCCGGCCAGGACTGCAGCTGAAGAGTTGGAGACCTTCCAAATTGAACCTGGATTCATTGTGCAATTGGTAGCTTCTGAGCCTTTAATTGAAGATCCGGTTTTGATCCAATTTGATGAAAATGGGCGACTCTGGGTAGTAGAAATGCGGGGCTATATGACGGATATTGATGGGAGTGAAGAAGGGCTGCCTATTGGAAGAATTTCTATTCTTGAAGATGAAAATGGGGATGGGGAAATGGATAAAAGCACCATTTACCTCGATAATTTGGTGATGCCAAGAGCACTTGGATTGATCAAAGGAGGAGCATTGGTCGCAGAAAATAATTCACTTTGGGTTACCCAGGATTTAGATGGTGATTTAATAGCTGATACCAAAGTTTTGCTTGATTCCACCTATGCTTCGAATGGTGTTCCGGAGCATTCGGATAATGGTTTCGTGAGAAATGTGGACAATTGGTACTACAGTGCAAAATCTCGGCTTCGATACAAATTTGATCAGGGCGAATGGATTCGGGATAGTACTGAGTTTCGTGGGCAATGGGGAATCTCTCAAGATGATCAAGGCCGTCTGATTTACAATTACAATTGGTCACAGCTTCATGGCGATTTGGTACCGGCAAACTACCTCTCAAGAAATCCCAATCATACGCCCACCACAGGAATGGATCATGGATTGACCATTGATCGGAAAATTTTCCCAATCCGAACCAACCCAGCCATCAATCGAGGATATATTCCGGGGACCTTGAGCGAAGATGGGAAATTATTAGAATTCACTTCAGCTTGCTCTCCAACAGTCAATCGAAGTCACCTTTTCCCTGCTGAATACTTTGGGAATATTTTCGTCATGGAAAATGCCGGGAATATCATCAAGCGAAATGTGGTGAAGCAAAATGGTTTCATTTTGGAAGCCACTGATCCGAATTCAGGACGGGAATTTATGGCTTCAACCGACGAGCGATTTCGTCCCGTTCATGGGGCGATGGGGCCAGATGGCGCACTTTACATCGCAGACATGTATCATGGGATCGTACAGCATGGCTCCTATATGACGCCCTATTTGAAAGAGCAAACCCTGGAAAGAGGATTGGATCTGCCAGTTCACTTGGGGAGAATATGGAGAGTGGTACCTGAGGATTGGAAACCTGAACCTTTCCCTAAACTTGCCGAAGAAAGCAACTCTGAATTGATTAGCAGACTTTCCCATCCGGATGGCTGGCATCGTGATATGGCGCAACGGCTTTTGGTCGAGCGAAACGATCCGACTTCGATTGAAGATTTGGTAACCCTTGCTAAAAGTGGAGGTAGTGAAATGGGAAGATTTCATTCACTTTGGACGCTGGAGGGAATGAATGCGTTAAACTCAGATTTGCTTTTTGAAACGCTGGAAGATCAAAATTCTTTAATAAAGAACACCTCACTTCGACTCTTGGAGCCTTTTGCTCAAAGCAACTCAGAAACGCTGAATAAGCTAGAAACGAAAATGGCCGAGCTTTCCAAAACTAGTGATGTTACCGTAGGCTTGCAGTTAGCCTTGAGTAGCGCATCGCTCAGTGAGGCAGCTTCCGCTCAGGTGTTGGCAAGTGTATTAAATTCTTTTGGGGATCAAGCTTTGATTCAAGATGCAGTCATGAGCAGTTTATCTGATCGAGAATATGGTTTCTTAGCTCGACTTTGGGAATCACCGAATTGGGAAAACGCAGATCAAAATAAGGAGATTTTCCTGGAGACTTTGACCGCAGCTATCATGAAAAGAGGGGATAATCGAGAGATTAAATCCTTGCTGACCTTAGTTGATTCAGGAAGTCCCGAATTAAATTGGAAGCAGGAAACTGTCTTGATCGGTATGGCGATCCAAGCCGCAAATCCCCAAAAACAAACTCCAGTGTTGTTGGCAGGAGAGCCGGATTTATTCAAACGAACTGATTTGCCAATTGATCAAAATAGACTTAACGGATTAAAAAGGCGATTTAGCTGGCCGGGCCATGTTCCAGAAGCGAGGCTTGTTTCGGCAAGTTCGCTGGATGAAAAAGCCCAGATTCAATTTACCGAAGGTCGTAAAAAATATCTTGTCAGTTGTGCCGGATGTCATGGCTCCAATGGCAAAGGATTGCAGCGAATGGCCCCGCCCTTGATTGCATCGGATTGGGTTTTAGGGGATGAAAAGCGCTTGGCTTTGATTATTCTACATGGAATAGAAGGCCCAATCGAGGTGGATGGAAAGAAATATGATGCCCCGGAGATTTTGACAGTGATGCCTTCCCATTCCACGATGGATGATGCAAGCATTGCAGCAATCTTGACTTATGTGCGAAATGAATGGGGAAATACCGCTTCAGCTGTTACTCGTGGCCTTGTCTCAGGAACAAGGCACACCTCGCAAGGCCGGGTGTATCCGTGGAGTCCTGCCGAATTGAACAAACATATCGAATCACTTGCAGTACTCAAAACTGAATAATCTCTCCCAAACCCAGCCTGTTTGAAAAATCCAAATCTAGTAAATCTTCAAGATCGGAGAAGTTTTCTAAAGTCCTCCGGTTTAGGATTGGCAGCACTGGCGATGCCCTTTCCTGTAATTCCTGACTTTCTCAAGGATTTGCCGATGGGAATTGTGGTTCATTCATATGGGGCAAGGTGGCATTCGAAAGTGGAAAGCGAAGTCTATCCGGGATTCAAAGATTCAATAGAATTCATGAATCACTGTCATCAGATCGGAGCGGGAGGAATCCAAGTCGGAGTGAATGGATGGCAAAATGACTTTGCTAAAAAAGTGCGAGATCAGCGCGAAAATCTTGGAATGTATCTGGAAGGTAGTATTGGATTGCCAAAGGGAAAGGAGGAAGTCCCAGCTTTTGATTCTGAAGTCAAGTCCGCCAAAGAAGCTGGAGCTAAAGTCCTACGTACAGCTTGCTTGAGTGGTAGGCGATATGAGAATTTTCATTCAGCAGATGAGTTTCAAGCTTTCAAAAGTCAGGCTATTCAGTCCATTCGGCTTGCCATTCCTATTTTGGAAAAGCACAAAATAAGGCTTGCTGTAGAAAATCACAAGGATTGGAAAGCAGCTGAACTGGTGGCGATTATCCGAGATGTTAATTCGCAGTGGCTTGGAGTAACGCTTGATTTCGGAAATAACATATCGCTACTCGAAGATCCAAATGAAGTGATTAAGACGCTTGCTCCGCTGGCTTTTTCGACTCATATAAAAGATATGGGAGTAAAAAAGTATGCGGATGGCTTTTTGCTTTCGGAAGTCCCACTTGGCGAGGGAATCGTAGATCTCAAAGCAGGTGTAAACCTCTGCCGAAAATATAATCCAAACATTACTTTCAGTTTGGAAATGATCACACGTGATCCTTTGAAAATCCCGTGCTTGACCGATGAATACTGGGCTACTTTTGATGAAAAGAAAGGGGCTGAATTCGAAAAAGTGATGGCTATGATTGAAAAGAACGAATTCAAATCTCAACTTCCGAGCACAAGTAATTTGGATTCAGAAGGGAGATTAGATTTAGAAGAAGCAAATGTACTGGAATGCCTGAAGTATAGTAGAAAAATGATTTAGAAGTATCAAGTAGCTAGATTTTAGTATCAAGATTTTAGAGCCAAGATTTCAGAATCAAGACTTTAGAATCAAGAACCAAGAGGGGAGAATCAAGATTTTGGCACAAAGCCCAAAGTGCAAAGTCCAAAAGATTGAGATTCTTCTAACTCTGAAATGCCTGCCCGCCGTGGCGGGGGTCTAACCATGAATAACTTGTCCGCCTTGGCGGAGCCCTCGGTGGAGCTTGCGGAACCGGGAGTAGAAAGTAGTAAGTTGCGATTCCCTCCCGCCGGAATGTCAATGAGGAATTCGCAATCCTTTCGGGAGGATGGAAACGGAGCATTAAAAAAGAATCAAGTAGCTAGATATTAGTATCAAGATTTTAGAGCCAAGATTTCAGAATCAAGATTTCAGAATCAAGAACCAAGAGGGGAGAATCAAGATCCTTGTCCAAAGTCTAAAGTCCAAAAGATTGAGATTCTGCTAACCCTGAAATGCCTGCCCGCTGTGGCGGGGGTTAAACCATGAATACCTGTCCGCCGCGGCGGAGCCCTCTGTGGAGCTTGCGGAACCGGGGGTAGAAAGAAGTAAGTTGCGATTCCCTCCCGCCGGTATGTCAATTAGGAATTCGTAACTATTTCGGGAGGATAGAAACGGAACATTTTCGAAAAAGTATCAAGTAGCTAGATTTTAGTATCAAGATTTTAGAGCCAAGATTTCAGAATCAAGACTTTAGAATCAAGAAACAAGAGGGAAGAATCAAGATTTTGGCACAAAGCCCAAAGTGCAAAGTCCAAAAGATTGAGATTCTTCTAACTCTGAAATGCCTGCCCGCCGTGGCGGTGGTTTAACCATGAATAACTTGTCCGCCTTGGCGGAGCCCTCGGTGGAGCTTGCGGAACCGGGGGTAGAAAGTAGTAAGTTGCGATTCCCTCCCGCCGGAATGTCAATTGGGAATTCGCAATCCTTTCGGGAGGATGGAAACGGAACATTTTCGAAAAAGTATCAAGTAGCTAGATATTAGTATCAAGATTTTAGAGCCAAGAATCAAGAGAATAGCACCAGAGGTGCGTTTTGTTTGTAAGATTAGAATTAAGCAAATAGAATTTAGTAGCACCAGAGGTGCGGTCTGATTCAAGCTTTTTTATTAGGTATTTAGATTTTAGAATCAATAAATTATAGCTAATATTTAAAAAGCAAAAATTAAAAACGCAAAAACATCAAAATTTCAGATTTCAAATTTCAGCTTTCTAACTTTAGCTTTCAACTTTCTAACCTTAGCCTTCTGACTTCTCAAACCATAAATCACCAATCATATATCCAAAATGTCACAACCAACCGATTTCACCCAATTACCAGGAGTTAAACTTTTTGATCTCAGTGGACAAGCTGCAATTATCACCGGAGGTTCCAAAGGTCTTGGATTGGCGATGGCCGCAGGATTAGCCTCGGCTGGATCCAATATTATGTTGGTGAGTAGAAATGGAAAAGAAGGTGCTGAATCAGCTAAAGAACTGGAGAAGGAATATGGAGTAAAAGCAATTTCTTTTGCGGCAGATGTGACCGATGAGGACAAAATGGAGGAAATGGCAAAAATTGCTTTCGATACCTTTGGCCGGATCGATACGCTGATCAATTCTGCTGGGATTAATATCCGTGGTGCGATAGATGAATTGACCTATGAAGACTTCGATAAAGTCATGAAAATCAACGTGAATGGAACATGGCTTGCATCCCGAGCGGTTACTGCTTATATGAAGAAAGCTCAAAAAGGTGCAATTATCAATTTGGCAAGTACACTGGGTCTGGTTGGTTTAGCTAATCGAACTCCTTACACTTCCAGCAAAGGAGCGGTAGTCCAGATGACCCGAGGATTGGCTTTGGAATTGGCGCCATTTGGAATCACTGTAAATGCGATCTGTCCAGGACCATTTTTAACTGAAATGAATCTTCCGATCGCCGACACAGAAGAAGGTAGGAAGTTTATCGTCGGGGCTACAGCCTTAGGTCGCTGGGGTAAACTTTCCGAGATTCAAGGTGCTGCTATATTTCTGGCTTCAGCAGCAGGTACCTATATGGTAGGCTCTATGCTTACAGTCGACGGAGGCTGGACGGCGAGGTAAAATATCTTTATTTTATGGCTACTAAAGACTAAATCCATTTTTGCAGATTAGAGGTTCAACTTCTAATCTGCAAGACGACGGTATTTAGTTGGCTTCTTACGTGTTTCATTACCCCACCACCAAACTCAACACATACACCAGCGTAATTGCAGTCATGCCGGCGATCATCGTTCCAATGCTATGTGAGAGATTTCCCTGCTTGGTGCTCATTCCTGACAGTTGTGTCACCACCCAGAATCCGCTGTCATTGGCATGGGAGATACCCAATGCTCCAGCGCCGATAGCTATGGTCGTAAAAACTTTCATTATTTCGCTATCCAATCCTAGCGGTCCCATAATTGGAGCGATAATCGAGGCGGTGGTGATCATGGCCACTGTGGTCGAACCCTGAGCGGTTTTCAAACCAAAGGCGATCAGAAAGGGAAGAAAAATCCCCCAATTCGCATCGCTCATGGTAGAAGTCACCAGGTCTCCAACGCCTGAATTTTGAAGCATCTTTCCAAAAACTGCTCCAGCTCCAGTAATTAAAATCACCGGCGCTGCGAGTAAAATTGCCTCTCCAATCCAACCTGAAGCGGAGAGTAATCTTCGGTCAAATTTTTTCGGTAAGGTGAAAGACAAAATGGCCCCAATCAAAAGAGCAATTACCGGAGTTCCGAGAAACTGAATAGCTTTTATCAAACCACTTTCTCCCAATGGTTTTGTAGGATAATTGGCAATAGAGGCGATAATAATCAGCGTCAGTGGCACTAAAATCGGGACTAGTGAACTGATGAATTTTGGACGATCCTCTTTTTTTATTTCCTTTTCATTTGCTACCAACACAGGTTTTAAAGGGATTTTGGTAACCCATTTTTGAACAAAAATATAAAGCGGTATCAAAGTCAAAAGCGAAACCAAACCACCATAAAAGATCACCTGTCCGAGATCAGCCCCCAAAATCCCAGCAGTTGCGATTGGACCCGGAGTGGGAGGGACAAGTGAGTGACTGGCCATAGCACCTAGCGACACCGCTACAATCGTGGCGGCATAGGAAATTCCACTTTTGGAAGAAAGCGATTTGGCAATGGGATTCAGCATAATGATCGTACTATCTCCAAAAACAGGAATCGAGAGGATCCAACCACTAAGCATCAGGGATAGATTCACGGATTTTTCTCCAACCCATTTTAGCACCCTCTCTGCGATGACCATCGCTCCTCCGGTTTTTTCCAGAAAAGTCCCCAAAATCACTCCAAGCAAAATCAACAATCCCACACTTCCTAAAACTCCTCCAAAACCATCAGAAATAGACTTAATAATTAAGTCTGGCTCCATCCTCATCATCAATCCATAAATAATAGCTCCAACAAAAAGCGCCAAAAATGGGTGGATGTCAAACTTAATAATGGCAATCAAAATCAGGGCGAGTGCAATTAAGATAATAAGAAGGGTGAGCATTTTAGGCTGGGTTTGGGTTTGAGTGCTCCGTAGGAAATTTGGTTTTCCATAGGTTTTAGATCAAAATCTAAGGAGAAAATGCTCCGAAACCTTATCCATTTATCATTTTTTTGGTTTTGGCTTTGTTTGGTTTTGGCGGTTTGTCAGCTTGCCAGGTCACTTGTGGAATGTAGGCGTGGAAAACTGAAATATTTTAATCAACTTGGATCTTTCCGAAACAATCTGATAAATCACTGTCATTTCCAGTCACTCAACTTTCCTTTACCATGAAGAAAACCATCAACCTCGTATTCATATTCTTGGTTATTTTGATAGTTGGTTGCAGTCAAAAGAATACCCCAGAAAGTAAATTCGCTTTTTTACCGGCTCCAAAGTCGATTAGCATTTCTATCGCTTCATCAATTTCCCCGGCTGATCTTGCTTCCGAATTTGAGCAAGCAAGAAATCAGTTTATTTCCGGCAAACCTGTGGAAGAACTAAAAGGTGAAATCTTACAATTTGAGTTTGATCCCAATCTGACTGGAAATGACGAAGTATATAAACTCGACATTTTTGAGACTGAGATTATCTTGAAAGCTCAGACTCAAGCAGGCTTTTGGAATGGGCTGATGACGCTGGGGCAATTAATTCAGGGTGCTGAAGATCAGGGCGTCAACCTACCTGGTGTTCAGATTATCGATGAGCCTGCATTGGAATATCGGGCAGTGCATCTGGATGTCAAACACCATTTGGAGAAAAAGGAATATTATTTCGAACTGATGGATCGGCTTGCGGCATTGAAAATCAACGGAGTCATCATTGAGATCGAAGATAAACTTGCCTACGAGCGTCAGCCAAAAGTGGGTTCTTCCGATGCATTCACTATTTCGGAGTGGAAGGAAATCAGCGATTATGCTATGGCGAGGAATATCCGGATGAGCCCGTTGGTGCAGGGACTTGGTCATGCTTCGTTTATACTCAAGCACCAGGAATTTAAAGAATTTCGGGATGATCCTGAGAGTGATTGGGCATTTAATCCTTTGGACGAAAAGACATACGAAGTGCAATTTGATTTGTATTCAGATGCTTTGGAAGCTTTCTCGCACGCAAATTACCTACATGTCGGAGGAGATGAGGTGAAGACGACTGGCAGGGGAAGTGGGAAATCACCTTTGGAATTGCAGCTGATCTGGCTTAATCGCGTCAGTGAGTATGCTGATGGCAAAGGTGTGACTCCGATCTTTTGGGATGATATGCCACTCCAAAATGCCGGACTCTATGGCTCGATCTACAATAGAAATCTGAGTAGTGCACAGGTGGATAGTATCTGGAATGAAAAAGCCGAAAATCTAAACGCCTATGTAAATATGTTTCCGAAGAATTGTATCTACATGCGCTGGAATTACGATATGCCTGAGAATCCCGGTAATGCAAAAGCTATGCAGTGGTTTTCTGAAAATGGCTTTCAAGTCATGGGTGCTACAGCCGGCCAAACCCGTTGGAATCTGATGCCGCAAGAACAAAGTAATGCGAAGAACATACGCGATTTTGCAAAAAGCTCCATAAGCAATCAAAATCCAGGATTGCTGCTGACGCTTTGGGACGATGACTCCCCGCATTTCGAATTGTATCAGCGTGGGATTGCGATGTTTGCTGAATATACTTGGTCGGGAGATCAACGGAGTATATCAGAAGTTCAGTCAGCATTTCGGCAAGTGACATTCGGTTCGGAGCTGGCTTCACAGGATTTGGCATTTATCGATTTGCTCGAAGAGCCGGTAGCTTTTTGGAAAAACTCCCTGCTAGATGGTAAAGATAGAAACCGTCTAAGAGCTATGGACAATCCTATGGAAGAAGCTCTCATCTCCCTTCCAAATCCTGATTCGACTGGAAAATGGATTGCTAAATACGGGGAAAGAGTTGATAAAGCAGAAGAAAACCTCGCTCAGGTCAATGAAGTGATGGAGCGGATTGCGGAGTCTAAAAAGCTCGCAAAGCGAAATATTTATACGCTGGAGGTCTATGAGCAAGTAGCACAGGCCGTGCAGTTTTCCAATCGGGCATTGATCACTTTGGCAGAGATGGATGATCCATCAGGAGAAAAAAGAGCGATGGCAGAGCAGAAGCTAAAAGGTATGGCAGCTGAATGGACAGCCATTCAATCGAACCTAGAGGAAGTCTATGGAAAGACCAGGCAGCTGAATAAGCCTGCTGATTACATATTAGATCAGGATCACCATCACCACTTGGCAAATCAGGCAAAAAAATTCAGTGATTGGCAGTTTTATGTGGAGGACCTTTTTATCAAAAAGATAGAAAAATAAGGGGTTTCGAATTCATCTCAATGCGCTAAATTAATTTGTTAAATTGACCTATTCACATGGAAGGAGGCATGATGCCATGAAAATATTATCCTTTACTCTTCTGGTCTTAGGTCTGCTTTTATTTGCAGTTGGGATGTTTTTTTAATACTATGAGTTGGCCGGATATGTTCTATGGCGTTTACATAGGCCCTTTTCTATTGGTAGCAGGGTTAATCTTATTAGTAGGAACGCGACAAAAAAAGGAAGATAAATTTCTAACGCTGAAGGAATCGTGATTATACTTCTAATCATATAAAGTTTAAACTTTCTAGAAGATTCCATTTTGGTACGATCCTAGTTCTGCGCTATATTCGCAGCCGAATTTCAACTCAATCATTTCTTTCAAACTTTATTTATGGCTTCAGGCTTCTTTGCCCTTTTAGATGATATCGCTACCGTGATGGACGATGTAGCAGTGATGAGTAAAGTGGCGGCAAAAAAGACCGCCGGAATTTTAGGAGACGATTTGGCTGTGAATGCCGAAAAAGCTTCAGGTTTTGTGACAGATCGGGAGATCCCGGTACTCTGGGCAATCACCAAAGGATCTTTTCTCAATAAGCTGATCATTCTTCCTTTGGCTTTTTTGCTGAGTGCTTTTGCTCCTGCGGCGGTGATAGTAGTTCTTGTCTTGGGAGGATTGTATCTTGCTTTCGAAGGCGCGGAGAAAATCTACGAATACTTTTTCCCTCACGAGCATTTGGCAAAAGTCACCGCAGTAGTAGATCTAACTAAAGAAGAGATTAAAGCAGCCGAAACTACCAAAATTAAGTCTGCAATCTTAACTGACTTTATTCTGTCCGTTGAGATTGTGATCATTGCGCTGGGAACAGTCGTGGATGAGCCCCTTTCCATGCAAATTATTGTGGTATCGATCATAGCTCTTTTGGCCACAGTAGGTGTCTATGGACTTGTGGCCGTGATTGTTCGAATGGATGAATTTGGAGTTCGATTGATCAATCTCAACGAAGAGGAAAACAGCTTTTCAGATAAGGTTGGAAAACTGCTAGTCAGTGCCTTGCCAAAGATTATTAAAAGTATGAGTGTGATCGGAACGATTGCCTTGCTGTTGGTTTCCGGTGGGATTTTCTCCCATAATATTGAATTCTTTCACCACCTAGTTCCAAATTGGCCTTCGATTATTAAGGATCTATTGCTTGGTTTGGTGGTTGGCGCCGTAGTCCTTTTGCTCGTTAATCTAGTCAAAATGGCAATTCCGAAGAAGGCACATTAATCGTATTTCATGTCCAAAGTTTTGTTCTGTGAGGACACATACCAAGGCTAGAACTAGGTTTGGTGGTAGTTGCTGTAGTCCTTTTGATGGTCAATCTGGTCAAAATGGCAATTCCGAGGAAGGCGCATTAATCGTATTTCACAGCTAGAAAACCGACCTATGGGCTCCTGGTGAACGATTGGAGAACCAGACTAAAATTTGAAGAATCAGAAAAATTGAATTCTGAATTTTGAAATGCCTCCAAAGTGGTTTTACTCATTTTTTATCGCTTTGTGATCTTTGGTCAACCTTAGAGACCTTTGTGGTTAAAAAAGCTCAGAAAGTGCCGAAGCAGAAATCACTCATTGAAAAAGGGCTTCATTTCTGTGTGGATGTTTTCCCGAAGCTCTTTTAGCCTTATTGCGTATTTCTCCAAATGCCGTTCCTGCTCGGTTTGAGGAATCCAGGATTTTACTTTTTTAGGATCACCATTCTCATCTACAGCCACAAAAATGATGATGCAATGCGTTTTCTTTTCAAAAACATGTTCTGAAAAATTCCTTGAATAGACTTCGACCATGATATGAATACTCGATGAACCGGTGTAGACAACAGCGCACTCGATCTTGATTACCTCGCCGATACTGATTGGTTTGTAAAAACGAATACCACCAACATAAACTGTAACACAATAGCTTTCTGCCCAAGTTCTTGCGCAGGTGTATGCCGCTTGATCAATCCATTTCATCACTGATCCACCGTGTACTTTTCCTCCGAAATTGATATCTGATGGCTCACTGATAAACTGAAATGTGGTTTTGTGGGGATAGTCCATTTGAAGTGTCGTTGATGAAGTGTTTAATATAATGGTATTGTAATAGATGCTGAGATCATTTTAATTTAACCTTAAAAATTTACAATTGTCCGAAAGGTCAAATTGATCCTCGGTTGGGTCACTTTTGTAGTAGGAGGAAGGCGGTGCAGCCAATGGCTCTGGCAAGTTCCGGCCATTTCAAGTAAACTCCCATGCTCCAAAATCACTTCTACTTTTTCACCATTTTCTCGATGTTTGAAAGCAAACTTCCGCACTGCACCAAAACTCATCGAAGCGATCGAACCGTTCTTTTTCAAATCTTTTTCTCCGTCGCTGTGCCAGCCCATGCCCTCGGAACCATCATGATAGAGATTTAGTAGGCAAGAATTGTAGGTTTGGCCGGTTTGTTTTTCGCAGATCGCTTTTAGCTTTTCCAATTCGTCGGTCCATGGCAAGGCTTTTTTGGTGATTTTGGAATAAGTGTATTCAAAGGGATGTGATCCGTACCAGCCTACTTTCCGCTTGGTCTCGATCAGCTTACCAAACATCATCGCCTGATCATTTTTCCATTCGATATTTTCCAAAAGTTTTAAATAAAAATCATCCGCTTCTTCCTTGGGCATTATAAAACCAAAGTAATTGACGATGCCATCTTGGGGAAGACGATTGGTGCCGGAGGTGAATAAGTCCATGAACAGTTAAAATTAAAATAGAAGGAAGTGAATAGCGATAATAATCCCCATTCTGTGCAATTGCCTGAGCACGATCTCAACTTTCTCTTTCCAAAATTGATTTCAATAAATGAATAATAAATCATTTTTCAGTCCAAATTATTCTTCAAAAATTAATTTTAGCACTGTATAGATTTTTTCTTGAAGATTATTTTCATTTGAGGGAATCCTACCCTTTGCCCATTTAAGCGCTGAATAGCTTTTTAGATCCCTGTCAATATTCCAGATAGGGGTTCCCATACGCCGCGACTGAGTGAATTAGATTTGACCCAAAATCAAGATTTCCTTTATACAGGAACGCGCAACTCTGAGAAGATTCATCAAGATTCTTGACTTTTCAATTTGATGGCAGTGACTTTGCAACTTTTAAAAAAAAATAAAATAATATGGACCGCATACACGAAAATCAGAAAGACGAATCAATAGCACACTTATCCGGGACAAATGCGGTTGAGAAAATTCGAGAAATGGTAGATCGTTCGGGAACGTGTTTTTTTAGAACGGACGCATCGCTGGATGATTCTCACTCAGCCCGTCCCATGAGCGTACAAAAAACCGATGCCAATGGCGACTTATGGTTTATAAGTGCAATCGACAGCAAGAAAAACAGGGAGCTTGCAGAAAAACCTAATGCCACCTTATTTTTTCAAGGATCAGATTACTCGGATTTTTTAGAATTGATAGGCACGGTTAGAATCACTCAAGAGAAATCAAGAATAGATGAACTTTGGGATCCAATGGTGGGCAATTGGTTTACAGAAGGCAAGGATGATCCGAGGGTGACCGTTTTGCAATTCACTCCTACTGCGGGTTATTATTGGGATAACAAACATGGCGACTTAGTTGCAGGAGTAAAAATTATGATTGGCGCGATTACCGGAAACACAATGGATGACTCTATTGAGGGTAAAATCGAGATGTAGACTAAAGCTCACTATTCAAGCAATTAGCTGTAGAAAAAACCAGGTCGTCAGTACCTGGTTTTTTTATGATCTAAACTTTTATTTAGAAATTATCTTAAAATTATTTTCCCGAGATCTTCATCATTTTCGCAGAAAGATCTGGATCTGCCATATCCTGATCCAGTGGAAACATCGGACGATTGATTCGCTTGTAACCCAATCGCTCCAAGTCCTGATCTACTCCTCCCGGAGTTAAGGCCATGATCCAATCGCCTCGCATATCGTATAGTTCGGGTACGAGGTATCCTATTTTCACGAGTACGATATCCGTATTTCGAGGATCTAAACCGAGATTAGTGAAATCTGACTCATTATGATAAGGTTTTCGTTTTTGAGTCACGATCACATGTACTGACCCTACTTTTACCACGACTTCTACTCCTGCATCGATATCTCCCTCAAGGATTGCTTCCACGGTTCCCGTTAATTCCAACGGTGGAGCAAAACGATTATCAACCATCGCTCCAGCTTTTCCGGTTACTTGATTCCCAACTCCCGCTGCCATTGCTTTCTCCACCAAATCCGGTCCTGGAATAGAAGCATAAATCACAGAAGGTCCATTTGGGGTTTTAAATTCGGGTCTTTTCAAGAGTTCATTTAAGGTCCAAGTCACATCGCCGGCACCACCTGCGGTGGGATTGTCGCCCATATCTGAAATCATAAATGGCTTCTTATCACTCGTCAGCGCCATAGCCAAACTTTCATCCAGCGTGGCAACAGGAGCGACGAACTCAAATTCATTCCGCACGTCCCAAAAGCTTTTTGCTAAATATTCAGCAGCTTCTTTTACTTCTTTTTCATCATCACCAGTGACCACGACCACGCCGTGATTCCGAGGTTCATCTGCCCAAGGGTATCCCATCCAAATTGCAGCATCGATGATTCCATCTTTTTCGGTCAAAGCTGGGATCTTGGAATATAGACCTTTTCCCGGTTCGATTCGTGTGCTGGTTTTCTCTCCAGGAAGTAGAATTGGAACCGCTATCCAAGCTTTGAAAGCAGGTTTTCCTTTACCGGACTCTAATCTATCAAGTAGGTTTTCCACTGCTCGCTTTTTGGAATCGAGGGCATCTTCATGAGGCGCCATTCGATAACAAGTGATTAGATCTGAGTTTTCGGCTAAGCGGGGAGAGACATTTCCGTGAAGGTCCATGGAGGTTGAAATCAATGTTTCGTATCCAATCACTTCCCGTACACGCACTATAAAATCTCCTTCTGGATCATCCAAACCTACCACACTCATTGCTCCGTGAATGTCAAAGAAAAGCCCGTCATAAGGTAAGTCAGCTTTCAGTCGATCTAGGGTTTCAGTTACCAAAGACTCGTAAGCTTCACGAGTAACTGCCCCTCCAGGAAGTGCATGTGCCCGTAGCGTAGGAATCCAATTCGCTCGCTTTCGATTGATGCTGTCTTCTGCCAGAAAAGGATAAAATGTAAATACTTCCCCATCTCTTCTTGCTTTGAAAGCTGCCTCTTCCGTCACTGCGGGAGAGAATGTGCTTGACTCGATGGCAAGTCCTGCGATGGCGATTTTAGGAAGTTTTGTTTCAGTTTCTTTTGGGGTACAGGAGAAAGCTGAAATGAGTAGGAGGAGGGAGAGGAGTTTTTTCAAGGGATTGGAGAATAAGAGAATGGGAGAATGAGAGATTGGAGAATGGGAGACTGGAGAATGGGAGACTAGAGAATGAGAGACTAGAGAATAAGAGACTCGATAGTTGGAAATTGTATTAAGTGCCGGATTTAAAGATTCGATCCATTAGGACCCATTTTTCACCGGGTTTTGCCCAGGGGATAGGTTGCTGAAAGGTCCACATCAGTGCCTCCCATTTTTGAATAATAGGGCTTTTGCAGTCTTTGAGCCTTTTTTCTTCCACCGAAAAGTCATCCACCGTTTCCATAATCATAAACATTCGATTGCCGGTTCGGTAGATTTCCATACCTAGAATCCCACAGTCTATGTCATGCTGGGTCACTTCGGGCCAGGCATTTCCGGTGGCATGGTGGTTTTCATACACTCGGATGGATTCTGGTTCGTCGATTAGGTCAAGGGTGAGGCAGTAGCGTTTCATTTATTTTTCGTTTGAAAGTGGGAAGGTGAGAAAGTTGGAATTACATCAATTAGGATTTTGGATCTTAGATTTACGAATTAAGATTTACGATTTATGAGGTCAATTCGAGGGTCAATCGGCGATAATTTTGCCTAAACTTGTTTGAATTAGCTGGTTAAAAATTTAATGGATCATTTACGAGAAATACTTCTTGATTTAAAAACCTTAGAATAAGCCAACGGAATAAGGTTTAATCCAACGCCGTAAATTATAAATCGCACTTCGTAAATCGTACTTATTCAAAGTATTTCTTGAAAGCGTGCTTAGTCTCTATCGCAGCAGCATCGGGATCAGGGTAGGGGAAAACTTCTGCAGAAATAAAACCTTCGTAATTGATTGATTTGATCGCTTCGGCGACGGATTCCATTTCAGTATGGCCAAGTCCAATCGCACGACGATTGCTATCGGCAAAGTGGATATGGCCTATATGCTTTGCGTTTTCTAAAATGCTTTGGGCAAGATCCACTTCCTCAATATTCATATGAAATAGATCAGCTAGGAGTTTTACGTTTTGGGTCTTTAGGCTTTCCAGAAAATCTGCACCGGATCCTAAAGTATTAAATAAATTGGTTTCGTAGCGATTCAGTGGTTCATAAATCAGAAATACTCCTTCGGATTCAGCTTTTTTGCCTAAAATTTCCAGCCCTTCAGCCAACCAACTTAAAGTCAATTCTCGGTCGTTTCCAGCTAAAACATTTCCCTGCATAGAACCGATAATCGCCGGAGCATTAAAAGCAGCTCCAAAAGAAATCATGGCTGAGATAAAAGAAATTGCATTTTCCCGGATTTCGGGATCAGGATCCGTCAGCGTCAAGCCATGAATGACTTTTCCGGCACCGGTGCCAACTGCCGCTAATTCTAACTTGTGAAATTTCAATAAGTAGCTCAATTCCTCCCGATCAATCGCACTAGAATCGGGGGTAAATAATTCGATTCCATCAAAGCCTAGATTTTCTGATTTAGCCATTGCTTGCTTTAGATTTTCCCAAAAGATCCAAGGACCAGATTTGATTTGGGGTACAAGTGCTACGGTTACGGCGGATTTGATCATAGTTTTATCGGTCAAAGTCGATCATGATTTTAATGATACCTGCTGGATTTGCTGCCCAGTTGGCGAGGGTTTCTGGAGCTTCCTCGATTGAAATAACTTTGCTGATTACGTCATCCACCGGGAATTTGCCAGTTTCAAGATAGCGGATGACTTCTGGGAAATCTTTTTTCCCTACACAATTTCTTGAACCTCGAATCTCAATTTCCTTTTGTACAAAAAGCGAGGTGTTGAATTCCACCTCTTTTTTGGCGTAGCCGATACATACTACCCGGCCTGTAAACGCCACTTCTTCCACTGCTTGTCGGTAAGTTTGCGGACTTCCAACCGCTTCGATAATCACATCCGGACCATCATTATTGGTATATTCCTGAAGTTTTTCATGTAGGTTTTCCTCACTAGGATTGATGGTATATGCGACGCCGATCTTTTTTGCGATTGCTAGTTTACTGTCATCCAGATCCACAGCAATTACTTTTGCGCCTCGATTGACCGCCGAAGCCACTGCTCCCAAGCCTACAATTCCACAACCGATCACTGCGACATGATCTTCAGCAGTCACATTTCCACGGTCCACCGCATGGAAGCCAACAGTTAGTGGCTCTGCCAACGCAAGCTCTCGAAGTGAGAGTTTTTTTGAAGGGAAAATAGCTGTCCAAGGCAAGGTGATGTATTGGGTCATTGCACCGGGACGACGAACTCCCATCGTTTTATTTTCCTTGCAAGAATTTATTTGCCCTTTCCGACAAGCGATGCACTTTCCACAAGCTAGGTAGGGATAAACAGTTACTTTTTCACCGATGTGGATATGATCAGGGACATCGGCGGCAAGACTTTCGATTGTGCCGCCAACTTCGTGTCCGAGAATATTTGGGTATTCCTGAAGTGGGAAAAGTCCCTTGAAGCTGTTCATGTCTCCCCCGCAGAAACCAACCATTCCGACTTTGAGGAGGACTTCTCCAGCTTTTGGGGTAGGTTTTTCAACTTCTTGAAGTTCGGATTTACCGACTTCGGTGAGTACTAGTGCTTTCATGGGTTTGTTAATTATTGGTTTAGCAGGGCTGGTTTTTCGAAAAAAAGACGGAAGGCAGGAGATTGGAGACCGAATATGGGATGGAGTTTAACTTCATTTTTTGCGCTGTTGTCTTGAATAATCTTTCGTTTTTTCTCTTTGTTCTAGCATTTCGGTTATGCCTTCTCGGTTCTAACATTTTAATACTTTTTCGAAAATGTTCCGTTTCCATCCTCCCGAATTAGTAGTGAAGTCCCAATTGACAATCCGGCGGGAGGGAATCGCAACTTACTACTTTCTACTCCCGGTTCCGCAAGCTCCACCGAGGGCTTCGCCGCGGCGGACAGGTATTCATGGTTAAACCCCCGCCACGGCGGGCAGGCATTCAGGGTTAGCAGAATCTCAATCTTTTGGACTTTGCACTTTGGGCTTTGTGCCAAAATCTTGATTCTCCCCTCTTGGTTCTTGATTCTAAGGTCTTAATTCT
>Ga0306870_1000139_pt1 | contig 17998 bp, 13 predicted proteins | sample AntRauMeHopE1496_FD_190435 | JGI IMG/M metagenome (GOLD analysis project Ga0306870, IMG submission 190435) | Saline lake microbial communities from Rauer Islands, Antarctica - Metagenome Hop E1 #496 (v2) (version 2) | ecosystem: Environmental > Aquatic > Non-marine Saline and Alkaline > Saline ... | reverse complement strand
ATACCGCGCTGCCCTTCACGCTGGCGCGCAGTGCTCACGTGATCCGTGCTGCCCACGCGCCTCAGGCGGGCATTGGCACAGGTCTCTATCATCTGCGTCATTTTGCGCCGGGTCAGCAGCTGCTGGCGGACCGGGTGTTGCAGCATTGGAAGGACGGGCGGGCCGGGTGGTTCGACACGGTCGAGCTGGTCTCGATCCCCTCCGCGCCGGTCCGGGTGCAGGCGATTGCGGAATATCTGGTGGACGGTGCCGACATCGACGATGCGCGCGCGTTGAGGGATCTGGATGACATTGCCGTCTGGGACGGTCAGGCGGTTGCGCGCAGCGTGGCAATGCCAAGCGCACTGGGCCGGGGCCTGTTTGATGACCTGCGCGCGCCGCAGCGGTGGTGGGGGGCTTGATGTTCTCGGCGGCCCGGCGTATATGACCTTTCAACAGCGGCGCGCTCGGGTCCAAACCAAGCGTCCAACGATCCTCAGGAACGGGCCGCGCGCCCGTTTTTTTGTGCTCTGATCCCTGATCTGAATCTGAAGTGAGACCATGAACAACGACCTGATTGCAAAAGCAGCGATGGACCGGCGGCTGGCCGAGATCATCACCCCTGTCATAGAGGACATGGGGTTCGAGCTGGTGCGCGTGCGTCTGATGACCGGTAAGGGGGCGACGCTGCAGGTGATGGCGGACCGGCCCGACGGCGGCATCGAAGTGGACGATTGCGCCCAGATCAGCACGGCCATTGGTGCGGTGCTGGACGTGGAGGACCCGATTGTCGAGGAATACGCGCTTGAGGTCTCCAGCCCCGGCATTGACCGCCCGCTGACGCGCCTCAAGGATTTCGTGACCTTTGAGGGCTATGAGGCCAAGCTTGAGACAGAAGAGCTGATCGATGGCCGCCGCCGCTTCAAAGGCGAGTTGGCCGGTGTCGAAGGCGACGAGGTGCTGATCAACATCGAAGAGGGCACTGTGGGCCTCAAGTTTGAATGGCTGACAGATGCCAAGCTCGTGCTGACGGACGAGTTGATCAAGGAAATGCTGCGCCAGCGCAAAGCGTCTGGTGCACTCGACGAGAGCAAGTTTGATGAACTTCAGACCGAAGAGTCTGACGAGGGAGAGAAATAATGGCCATTACATCCGCTAACCAGCTGGAGCTGTTGCAGACCGCCGAAGCTGTTGCCCGCGAGAAGATGATCGACCCCGGTCTGGTGATCGAGGCGATGGAAGAATCGCTCGCCCGTGCGGCCAAGTCGCGCTATGGCGCGGAGATGGACATTCGTGTCAAAATTGACCGCAAGACGGGCCGCGCGACCTTTACCCGCGTGCGCACCGTGGTGGCCGAGGACGAGTTGGAGAACTACCAGTCTGAATTTACCGTGGAGCAGGCCAAGCAATATATGGCCGACCCGGAGATCGGGCAGGAATTCAGCGAGGAAGTGCCCCCGGTCGAGATGGGCCGCATAGCCGCGCAATCGGCCAAGCAGGTTATTCTGCAAAAGGTCCGCGAAGCCGAGCGGGACCGCCAGTACGAGGAATTCAAGGACCGCGCAGGCACGATCATCAACGGTCTGGTCAAGCGCGAAGAGTATGGCAACGTCATCGTCGATGTGGGTGCCGGCGAAGCGATCCTGCGCCGCAATGAGAAGATCGGCCGCGAATCGTACCGCCCGAACGACCGGATCCGCGTCTACATCAAGGAAGTGCGCCGCGAACAGCGCGGGCCGCAGATCTTCCTGAGCCGTACCGCGCCAGAGTTCATGATCGAGCTGTTCAAGATGGAGGTGCCCGAGATCTATGACGGCATCATCGAGATCAAGGCCTGCGCCCGTGATCCCGGATCGCGCGCCAAGATCGCCGTGATTTCCTATGACAATTCCATCGACCCTGTCGGCGCCTGCGTCGGCATGCGCGGCAGCCGTGTGCAGGCCGTGGTGAACGAATTGCAGGGCGAGAAGATCGACATCATTCCTTGGAATGAGGACATGCCGACCTTCCTCGTGAACGCGCTGCAGCCTGCGGAAGTGAGCAAGGTTGTTCTGGACGAGGAAGCGGGCAAGATCGAAGTGGTGGTGCCCGAAGAGCAGCTGTCGCTTGCCATTGGCCGCCGCGGCCAGAACGTGCGTCTGGCAAGCCAGCTGACCGGTCTGGACATCGACATCATGACCGAAGAGCAGGAGAGCGAGCGCCGCCAGGCCGAGTTCGAGACGCGCACCAAGCTGTTCATGGACAACCTTGATCTGGACGAATTCTTTGCCCAGCTGCTGGTGGCCGAAGGCTTTACCAACCTTGAGGAAGTCGCCTACGTCGAGCTGGACGAGCTGCTGGTCATTGACGGTGTGGACGAAGACACCGCCGCCGAGCTTCAGGCCCGTGCCCGTGATGTGCTGGAGGCGCAGAGCAAGGCGGCGCTGGACGCTGCGCGCGCCCTTGGCGCTGAGGACAGCCTCATTGAATTTGAAGGGCTTACACCCCAGATGATTGAGGCGCTGGCCAAGGATGATGTGAAAACGCTGGAAGATTTCGCCACCTGCGCGGATTGGGAGCTGGCCGGTGGCTGGACCACTCAAAACGGTGAGCGGATCAAGGATGATGGCACGCTGGAGCCCTTCGGCATGACGCTGGAGACTGCGCAGGACATGATCATGACCGCGCGTGTGCTGCTGGGCTGGGTCGATCCGACCGAGCTTGAGGGTCACAGCGATTCCGAAGAAGAGGAGGCCGGGGCCTGATCGCAGGCCCCGGAGGATCCAGCATGGGACGTGGCGGCGCATCCAAAGACCGCGAAAGCGGCACAGAGCGGAAATGCATCGCCACCGGCGAGGTGCAGCCGAAAGTCAAGCTGATCCGCTTTGTGGTCGGGCCTGATGGTCAGGTTTTCCCTGACGTGATGGGTAAATTGCCGGGCCGTGGCATATGGGTTTCGGCGGACCGTGCGGCACTTGAACTGGCCGTGAAAAAAGGGCTGTTTTCGCGTGCCGCCAAGCAGCCGGTCAAAACACCGGATGATCTGGTGGACGAAGTGGAGCGGCAGCTGGCCCGCCGTGTGGTCGACCTGATCTCGATGCAGCGCAAGGCGGGCAAAGCCGTCGCGGGCTATGAGAAGGTCAAAAGCTGGCTGCAAACGGAAGAGGCGCTTGTGCTGATCCAGGCTGTGGATGGATCCGGGCGCGGCAAATCGAAATTGAGTACGCCGCATTACGGGCATTATATCGGGTGTCTGACAGCGGATGAATTGGGTTTGGCATTCGGACGCCAAACTGTGATACATGGGGCGCTCGCCTCTGGTGGACTCACTCTGCGTGTTGTAGAGGAAGCCCATAGATTGAACGGCGTGCGACAAAACGAGGCTGGCAGCGGCCAGCCGAAAGGATGACGAGCTAGATGAGCGATAGTGACGGCAAGAAAACACTGGGTCTGCGCGGTGCACCTGCGCGCCCGGGAAACGTAAAGCAAAGCTTTAGCCACGGGCGGACCAAAAACGTCGTGGTAGAGACCAAGCGCAAGCGCGTTGTGATCCCGAAACCCGGTGGCCAGAAACCAACCGGTCCCGGTGCGGGACCCGTCGGCGATCCCTCCAGACGTCCCGCAGGCATCACCGACTCGGAGATGGAGCGCCGGCTGAAGGCCGTGCAGGCCGCCAAATCGCGTGAGGTCGAAGAGGCCGCAGCACGCGAAGCGGACGAGAAAGCGCGCGCTGAAGACCGCGAGCGCCGCCGCGCCGAGATTGAAGCCAAGGAGATCGAGGATCGCGAGCGCGAGGAAAGCCTCAAGGCCAAGGCCGATGAGGAAGTTCGGGCAAAGCGCGAGGCGGAAGCCGTTGCACAGGAGGTGGCATCGCCTTCCTCCGAGCCATCGCAGCCGCGCGCCATGCCGAACAAGGCACTGCCCGCCGCCACCCCCCGCAAGACGGAACGTGACCGCGAGGAAACCAACAAGAAGAACCGGCAGGACGATGATCGCCGCTCCGGCAAGCTGACGGTCAATCAGGCGATGCGCGGCGGCGAAGGCGGCCGCCAGCGGTCCATGGCGCAGATGAAGCGCAAGCAGGACCGTGCCCGCGCCAAGGCGATGGGCGGCGCTGTTGAGCGCGAAAAGATCGTGCGCAACGTGAACCTGCCCCCCGCCATCATGGTCTCGGAGCTGGCCTTCCGCATGGCGGAAAAGACCGGCGCTGTTGTCAAGGCGCTGATGAACAGCGGCCTGATGATCACGCAGAATGAGACGATTGATGCAGACACCGCAGAGCTGATCATCGAAGAGTTCGGCCACAAGGTGGTCCGGGTGTCCGATGCGGACGTGGAAGACGTGATCAAGGTTGAGCTGGATGCGGAGGCCGATCTGATCGGCCGTCCACCGGTCATCACCATTATGGGCCACGTGGACCACGGCAAGACATCGCTTCTGGACGCGATCCGTCACGCCAAGGTTGTCTCTGGCGAGGCTGGCGGGATTACCCAGCACATCGGCGCCTATCAGGTGACGACGGACAAAGGTCAGGTTCTGTCTTTCCTCGATACGCCGGGCCACGCGGCCTTCACCTCCATGCGCTCACGCGGGGCGCAGGTGACGGATATCGTGGTGCTGGTGGTTGCGGCGGATGACGCCGTGATGCCCCAGACCATCGAGGCGATTGCCCACGCCAAAGCGGCCAAAGTGCCGATGATCGTGGCGATCAACAAGATCGACAAGCACGATGCCGACCCGGACCGCGTTCGCGCGGCGCTGTTGCAGCATGAAGTGGTCGTGGAGAAGATGTCCGGCGATGTGCAAGATGTTGAAGTGTCGGCCAAAACCGGCCAGGGCCTTGACGAGCTGCTGGAGGCGATTTCGCTGCAAGCGGAGATCCTCGAGCTGCGCGCGAACCCGAATCGCGCCGCCATCGGTGCCGTGATCGAGGCGCAGCTGGATGTCGGCCGCGGGCCTGTCGCGACCGTTCTGATACAGAACGGCACGCTGCGCACCGGCGATATCTTTGTCGTGGGCGAGCAGTACGGCAAGGTTCGGGCACTGATCAACGATCAGGGCGAACGGGTAAAAGAAGCGGGCCCGTCGGTGCCTGTGGAAGTTCTGGGCCTGAACGGCACACCCGAAGCGGGCGATGTGCTGAATGTGACCGAGACCGAAGCGCAGGCGCGCGAGATCGCCGAATACCGCGCCAAAGCCGCCAAGGACAAACGCGCTGCCGCTGGTGCCGCGACGACGCTGGAGCAGCTGATGGCGAACGCCAAGGCAAACGAGAGCGTGTCCGAGCTGCCCATCTTGGTCAAAGCGGATGTGCAGGGCTCTGCCGAGGCGATTGTGCAGGCGATGGCCAAGATCGGCAACGATGAGGTCCGTGTGCGCGTGCTCCATTCCGGTGTGGGCGCGATCACGGAGACGGATGTGGGTCTGGCCGAAGCGTCAGGCGCGCCGATCCTCGGCTTCAACGTCCGGGCGAATGCCTCTGCGCGCAACACGGCCAATCAGAAAGGTGTCGAGATCCGCTATTATTCGATCATCTACGATCTGGTCGATGATGTGAAAGCGGCGGCCTCCGGCCTGCTCAGCAACGAGATCAAGGAACACTTTATTGGCTACGCCAATATCAAGGAAGTGTTCAAGGTCACGGGTATCGGCAAGGTTGCGGGGTGTCTGGTCACCGAAGGTGTTGCGCGGCGCTCTGCCGGTGTGCGTCTGCTACGCGAGAATATCGTGGTGCACGAAGGCACGCTCAAGACGCTCAAGCGCTTCAAGGATGAAGTGCCAGAGGTCCAGTCCGGTCAGGAATGTGGTATGGCTTTCGAGAATTACGACGATGTCCGCCCCGGTGATGTGATCGAGATCTTCACCCGCGAAGAAGTGACGCGCACACTGGCCTGACATGGCGTCCTGAAATACACGAGGGGACGGTGTGTTTGCACCATCCCCTTTTTCATGGCTCAGATTTGGTTACTTTTTGACGATCGGGACGCCGGAGTAAACGGTGTTATCGACCTGTACCTTGATGCGACCATCCGGCATCGCACCGATAAACACGCCCTGTACCGAAACGCAGGTCCCCAAAGTGATGGTCCGAAGCATAATATCCTCCCGAGATTTTGCTTACCTCATGATACGGAGAATCATGCGGGGAACCAGAACAATAATTTATAAAGTGTTAAATTATTGTGCGCTTTGACAACAATAATACACCACAGATCAAAGCCAGTCGCGCAAGACCGCGATCAAGGGAATGTCGGCTTCTGGCATCGGATAATCGCGCATGTCCGCCGGCCTCACCCATTTCAGGATCTGCCCTTCACGGGCGCGGGGTGTGCCTTCCCATTTGCGGCAGGCGAACAGCGGCATGATCAGATGAAAGTCATCGTAAGAATGGCTCGCGAAGGTCAGCGGTGCGAGGCAAGAAGCCCAAGTGTCTATGCCCAGTTCCTCATGCAGCTCGCGGATCAGCGCGGCCTCGGGTGTTTCGCCAGCTTCAATCTTGCCGCCCGGAAACTCCCACAGGCCAGCCATTGATTTGCCCGGTGGGCGCTGCGCAAGCAGCACCCGACCGTCCACATCAATCAGCGCCACCGCCGACACCAGCACCATCTTCACGAGCGGTAGTCCGCGTTGATCGCGATATAGCCATGTGTCAGGTCGCAGGTCCAGACCGTGGCGCGGCCCGACCCGATCCCGATGTCCACGCCGATGACGATGGTATCACCCTTCATGTGCGCGGCGGCGTCTTCCTCTGAGTAATTGGCGGAGCGGAAGCCGTCTCTTGCCACTTCGACATCGCCAAAGCGAATGCTCAGCCGGTCCCGGTCTGCCGCAGCGCCGGATTTGCCTACAGCCATCACGACGCGGCCCCAGTTCGGATCCTCGCCCGCAATCGCAGTCTTGATCAGCGGGGAGTTCGCGATCGACATGGCATGGATCTTTGCGTCTTTGTCGGAGGCTGCACCGGTCACTGTGACCTCGACGAATTTACTGGCCCCTTCACCGTCGCGCACAACCTGGTGGGCCAGGTCCTGCATGACCCCGTGCAGCGCATCTGCAAAACCTGCGTGACCGTCAACCGCGACACCGCTGGCACCGGTCGCAGCGACGATCAGGCTGTCGGAGGTGGAGGTGTCACTGTCCACGGTGATGCAGTTAAATGTCCGCTCGTTCGCCTTGGAGACCAGCGATTGCAGCGCGGTCTGGCCAATCTGTGCATCGGTAAAGATATAGACCAGCATCGTCGCCATATCGGGTGCGATCATGCCGGACCCCTTCGCAATCCCTGCAACAGAGACTGTTTTGCCGTCAATCTCGAGCGTGGCGCTGGCACCCTTCGGGAAGGTATCTGTGGTCATGATCGCCTTGGCAGCAGCAGCGATGCCGTCGAGTGATACATCCTGCGCCAGCGTGCCCAGCACGGCGATGATGCGGTCATGCGCCAGCGGCTCTCCGATGACGCCGGTGGAGGAGGTGAAGACCCGCGATTGTGGCACAGCGCAGGTTTGCGCCACGGCAGCAGTGATCGCCACCACCGACGCCACGCCGCCTTTTCCAGTGAAGGCGTTGGAATTGCCCGAATTCACGAGGATCGCGGCACCGGCCTCCGAGGGCTGACCGAGCTTGGCCTGACAGTCCAGCACTGGCGCGGAGCGGGTGGCGGAGCGGGTGAACGCCCCCGCAATCACGGTCCCCGGTGCAAGCAGAGCCAGCATGACATCGGTACGCCCCTGATACTTCACACCCGCCGCAGCGGTGGCAAAGCGCACGCCGTCAATGGGCGGCAACTCAGGAAACGCTGCCGGAGCCAGCGGCGACACAGCGGTAATCTTGGCCATATCAATCTCTATTCCAGCACTTCAGTTTGCTTGATGACAGACATGGCCACGCCGTCCGCGCCGCTGCGGTCCACCTCTGCGGCTGCGGTCACTTCCTCGATGCGGGTCTGTGCGCGGATCTGGCGCAGCTGCAGCTCGATGTCTGCGCGCACGTCCTCCAGTGCAGGGGCGTCCTGTATCCGGGTCTCATTCAGTTTGATGATGTGCCAGCCGAATTGTGTCATGATCGGGGCGGAGACGCTTCCCACCTCCAGTGCAATCACGGCCTCCTCAAACTCCGGCACCATGGCGCCTGCGGCGAACCAGCCCAGCTGGCCACCGTTAGGACCTGACGGGCCGGTGGATTTGTCGCGCGCAACGGCTTCGAACTCCGCGCCGCCTTCAAGCTCTGCGATCACAGCCAGTGCCGCTTCTTCGGTCTCTACCAGAATGTGAGATGCGTTATACTCCGGGGTTTGCTCGGCGCTGCCGTAATCCGTCTCATAGGCGGCCTGCACGTCTGCCTCGTCCAGCGGCTCTTGCATGATGCCATTGATCGCCTCACCAGCGGTGAGCGAGCGCCGCTCATTTTCAAGCTGCAGTTCGATGCGCCCGGGCAGATCACCGGTGAATTGCTGCTGAAGGGCAGTCTGCTGGATCAGCTGGTCCAGGATGCCCTGAAACAGCACCTCGTCTGGCAGGCTCTGGTATTGTTCGGGCAGGGTTGCCCATGCGGCGATCATATGACCGACGGTGATTTCTGTACCGCCCACGTTCGCCACAACGACTGTTGGGTCGGCTTCGGGTACGTCCTGTGCCATGGCGGGCAGGGCCAGTGCGGCGATAAGTGCCAGCGGGGCCAGAAAAGTGAGGGGTTTTTGCATGGATCGTCCTATCATTCCGGTGCGATTGGTCCGGTTACATTGACACGCTATGAGGTGGCCCTTACATCGCTTGTGGGCGCGGCACTGTGCCACCATTCTCCCCCTCTGTTTATGGACTGGGCGTTTGCGGGGCAAGCAGATCGCGCGATTGAATGATAACTTCGGCTGGAGATCGCATGCTGGGACTTGGAAAAATCACCAAAAAAGTTTTTGGTTCGCCAAACGAGCGCAAGATCAAAGCCGCCCGTCCGATGGTCGGAAAGGTAAACGCGCTGGAGCCGGAGTTTCGCGCGCTGTCCGATGAGGGCATCGTGGCTAAGACCGAAGAGCTGACCGCCCGTGCGCTGAAGGGCGAGAGTCTCGATGATCTGCTGCCGGAGGCTTTTGCCAACTGCCGTGAGGCTGCGCGCCGGACGCTGGGCCTGCGCGCCTTTGACACGCAGCTTTTGGGGGCGATTTTCCTGCATCAGGGCAATGTGGCCGAGCAGAAGACCGGCGAAGGCAAGACCCTGACCGCCACCTTTGCCGCCTACCTCAATGCGCTGACGCGCAAGGGCGTGCACATCGTTACTGTGAACGAATATCTCGTGAAACGCGACGCTGAATGGATGGGCAAGGTCTTCCGTGCGCTGGGCATGACCACAGGCTATATCATTCCGAACATGCCGGACGATCTCAAGCGCACGGCCTATGATTGTGACATCACCTACGCCACCAACAACGAGCTGGGATTCGACTATCTGCGCGACAACATGAAATCCGAGCTGAGCCAGATCTTCCAGAAGCACCACAATTTTGCCATCGTGGATGAGGTGGACAGCATTCTGATCGATGAGGCGCGCACGCCGCTGATCATCTCGGGGCCCTCCGATGACCGCTCTGACATGTACCAGACCATCGACATGCTGATCCCCTCGCTGAAGCCCGAGCATTTCGATCTGGACGAGAAGACACGTGGCGTGACCTTTACCGATGACGGGGTCGAGTTTCTGGAGGAACAGCTGCGCGCGCGCGAAATGCTGGAGGAGGGGATGACCCTCTATGATCCCGAAAGCACCTCCATCGTGCACCACGTCAATCAGGGCCTGCGCGCGCACAAGCTGTTTGCCAAGGACAAGGATTATATCGTCCGGGATGGCGAAGTGGTGCTGATTGACGAATTCACCGGGCGCATGATGACGGGCCGCCGTCTGGGTGACGGTTTGCATCAGGCGATCGAGGCAAAGGAAGGCGTGGCGATCAAGCCCGAGAACGTCACACTCGCCTCTGTGACATTCCAGAACTACTTCCGCCTCTATGACAAGCTGGCGGGGATGACAGGCACCGCGCTGACCGAGGCGGATGAATTCAAGGAGATCTACGGCCTCGGCGTTGTTGAGGTGCCCACGAACGTGCCTGTGGCGCGGGTGGACGAGGATGATGCCGTCTACCGCACCGTGGAGGAAAAATACGCGGCCATCATCGACAAGGTGAAAACGGCCCATGCCAAGGGCCAGCCCTGTCTGGTCGGCACGACCTCCATCGAGAAATCCGAAAAGCTGAGCAAGCTGTTGGAAGCCGAGGGCATCGTGCACAATGTGTTGAACGCGCGTCTGCACGAGCAGGAAGCCCAGATCGTAGGTGACGCGGGCAAGCTGGGTGCGGTGACCATCGCCACCAACATGGCCGGCCGCGGTACCGACATCCAGCTGGGCGGCAACGTCGAGCTGAAGGTGCTTGAGGCACTGGCCGCTGATCCCGAAGCGGATCCTGTGGAGATTCGCACCCGGATCGAGGCGGAGCATGCGGATGAGAAGAAAAAGGTGCTGGAGGCCGGCGGGCTCTATGTGCTGGCCTCAGAGCGTCACGAGAGCCGCCGCATCGACAACCAGCTGCGCGGCCGCTCCGGACGGCAGGGCGACCCGGGCCGCTCCTCCTTCTATCTGTCGCTGGAGGATGATCTGATGCGCATCTTCGGCTCTGAAAAGCTGGAAAAGGTGCTGACGACGCTGGGCCTCAAGGAAGGCGAGGCGATCATTCACCCCTGGGTCAACAAATCGCTGGAGCGGGCGCAGGCCAAGGTGGAGGGTCGCAACTTTGACATGCGCAAGCAGCTGCTGAAGTTTGACGATGTCATGAACGAGCAGCGCAAGGTGATCTTTGGCCAGCGCCGCGACATCATGGAAGCGCAGGATCTGCACGAGATCACTGACGACATGCGCCACCAGATGATCGACGATCTGATCGACCAGTATATGCCGCGCAACACCTATGCGGACCAATGGGACACGCAGGGCTTCTATGCGGCAGTGATCGAACAGCTTGGCGTCGATGTGCCGGTGATCGCATGGTGCGAGGAAGACGGCGTGGACGAGGAGATCATCCGCGAGCGTCTCATTGAGGCGACGGACAAGCTGATGAGCGGCAAGGCCGAGACATTCGGCCCGCAGAACATGCGCAACATCGAAAAGCACTTCCTGCTGCAGACCATCGACGCGAAATGGCGCGATCACCTGCTCACGCTGGAGCATCTGCGCTCTGTCGTGGGGTTCAGGGGATATGCGCAGCGCGATCCGCTCAATGAGTATAAAAACGAATCGTTTCAGCTTTTTGAAGGGATGCTGGACAGTCTGCGTGCCGATGTGACCAAGCAGCTGTCCCGGATTCAACCGCCAAGCGAAGAAGAACAGCAGCGCGTGATCGAGATGCTCAAAGCGCAACAGCAAGCGGCAGAGGCGCCGCCCGTGGCGCCGGTTCCTGCACCAAATGAGAGTTTTGACGAAGCTGATCCGTCTTCTTGGGGGAACCCCGGCCGCAATGAGGCATGCCCATGCGGTTCCGGAAAGAAGTTCAAGCATTGCCATGGCCAACTGGCCTAGGCCGCTTAGAGAAAACTACCATATTGATACCGCAGGGCTGCCGCAATGCAGCCCTGTTCTGACGCGAAGAAGATCCTGACCTACTCCGCTTGAAGGGAACTGGATCATGAAATACCGCAAGGAATTCGTAACCACTGCTGGGACCTTTGCCTGTGCCATTGGCATCGGCTTTTTCATGCAGAATGCGCAGTCGGCAGTGCCCGAAGCCTATCAAGGCGCCACATTGGCCAATGCAGAGGCTTCCGTTCTGGATGTTCAGGAGATTCTGCTGACCTCCGCAGAGGGTTTCGGGACGGAGCCGGAAGCAGCGCGTCTACCGGAGGGTTCAGAGCGACTTGAAGACGCCTTCAGTTCCGTGGTGCTGGATATGCCAGAACCGCCAGCCGATCCACCGCTGACGCGGACAGCGGCTGCGAACGGTGACACGATCGCGCCGGAAAGGGCACAACCGGGGACAAGTTGCGCCATTGAAAGCGCGGCGCGCCCCATGGCTGCGGCGATGGTCAACCTGACGCTGACCGCGCCTTGCCTGCCGAATGAGCGGGTGACCGTGCACCACGCTGGCCTGCTCTTTAATCAAACAACAGATCCGCAGGGGGCCTTTGAGATTACGGTGCCTGCGATGGAACAGGACGCGATGTTCATTGTCGCTTTCACCAACGGGGAGGGCGCTGTTGCGCAGACCACTGTCGAGGAGATGGCCGATTTCGACCGCGTGGCGCTCCAATGGAAGGGCAAAACCGGTTTTGAGCTGCATGCGCTGGAGTTTGGCGCTGACTATGCGTCGGACGGTCACGTCTGGTCGGGCGCGCCCCGTGACGTGACATTTGGGGCAACGGGCACAGGCGGCTATCTGACACAACTCGGGGACCGCGACGTGCCCGACGGGCTGCTGGCAGAGGTCTATACTTTTCCGTCCGGCACCAGTCAGACCAGTGGGGCGGTGACGCTGACCGTCGAGGCGCAGGTAACCACCGACAACTGCGGCCTTGAGATCGAGGCGCGCACCTTGCAAACTGCAAGTGGCATTGACATCACATCGCGGGATCTGACGCTGTCCGTGCCGGAGTGTGATGCTGCCGGTAACTTTCTGGTGTTGAACAATCTGCTCAAAGACCTGAAGGTTGCCTCCAGATAACGCAATCCGAGGTCCCATGATCAAGGTGATACATGCGGCGTTCTGCGCCGCATTTTTCCTGTTTGGCACGACCCTGTCCACAAGCGCACAGGATGTCACACTCAGCTCGCGCGATGGCAAAGTCGCGTTGAGCGGAATGCTGCTCGGTTTTGACGGAGAATTCTACCGGATCGCAACGGACTATGGAGAATTGACGCTGGATGGCTCCGGTGTCCTTTGTGAAGGACCGGGATGCCCCAATTTACAGGACTTCGTGGCAGAGCTGGCGATTTCCGGCGCGCCGACGCTTGGCGCCGTAGTAATGCCCGCCCTGATCGAGGCATTCGCCCTCAAGAATGACTATACCGCCGAGCGCGAGGAGGATTCGGATGCAGCGGCATTCACCTATCTGCTGCGCCGTGCAGATACTGGAAAGCTGGCGGCGCGTTTCTATTTCCGGGTCAGCACGACGGATGAAGGCTTTGCCGATCTGCTCGCCAACGAGGCGGATATCGTGATGTCGCTGCGTGAAATCCGCCCGGATGAGCGCGCCCGTGCCCGGGAGGCCGGTCTTGGGGATATGACTGCCGCGAACCGCAGTCGTGTTCTGGCGCTGGACGCGATCGTGCCCGTTGTTTCTGCTGCCAATCCGGTGAAAGGAATCTCGCCCACAGCTCTTGCGCAGGTTCTGGCGGGTGGAATCATCAATTGGCAGGCGCTGGGCGGGCCGGATGTGCCGATTGCTCTGCACCTTCCTGATGACAGGTCCGGTCTGGGGCAGGCGATCTTTAATCAGCTCTTGCGCCCTGCGGATCTGGCCGAGGTGTCGCAGAAGGCAACGCGCCATGACCGGGCGGAGATGCTGGCGCAGGCGGTCGCGGCGGATGCCTTTGCGCTGGGGCTGACAAGCTATGCAGAGCGCGGCGAGACGCAGGCGCTGATGCTGACCGGCAGCTGCGGTTTTTCCCTGCAGGCCTCGCGCCGGGCCATAAAGACCGAAGATTATCCGCTGACGGCGCCGATGTTTCTCTATTTTCCGGCGCGCAGATTGCCCCGGATCGCACGGGAATTTCTGGCCTTTACCCGTGAACCTGCCGCGCAGATCGTGATCCGTCGCGCAGGATTCGTGGACCAGAGCCCCGAAGAGATCGAGGTTGAGGAGCAAGGCAACCGCTTTGCCAATGCGATTGCCAATGCAGGCCCGGAGGTGACGCTGGAAGAGTTGCAGCGGATGACCGCGACATTGACGCCGATGGCGCGGCTGAGCACATCCTTTCGCTTTGAGGCGGGTTCTGTCCGGCTGGACGCGCAAAGCCGGTCCAACGTGCAACAGCTGGCACAGGCACTCGAGGTCGGGCAATATGACGCCAGGCGGCTTTTGTTCGTGGGGTTCAGCGATGGGAACGGCCCTGCAGGCGCCAACCGGGACATTGCTCTGCGCCGCGCCGATGCCGTGCGCCGTGCAGTAATCGAAGCCGCTGAGGCGGCAGATCTCGCCCGGGTCGATCTGGCCGCAGATGCTTTTGGGGAGGCGATGCCGATGGCCTGTGACGACAGTGCCTGGGGCAGGCAGGCCAATCGGCGGGTCGAAGTCTGGGTTCGCTAAGCTACAGATATCCATCTGCGCGAAAGCTGAGTTCGCGGGATTTTCCGATGATCAGATGATCGTGCAATGTGATCCCAAGAGCGTCACAGGCGGCCTGTATGCGCTGCGTCATCTCGATGTCCGACTGGGATGGGGTCGGATCGCCTGACGGGTGATTGTGCACCAGAATGAGGGCAGAGGCATTCAACTCGAGCGCGCGTTTGGCCACTTCGCGCGGATAGACGGGGACATGGTCCACAGTGCCTTTCGCCTGCTCCTCATCGCCGATCAGCACATTCTTGCGGTCCAGATAGAGAACGCGAAACTGTTCCGTCTCCCGGTGGGCCATTGTGGTGTGGCAATAATCCAGCAAGGCATCCCAACTGGACAGAACCTGCGTCTGCATGATCTTTGAGCGGGCCATGCGGTGGGCCGCCGCCTCGATGATTTTCAGCTCTGTTATGACGGCATCGCCGACGCCTGAGACGTCGCGCAACCGCGCCTCCGGTGCGGTGATCACGCGGTTGAAATCACCAAAACGGGCCATCAGGGCATGGGCCAGCGGCTTGACGTCGCGGCGGGGAATGGCGCGGAACAAGATCAGCTCCAGCAGCTCGTATTCGGGCATGGCAGTAGCACCACCTGCCATGAACCGTGCGCGCAAACGCTGGCGGTGATCAGCGATATAGGAGGGCTGCCTGCCCCCGGTTGGCAAGGTGCCGGGGGCCTCATCCATGAGGAACGGGAGGGGCTGATCCTGAAAGCTGTTCATGAGCCGAACATGCCCGTGGGATGGTTAGAAAAGAGTTAACACACCTGAAAAATGCGACAGATGCCCGACCTCTGATTTATGAACGGCCGAGGCAAAAGGGGCGCGCCTGTCAGACCAACGCGCCCCTATACCCAGACATTTTACCCTTTCATCGAGTCCCAGAAAGACTTGACCGAAGAGAAGAAGCTGCTGCTCTCGGGATTGTTTTCCTCTGACAGCTCATCAAACTCGCGCAGAATCTCCTTCTGGCGGGAGGTGAGGTTGACGGGTGTTTCGACGGCAAGTTCGATGATCATGTCGCCGGTCGCGCCACCGCGCAGCTGTGGCATACCCTTGCCGCGCAAACGCATCTGGCGGCCTGACTGACTGCCTGCCGGGACTGACACACGTCCGCGGCCGCCATCAATGGTTGGTACCTCGATGCTGCCGCCCAAGGCGGCGCTGCTCATCGTCACGGGTACGCGGCAAAACAGATTTGGGCCGTCCCGCTCGAACAACTCATGCTCCTGTACCTCGATAAAGATATAGAGGTCGCCCGACGGGCCACCACGCATCCCCGCCTCGCCTTCGCCTGCAAGGCGGATACGGGTGCCCGTCTCGACTCCGGCGGGAATATTGACGCTGAGCGCGCGGTCTTTCTCGACGCGCCCGGCACCGCGGCAGCTCTTGCACGGATTCTTGATGATCTGGCCAAGGCCTGAGCATGTGGGGCAGGTCCGCTCAACGGTGAAGAACCCCTGCTGAGCGCGTACCTTGCCCATGCCCGAGCAGGTGGGGCAGGTGGATGGCTCCGCACCGCCCTCCGCCCCTGTCCCGTTGCAGGGCCCGCAGGCGACCGAGGCGGGGACGTTGACGGATTTTTGCAACCCTGCGAAGGCATCCTCAAGCGAGACACGCAGATTGAACCGCAGATCGGAGCCACGTGCAGCGCGGCGTCCGCCGCCCTGCTGGCCACGTCCGCCCATGAAATCACCGAACAAATCATCGAAAACATCGGAAAAGGCCGACGAGAAGTCACCCTGTCCCCCACCGCCAAAGCCGCCACCGGGACGTCCCCCGCCGCCACCCATGCCACCCTCGAATGCGGCATGGCCATAGCGGTCATAGGCCGCTTTTTTATCCGCGTCCTTCAGCACCTCATAGGCTTCATTGGCCTCTTTGAACTGGCCTTCGGCTTCGGGTTTGTCTGTATTGCGGTCCGGATGGAGCTCTTTCGCTTTTGTGCGGTAGCCCTTCTTGATCTCTTCGGCGGAGGCGCCTTTGGCCACACCGAGGATCTCGTAATAGTCACGTTTTGCCATCTGTACTATCCTTTGCAGGAACGTGAAGGGCCGGCCCGTCTGATCGGACCGGCCCTGTCAGTGGTTCCACCGTGCGGATTTACGCGCGCTTGTCGTTGTCGAGATCTTCGAACTCGGCATCGACGATGTCGTCATCGTGACCCTTGCCGCCCATCTCGTCTGCGGCCTGCGCCATGTCATCGTCGCTCTCGCGCTGGGCGTTCTTGTAGATCGCTTCACCCAGCTTCATCGCGGCTTCGGTGACATTCTGGATGCCAGATTTGATCTTTACGACATTTTCAGTTTCCAGCTCGTCCTTCAGGGCGGCGATGGCAAGCTCGATCGCTTCGACCGTTGTCGGATCGACCTTGTCGGCATGCTCCTCGACCGATTTCTCGGTGGAGTGAATCAGGCTTTCTGCCTGATTCTTCGCCTCGATCAGCGAGCGGCGCTCTTTGTCGGCCTCGGCATTGTCCGCAGCATCTTGTACCATTTTTTCGATGTCGGCATCGGACAGACCGCCGGATGCCTGAATGGTGATTTTCTGCTCTTTACCAGTACCCTTGTCCATCGCGCCGACGGAGACGATGCCGTTGGCGTCGATGTCAAAAGTCACTTCGATCTGGGGCATGCCGCGTGGCGCGGGCGGAATGCTCTCGAGGTTGAAGGCGCCGAGGATCTTGTTGTCGGCGGCCATCTCACGCTCACCCTGGAAGCAGCGGATGGTCACCGCGTTCTGGTTGTCTTCGGCGGTCGAGAAGATCTGGCTCTTCTTGGTCGGGATGGTGGTGTTGCGGTCGATCAGACGGGTGAAGACACCGCCCAAAGTCTCGATGCCCAGCGACAGAGGCGTCACGTCCAGCAGGACGACATCCTTGACGTCACCTTGCAGAACGCCAGCCTGAATGGCGGCGCCGAGGGCCACAACTTCGTCGGGGTTCACACCCTTGTGGGGCTCTTTCCCGAAGAACTTGGTCACTTCCTCGATCACGCGGGGCATGCGGGTCATACCGCCGACCAGCACGACTTCGTCGATGTCCTTGGCTGTCAGGCCAGCGTCTTTCATCGCGGCGGCACAAGGCTTCAGAGAAGCTTTGATCAGGTCACCGACCAGGGATTCAAGCTTGGCACGGGTCAGCTTCATGACCATGTGCAGCGGCTGCCCGTTGGCACCCATGGAGATGAACGGCTGGTTGATCTCTGTCTGACTGGAGCTGGACAGCTCGATCTTGGCTTTCTCAGCCGCTTCTTTCAGACGCTGCAGCGCCATCTTGTCTTTGGTCAGATCGACGGAATGCTCTTTCTTGAACTCATCCGCGAGGTAGTTGACGATGCGCATGTCGAAATCTTCGCCGCCGAGGAATGTATCACCGTTGGTGGATTTCACCTCGAACAGGCCATCGTCGATCTCGAGGATCGTGACGTCAAACGTACCGCCGCCGAGGTCATAGACGGCGATGGTCTGTGTGTTCTGCTTGTCGAGGCCGTAAGCGAGGGCGGCTGCTGTCGGCTCGTTGATGATGCGCAGCACTTCGAGGCCCGCGATCTTGCCCGCGTCCTTGGTCGCCTGACGCTGGGCGTCGTTGAAATAGGCGGGCACGGTGATGACGGCCTGCGTGACTTCCTCGCCCAGATAGGACTCGGCGGTTTCTTTCATCTTGCCGAGGATGAAGGCGGAAATCTGGCTGGGCGAATATTTCTCGCCACGCGCCTGCACCCAGGCATCGCCA